>BNJU01003239.1_pt1 | contig 103317 bp, 103 predicted proteins | sample 8539281 | NCBI WGS metagenome assembly BNJU01 (sample SAMD00202456, study PRJDB9452) | human saliva metagenome | isolation source: human saliva | place: Japan | reverse complement strand
TGGACCAGAGATTTTCCGCTTGCCAGTGGAGTGAAATCATCGAGAAAAAGATAGAAGAAGAGACAGCAATTGGTTTACAGCAGAAGTAGAAAAACGTCAAAAGACCTCTATGGCTGACTTGTTTATGCAACACGGAAATTAACTCAGAACGTGATGATAGCAAAGGTTGATGCTGAGCATCCACACCATTTGGACCTGGGCCGGTAAGCGCTTGGAAAAATTCCTTGAAAATCGCAGACCCGCATGAGCTATCAACTAAAAATGTTGACAACTACGCAGGAGACATTTTGAGTTTGGTGGATGGAAAGAAGTTCTCCGGAATGCCCACATGGACTGATGGTGCCAGCTGGGCAGCAGTTGGGACACAGACCCTAACACGCAACTATCAAGACGGTGCACGCCTCTATGCGCGTGGAGCTACAGATGACAAAGGGACCTACCACGAGCTTGTTACTATGGTTTATGAAAAATCATCAAGAGAGTTGGGCCTTCCAACTTCTAAGCAAAGTTCAGCTTCATCGTCGGAACTGATGAAGAATCCAGGCCTGAGCGAGACATGGACTACTACTTCCGAGCACGTGGGACTTGCCAAAGCCAGACTGTTTTCTCTCCAGACGCTGAGTTCCCTATCGTCAATGGTGAAAAGGAAATATCACGGAATACCTTCACTTTTGCACCGGGTGAAAATGCGGGTGCAGCTCAGTCTTCACAGCTTCACGGAGTGGTTTGCGTGAAAATATGGTACCTGAATCAGCAACAGCAGTCGTTTCCAGGTGGTTGGCTGACTTTGACACAGCTAGAAATTAGATGCTGCCTTTGTTGCAGAACACAAAGCATGAGGAGAACTCCAGAAAAGCTGGCCAATACAAGAGTGACGATCATTGGTAAATCAGCCACGGTGCTATACCTGCTTCGAGCATCAATGAGTGCGACACCTAGCATCCTCTTCCTTAGCCAGTTTGACTTTGCTGGTCCAGCTAAGACGACCTTGACATCGCTGGTAAAATTCTCAGCGAACGACCATGCAGGGTGAAAATCTCAAGATTGCTCATGTGGATGAAAAAGATGGGTGCCTTTCTATGAATGCAGGCGTCTTTCGTTTTGATGAAACAATCGCTGATAATACGATTGCCTATAATATCCGCTATCAAAGACAGAGTCCAGAACAAATCAAGTCAATCGCCGAAAACTTGCCAGTTGCTTCTGTTAGCTTGTCAGAACATGGTCATACCCTCACTATGTGCTTAATGGAAGATCACTTGTCCGCAAACCTTGTTGAATGTTTATAGAAAAACAAACTGGTCTTAAGGTCATGAGCAAGTTATTGGTGGTGGTACCTTTGGTCGTTTGCTGGAGCGATGGGGTTGCCTACGGTGCCATGTTCCCCAGACTCAATTGACACCATGCACCAAAGCAAATGAGTTTATCGCCTGTGGATGATCTCTTCCGTGCAGCAGCAATCTATGCCGAAGCTATTTTCGAATTGATCAAATAATGATATAGAAGTCTGAGATTGCATGCTTAGACTTCTTTTTTGGAAGGGAAAACAGATGTCTCAAATCAGAAAAAGAGATCAAACAGAGCTATTATGGCAGATCCTCAGAATGCTACCTATACAAAGCGTGGCATCGAGCCTCTCTTTGCAGCGCCAAAGACTGCTCGCATCAATATCATCGGTCAGAGCACCTGGACTTAAAACCCAAGAGGCAGGCCTTTACTGGAAGGATAAGAGTGGTGACCGCTTGCGAGACTGGCTAGAGTGTGGATGAAGATACCTTTTACAATTCAGGTTATTTTGCTGTTCTGCCTATGGTTTCTATTTTTCCAGGACATGGCATGAGTCTGGAGTTACCGCCTCGAGCTGGTTTTTGCAGAAAAGTGGCACCTAAACTTTTGGAAAGGTACCGATGTCCAATTAACTCTCTTGATTGTGGTATACTCCCAATCTACTATCTGCATGAGAAAGTTAGTGGAAGGTAACAGATCGTGTGCATCGGTTTTAAAGATTACTTAGATTATTTCCTCTCATGTACCGTCACCACGCAATCAAATCTGGATGGCCAAAAATCCTTGGTTTGAGTCAGAAGTGGTGCCAGAATTACAAGCGATTAGTAAATAAGATTATTCATCAATAAAGGAAAAATTTATGGATGCTTACCAACAAGTAGCCAAAAAGTTGCAAGAGTTGGGGATTACATATAATGTGGTAGATCATCCACCTGTATTCACGACAGAGCAGGCAGATAGCTATATTAAAAGATCTGGAAGGAGTTCGGATCAAATCTATGTTTTGACTAACAAAAAGACCCAGTACTATCTGCTGATCATGGATGATAAGAAGCGATTGGATATGGATGACTTTAAAAGGGTGCAAGTGGGAGCTGATCGGATTCGCATGGCCTCATTGGACTCCTTGGCTGAGAAAATGAACCTACCAGCGGACGTATCTCCTTTTTGGTTTTGTTAAATAATGAAGAAAAAGAAAGATATTCATGTCTGTTTTGATAAGGACATTATTTCAGATGATGCCATGACCTTCCATCCTAATACCAATGAAAAACTATGCTTTATCAAAAGCAAAGACTTGTTCCGATTTTTAAAGTCGATTGGATTTACCTATGAGATATTAATCTTGCCTTAATGGCATCAAGAGGAGAAAAAGAATGAAAAGAAATAGCCTTTGGCGCATTTGCCAGCTTTTACCAAAACGACCAACTTTCTCTGAGTGGACGTGAGAGAAGTAGAAAAGTTTGAAGCTCTTCATTTGAAAGTGCCCATAACCTACCATGGTCAATATGGCTGATAGCTATGATCAGTTGGACAAGGACCTCTTGCATTATGTCATTTGCAAATCTGGGATGAGATCGGCGCGTGCTTGCCAATTCCTATCAGAACAAGGTTGTAGAGATTTATCAATGTCCAGGTGGCATGTTGGCCTTTGAAGAACTTTAAACTCAATGAAAATCAAAAGAGCAAACTAGGCAACTAGCTGCAGGCTGTGCTCGAGTACAGCAAGGCGACGTTGACGTGGTTTGAAAAGAGATTTTCGAAGAGTATTAAACATTAGAATTTTCTCCTACTTGGTGTGATCTGGGTAGAGGGAGTTTAATTTTAGATAATTCTCATTTTTGAGAATCTTGAAAACATTCAATATTTACTTCGTGAAGCTTTTCATACTCTATTCATGATATACTAGGTCAGTATTTTATAAATATGAAGGAGATTTTCATGGCTAAAAAGGTGCCTAACAGGTTTACTCCTGTTTGGAATATGGTGCGGGGAACTTGATTTTTCCCATATACTCTAGAGTGCTCTATCTGGAGAACATTTTTCTTCCTGCCATCGCAGGTTTTTATATTTTCAGGCGTCGGTATCGCCGTCTTGGCTTATTATTGGAACGCTAAAATCCTAAAGGATATATCTACGAGATTTCAACAAAGATAGCGCCTTGGTTTTGCAAACTCTTTTACCTCTCAGTTCTTTACTTGTCAATTGGCCCATTCTTTTTGCCATCCACATTGCAGCAACAACTTCTTATGCGGTAGAATCAGTCCCCTCTGGCAGATGCTGACAAAGGTCTGAAAGCTTGATTGTCTTTACCTTATCTACTTTGTTGCAGCATAGCTTAATCAGCTGAATCTACTCAAAAGATTTTGGATCGTATCGGTCGTGTTTTGACTCAGATTTTTGCCCTCTTGATCATCATCTTGGTAATCCTTGGAGCCTTCAAATATGGTGGAAATACTCCACAAAACTTACAGCAGCATCAAGCTTCAGCATTTGGAGCAGGCTTCATCAGAGCTACAATAGCATGATGCACTTGCATCAGTTGCCTTCAGTGTAATCGCGGTTCAAACCTTGAAACAACGGATTTTCAAGTAAAAAGAATATCTCAACCATTTGGGTAGTCAGGTGTCGTAGCGCGGCTTTAGTGCTCTATACATTGGCCTAGGTTTCCTGAAATCACTTCCGATGACAGAAGAAGCGATGAAGGGTGGAACGCAGGTGTTTACATTTTGTCACAAGCCACTCAAGAAATATTTGGCTCAACAGCTCAACTCTTCCTTGCAGCTATGGTTACCCGTAACCTGCTTTACAACAACTGTTAGTTTGATTGTGTCAACAGCTGAGTTCTTTAATGAGCGTTTCCCACAAAATCAGCTACAAGGTTTATCACGACAGCCTTTACTTTGATTGGATTTGCTATTGCTAATCTGGGTCTTGATACGATTATCAGTACTCAATTTCACTGACTGGTTATTTTTGTACTAATCACGATTTGCTATCGTTAGTGATTGTCATTGTGAACTAGATTGTGGCTCTTTCAAAACCAGGTATGCAGTTGACAATTGCTGTGGTTACAGCTATTGCCATTGACAAACGTACTAGGAAGCTCGTTTAAGGTTGAGTTCTTCAAAATCTTGTCAACGCTCTTCCTTTTGCACATGAGCATCTCTCCCATGGTTGGTGCCAGCTATTGTCGGAATCCTGCTCTCATTGGTTCTACCAAACAAGCAAAGAAAGCGATGTTTTTGAAATGGAATAATCACTAAAATCACTTTTGTATGCCGAGTCTACAGGAGTGATTTTTCTTTTATCCGATGACAATGTGTTGTTTATAATAGGTAGCAAAGAGGTGAAGAAATAGATCAAACAGTGAATATATCAAAGAACTGACAGCCATTGCGTCGCCAACGGGCTTCACTCGGGAGATTTCGGACTATTTAGTCAAGACTCTAGAAGGTTTTTGGTTACCAGCCGGTTCGTACAACCAGGGCGGTGTCAATGTGACTATCAAGGTCAAAATGATGAAAGCAACAACGCTATGTGACTGCCCATGTGGATACGCTGGGTGCCATTGTCCGTTAACTGTCAAACAGACGGCACGTCTCCAAATTGGACCGTATCGGTGGCTTCCCTTTGGGAACATGATTGAAGGAGGAAAAACTGACACCGTTCATGTGGCTAGTACAGGTGAAAAAGTATCAGGAACCATCCTCATCCACCAGACTTCTTGCCATGTCTACAAGGATGCAGGAACTGCAGAACGCACACCAAGACAATATGGAGGTGCGTTTGGACGCCAAAAGTAACCAATGAAAAAGAAAGCTCGTGCTCTTGGCATTGAGGTTGGTGATTTTATCAGTTTTGACCCACGAACCATCGTGACGAGAGACGGGCTTTATCAAGTCTCGCCACTTGGATGACAAGGTCAGCGCAGCGATTTTGTAACCTGCTTCGTATATATAAGGAAGAGAAGATTGAATTGCCAGTAACAATCATTTTGCTTTTTCCAGTCTTTGAAGAAGTGGGGCATAGTGCTAACTCTAATATTCCTGCTCAGGTAGTGAGAATATCTGGCTGTGGATATGGGAGCTATGGGCGATGACCAGCAAACGAGATGAGTACACAGTGTCTATCTGTATCAAGGATGCTTCAGGACCTTATCACTGCTGACTTCCGTCAACATTTGGTTGCCTTGGCTAAAACAAGATATTCCATTTAAGCTGGACATCTATCCATTTTTATGGTTCGGACGCTTCGGCAGCTATGTCTGCAGGTGCAGAAGTCAAACACGCCCTTTCTCGGTGCTGGTATCGAGTCTAATACGTTCATATGAACACTCATATTGACTCGGTAGTCGCAACAGGGCGTATAGTTGATGCTTACCTTAAGGCAGGTTGGTAGACTAATATGTGCCTTGTTGCCAGAGAATTGAAACTCATTAAAGCTGAGGACAATCCTTACTTTGTCAAGGTTGGAAACAGGCTGATCTTGTGATTGGAGATCACCGTATTTTTCAGGCTATAGTCTCTTTCTGGCCAAGGGAACACGTCGCAGGGATGCACCATTTAGAAAAGGAAATGAGACTCCGTTTTTCTAGAGGAAATGGAGTCTAGTCAAGAGGCAGTTGTAAGGTCTTCTCTGCTGAGAAAATGAGATATCGAACTTCAGGCAATAGCGTGCCCACACTCCACTGGCATCTGTTTCCTGAGACGAAGAGGTGTATATGAATGGTTACGGTCTCAAGGGACGTGGTCCGCAGTTGGTGGGGTTCCCTTTGAAGAGAGCCTCAGAAACATGTCCAAAGCAAACAAAAGGATGGGATTAAACAATTAGTCAAACGTTTATCGTCAGAAGTAGATAAATTACCAGAAATAAAGGAGTAGAAATGAGATATCTTGTCTTGACAGCACATTGCATGAGTTTAGCAGCTTGTTCTGGAAAAAACAAAAATGAAGATGGGCAGCTAAAACAGAACAAACAGCCAAAAGCTGATGGAGCAGTCGACAGTAAATCTCAGGGGGCTTCCCAGAGCAGAAGTGGTCAATAAAGTGACTACTACAGCATCAGAAATACAGATGAAATCATCGTAGCAAATAAACATTATCCTTTGTCGAAGACTATAATCGGGGAAAATCAACAGCCAGGCAGGCTGGTCAAACTCATCAAAAGCGATGCGAGGCAGGTTTCCCAATCAGCGACCATTACAGTGGTTTTAGAAGTTATGAAACTCAGACTAAGCTCTATCAAGATTATGTCAATCAAGATGGGAAAGAAGCTGCCGACCGTTATTCTGCCCGTCCTGGCTATAGCGAACACCAAACTGGCTTGGCCTTGATGTGATTGGGACAAATGGTGATTTGGTAACAGAGAAAAAGCAGCCCAGTGGCTCTTGGACCATGCGGCTGATTATGAGCGCTGTTGTCCGTTATCTCAAAAGAGAAAAGGAAAACGGCTATATGGCTGGAAATGGCACCTTCGTTATGTCGGAAAAGAAGCTAAAGAAATTGCTGAAGTGGTCTCAGTTTGGAAGAATACTACGGCTTTGAAGGCGGAGATTACGTTGATTATAAACTTTTCTCTTGCAATTCTAGATAAATAGTGTATAATAGATGGGTATGTGAAAAACATACTTGTGGGAGTTAAAAATATTTAATTACCGCCAAAACCACAAAGGAGGATTTAAAAATGGCTAAAAAAGTCGAAAAACTTGTAAAATTGCAAATCCCTGCTGGTAAAGCTACACAAGCTCCACCGGTTGGACCTGCTCTTGGTCAAGCTGGTATCAACATCATGGGATTCACAAAAGAGTTCAACGCTCGTACAGCTGACCAAGCTGGTATGATCATTCCAGTTGTTATCTCAGTTTACGAAGATAAATCATTTACTTTCATCACTAAAAACACCACCAGCTGCTGTTCTTTTTGAAAAAGCTGAGGTGTTGAAAAAGGATCAGTACACCTAACAAAAACTAAAGTTGCTACAGTTACTCGTGCCAAGTGCAAGAAATTGCAGAAACTGAGATGCCAGAATTTGAACTGCAACAAACGTAGAGTCTGCAATGCGTATGATCGAAGGTACTGCTCGTTCTATGGGATTCACTGTTGTTGACTAATCAATAACACAGTAGAAAATCTCACAGCAGTCTATTAGTTGCTTTTCATACTAGGCAAGTGACTGATGCTTGTACTTGAGTACAGCAAGGGAGCTTAACGAAGTAGGAAAAGAAAAATAATAGACTGAAAACCCGCAAGACTTCATCATTTCGAGGAGTGACGTGGGGAGATGAAAATCGATTGAACCACTTACAAGGAGAGTGAAAATGGCTAGCAAACAACTTCGTGCTCTTGAGAAAATCGACAGCACAAAAGCACTACGGCGTAGAAGAAAGCTGTAGCACTTGCAAAAGAAAACTAACTTTGCAAAATTTGACGCAACTGTAGAAGTTGCTACAACAGAACATCGACGTTAGCTGACCAACAAATCCGTGGAGCAATGGTATTGCCAAACGGTACTGGTAAAACTTCACGCGTTCTTGTTTTCGCACGTGGTGCAAAAGCTGAAGAAGCAAAGGCTGCTGGTGCAGACTTTGTTGGTGAAGATGACCTTGTTGCTAAAATCAACGACGGTTGGTTGGACTTCGACGTAGTTATCGCTACACCTGACATGATGGCTCTTGTTGGACGTCTTGGACGTGTCCTTGGACCACGTAACGTGATGCCAAACCCTAAAACTGGTACTGTAACAATGGATGTTGCTAAAAGCAGTTGAAGAGTCTAAAAGGTGGTAAAAATCGCTTACCGTGCTGACCGTGCAGGTAACGTTCAAGCAATCATCGGTAGAGTATCATTCGAAGCTGAAAAATTGGTTGAAAAACTTCAAGGCATTTTAACGAAACAATCCAAAAAGCTAAAACCAGCTACTGCTAAAGGAACTTACGTAACAAACTTGACTATCACAACTACTCAGGTGTTGGTATCAAAGTTGACGTAAACTCACTTCAATCAGTGAGTTTTATACAGAGAACGAAGTACGAAAGTGCTCGTTTTTGTATGTAAGTTATAGTCTCTATAAAATGGTTGTCTTATTTGGCTTATGGGTGAGTATGCAAATGAAATACTGTTTTCTCTTCCTTCTTTACTAGAAAATATGGTATAATAGAGAGTAAAACTTTGAAAGAAGAAAAGATGAATTTAAAAGATTACATTGCGACAGTGAAAAGAAATTATCTAAGGAAGGTATTGCACTTTCCGTGATATCAGTCCTTTGATGGCTGATGGATAACTTATAGCTATGCTGTTCGTGAAATCGTTCAATATGCTACTGACAAAGAGTGAAAGTATGATCGTAGGACCTGAGGCTCGTGGATTTATCATTGGGTTGTCCTGTTGCTTTTGAGTTGGGGAATTGGTTTGCGCCTGTTCGTAAGCCAGGAAGAATTGCCACGAGAGTCATTTCTGCTGACTATGCAAAAAGAGTACGGTGTTGATACCTTGACTATGCACGCGGATGCCATCAAGCCAGTCAACGTGTTCTTGTGTAGATGACCTCATAGCAACAGGTGGAACTGTTAAAAGGCAGACCATCGAGATGATTGAAAAACTTGGCGGTGTTGTGCAGGTTGTGCCTTCCTTGTTGAATTGGGATGAATTGGACGGCCGTAGAGTGGTGACTACGATTACAAAGTTCTTATGCGTACTAATGAAAAACAGTCCTAGGGCTGTTTTCTCTACGATAGGATATAAAAAGTAGACTATATAGCTAGTTAGAAAAACTATAATTGAAAACTATATCTTCTTGCGGTATAATAAAGGGACTAAGTGTTTGAGATTTGGCTTCAAATACATACAGTATTCCTGAAAAAGAGTACAGTTAGGAGAGGTTATGCCGATTCAATTGATAAAATTACCAGCTGTTGATTTTACGGACAGAGAATATCTTTTGTCATGGATGATCAACGTGCGCGGCCGCAAGATATCCGTCCTTGAAGATTTTAGTGCAAATCTCATGCCCACAGAAAATGGTCACTGAAACGTTGTTTATACATTTGGCTAATACGCCCTGCAACTGGATATTGATTTTCTCTATGTGAGGCCATCGTTCTAAAACAGACTCGTTCAGAGCACATGGAGACACACTTTAAAACTTTTCCTGAAGTCAAGGATGGTATTTTGATGGGATGATTATTACTAGGGGCCCCAGTTGAGCATTACCATTTGAGGAAGTGGACTATTGGGGAGGAATTTAGTCAGGTGCTTGAGTGGTCCAAGACCCATGTTTATTCGACCCTTCATATCTGTTGGGGCGCTCAGGCTGGTCTTTATCTACATGTGGGTGGAAAAACACCAGATGGACAGTAAGTTATCGGTATCTATCCTCAGGACACTTTAAAGGAAGGGCACCTTCTCTTTAGAGAGCTTTGATATAACTATGTATCCCCTCATTCACGGCACACGGAATTTCTAAGGGAAGGGTCTTGTAAAACCAATCTCGAATTTTTATCAGAAGGACCTGAGGTTGGGGTTTCGATTTTGGCCAGTCGTGATTTTGAGAAATGTATAGTTTGGGCATTTGGGTATGACCGTGATACCTTGGCAAAGAGTATTTTCGAGATCGTGATGCAGGTTTGGATCCTCATATTCAGAAAAGTACTGCTAAGGATGATGATGTTAACAAGATGCCTTGTCTTTGTTGAGTCTTCATCTGCAGCCCTCTTTTTCAGTAACTGGGTAAACTATGCGGTCTATCGAAAACGCCCTGTGACTGGAGAAAGATGAAGATGATGCATCTGCATATGGGTATTATAAGAGGAATTATGACATGATTTGGAGCGCTTTTTAAATCAGGAACTTGGTTTACCGAGTGCCCTGCTCTTGACAGGAACTCTTTCCTTCTAGCGACGATTTTCTGGTCTGGCAATTTTTCTATTTGCACAAATACGACTGGCTTAGAAGAAATGTCGCCAAAGCCAGTGCTGACAGGATTGGCAAGGAAATTTTCGGATGTCAGCCAGTCCATTTCTAATCTAACAGGAGGGACTACTTCAGTATCGTACTATCGAGCTAAATGGCGAAATCAATTGCTTTTTGATACCAGTCTAGCCTTGGAACGTTTGGATGACTTGCTTGGTGCTACTCATTCAGTCCAGACCAGTTGATACCTCAAAATCATCTTAAGGATTTTGGTGGAAACCTTCCAGCAGGAGTTGGGACGCCTGTTGACTCCTTTTGAGATTGAGATTTGACCAAGACACTAAAGGAAGATGGAACCAGATGCTGACTTGATTAAGGAAGCTCTTCGTGAAGCTGTTTTGAATGGAAAACCAAACTGGAGGTACATCCAGGCCATTTTAGAAATTGAGCGCCATGAAGGGATCAAAGTGTAGCTCAAATTAAGGCTAAGCGGGCAGAGAGAGAAAGCAAAGCAATCCTCAGTTGACACTAGGTATCGGCAGATTTCAGAAATACCATGGATCTTTGGAAGGATTAATCCATGCAAGCGAGCTTGAAATCCGAGTGAGATTTACAAGCTGTGTTTAATTGTGATAAAATAAATAGAAAAGTAAATTGAGAGGTATGTGAAATGTCACGTAAACCATTTATCGCTGGGAACTGGAAAATGAACAAAAATCCAGAAGAAGCTAAAGCATTTGTTGAAACAGTTGCATCAAAACTTCCTTCAGCTGATCTTGTTGAGCTTGGGTATCATAGCTCAGCTCTTGATTTGACAACTGTTCTTGCTGCTGCAAGGTTCAAACAACTTAAAGTTGCTGCTCCAAAACTGTTACTGAAAAATGCAGGTGCTTTCACTGGTGAAACAAGCCCTGAGTTTGAAAGAAATCGGTGCATGACTACGTTGTTATCGGTCCTCAGAACGCACGTGACTACTTCCATAGAGAACTGACGAAGATATCAACAAAAAGCAAAAGCAATCTTTGCAAACGGTATGCTTTCAATCATCTGTTGTGGTGAATCACTTGAAACTTATGAAGCTGGTAAAGCTGCTGAATTCGTAGGGAATGCTCAAGTATCTGCTGCATTGGCTGATTTGACAGCTGAACAAGATGCTGCATCAGTTATCGCTTATGAGCCAATCTGGGCTATCGGTACTGGTAAATCAGCTTCACAAGATGATGCACAAAAATGTGTAAAGTTGTTCGTGACGTTGTAGCTGCTGACTTCGGTCAAGAAGTTGCGGACAAAGTTCGTGTTCAATACGGTGGTTCTGTTAAACCTGAAAACGTTGCTTCATACATAGCTTGCCGAACGTTGACGGTGCCCTTGTGGAGTGGTGCGTCACTTGAAGCAAGAAAGCTTCTGGCTTTGCATGACTTTGTAAAATAATCAGTAGCAAAAGCTGGGTGGAACAGCATTCAGATGTCTGTTCCATTTTTATAGGAGAAGAAAGATTGAAAATCAAGATTGGAAAAATTGGATTAGCAAGTCTCTGTTTACTAGGTTTGGCGAGTTAGTCATGTCGCTGCAAATGAAACCGAAGTTTCAAAAACTTCATGCAGGATACAACGACAGTTTCCAAAGCAGTTCAGAGCAACATCAGTCTTCTAATAAAACTCAAACGAGCGAAGGAGTAAAACAATTCGTCTGCCACTGGGATGGGGATTGTATGTAAGGCTGATGGTTCTAAAAGCCAAGAGTGGTGGATTTTTGATAACTACTATAAGGCTTGGTTTTATATTAAGTCAGATGGTCGTTATGCTCAAAATGAATGGCAGGAGCAGTACTACTTGAAATCAGGCAGTTATATGGCCAAAAATGAATGGGTTTATGATGACGCCTATAGAATTGGTTTTACCTGAAGTCCAGATGGTTCTTATGCTAACCAAGAAATGGCACGTTGTTGGAGGTAAAGTAGCACTATTTTTAGTGGGGCTGTTGCTTCAAAAACCAATGAACGGGGAACTTATTTCTTAAATGATCAAGGTGCCATGATGCAAAATGAATGGCTTTATGATCGAGCCTATTCGTCTTACTTCTATCTTAAGTCAGATGGTTCTTATGCAAATCAAGAGTGGCAAAAGGTAGATGGCAAGTGGTACTATTTCAAGAAGTGGGGATACATGGCTAAAGATGAGTGGCTGGGTAACTACTATTTGACAGAAAAGTGGTGCTATGGCAACAGGTGGAGTTAATCATGGATGATACTCGCTATACTTTTACGTGATTCAGGAACTGAAAGAAAAGAAAGCCTTGAATGTTGGTTGGGTTTATCGAAATGGCCACCGTTACTTCTTTAACCATCGTGAAGAACAAGTTGGGACTGATCAAGTTAAAAAGGTCATCGATGTTAGTGAGCACAATGGTCAGTAATGAGTGACTGGAAAAAGTCATCGACGATAATGGCGTTGATGGAGTTATTGTTCGCTTGGGATATAGTGGTGTGAAAGATAAAGGAATTGGCTATAATATTCAAGAATTGAATCGACTAGGCATTCCTTATGGTGTTTATCTTTATACCTATGCCGAAAATGAAACAGATGCTGAGAATGATGCCAAACAGACTATTGAACTCTTGAAGAAATACAAGATGAGACATGTCTTATCAATCTACTATGATGTTGAGAACTGGGAATATGTCAATAAAACAAAGAGGCTTCAAATGATACTGGAATCTGGGTCAAGATTATCCAATAAGTATATGGCAACAATGAAACGCAGGCTGGTTATCAAAATGTGAAAGTTTATAGCTATCGTCAACTCTTACAAACTCGTTTGAATCATCCAGATATTTTACAACATGTCAGACTGGGTTGCAACCTATACGGATGCGCTTGATTGAGAATAATCCTCATTATTCAGGTTCAAAGGTTGGCAATATCTTCCATCTGAATATTTAAAGGAATCCGTGGTCGTGTACGACGTCGGTGTTTGGTATTATAAGATGTAGATTTAAAGAAAAGCTGAGTTTTCAAGTTAACTGGCTAAAGAAATTTTTACCACCTATTTGTAGTCAAAGTAGTTTTTATGCTCACCTATTGATACAATTTTTATGATGGAGATTTCGATATAGAGATCTTTGTCAACTGTAAAGTATTGGAAGCTGGGAAAAACTGGCCTCTAAACATAAAAGCAAGCGAGTATTTCCACATTTGGAGATCTCGTTTTTCTAATAGACTTTCTGCAAAACTAAGTCCTAGTTCACCGTTGATAATGCCAGCAATCAAATTCATTCGTAATCCAAAACTTTTTGTGTCGTTCCGATGAGGTTGTTGAAAACAATTGAGTATAACAATTGCTTGATCGTCTTCAAAGCTTACATAAGCATGATTTATACTGGCTCTTGTTTCAAAAAGAAGAATCTCTAACACTTTTTATATATAATATACTTTGATTTTCTGTTTATTCGAGTGTAAAATTGTACAATGTGGAGAAGTTCATTATTTTGTATATTTTCTGATTATATTAAGAAAAAATTTAAAAAGCTTGTAACTTAGGATATGTTGTTTAAAAGTATTTTCAAACTGATTGACCAAAAATTTGAATAATTAACTATAATTGAGTAAAATAGATAGTATGCATATTATATTTAAGAGATAAATGAAACAATGGTTTTATGGAAAAACGTCAGCGTTTTCTTTTAGAAAGTGTCAGTTGGATTAGTCTCGGCTACTATTGGAGCTTCTTTTTAGCAGTCTAATGGCTGGAATTTATCTATTTAAAAGCTGCAGAGATTTCACATGGACAGTCAGCTCAAGTGAGCTACTATTATGTAATGGAATCTGAGATTAACTGAAGCAGAAAGTCTATCTTGATCAGAGATATTCAAAGCATGTTGAAGAAATATCAAAGCTATTACTTGGTTTATCGTCCCAAAGACCAGAATTAGGATATGGAGCATTACCCTCGAGACCAGCTACTCTGGGGTCTGAGGTCAATTTTTGCAGTTGCGGGTTTACATTCTTGGTGTTAATATTTGCTCGGGCTAAGAATGGCAAGAGACATTTATCGTCTATCTTATTGGTGACAGGAATGGGGTCTGTGTTATTATCTCCAACTGCCTTAGCTGTGACCAACATTGAGCTTGCTCTTATAATCAAAGTATAAATTTAGGTGTTGGAGATCTCTGCAAAAACCTTTGCATATTGCTGGCTTTGAATATATTGGTTATCTAAAGAATGAGGATAAAAGGGAAATAGCCTTTCTTCTTCTCATAAAGATAAATCATTAGTAGAACTATAGCACCAATCCAGATACAGCTCCAGTTCACGAAGTTCCAAGAGTTAGTAGGTATGGCGGTCAGATACAGCTCAGTTCAGAGAATTCCAGGTTAGCTGAGTATAGCACAGAGTCAGATACAGCTCCAGTTCCGAGGGCTCCAGAGTTAGCTGAGTGGCTGCAAGTCAGATACAGCTCAGTTCACGAAATTCCAGGAGTTAGCTGAGTATGGCTAGAGTCGGACGCAGCTCCAGTTCACGGGGCTCAGAGTTAGCTGATGTGGCACAAATCAGATACAACTCAGTTCACGAAATTCAGAGTTAGCTGAGTATGGCACAAGTCCGGACCAGACTCCAGTTCACAGAAATTCAGAGTTAGCTGGTATGGCACAAAGTCGGACGCAGCTCCAGTTCTGAAATTCCAGAGTTAGCTGAGTATAACCAATCAGATACAGCTCAGTTCACGAGAAGTTCAGAGTTAGTAAGTATGGCACAAGTCCAGATACAGCTCAGTTCACGAAATTCAGAGTTAGCCGAGTATGGCTGGGGTCAGACACAGCTCAGTTCATGAAATTCCAGAGTTAGCTGGTGGCACCAGAGTCAGATACAGCTCCAGTTCTGAAGTTCAGAGTTAGCTGAGTATGGCACAGAGTCAGATACAGCTCCAGTTCACGAGGCTCAGAGTTAGCTGGGTATGGCACAAGTCAGATACAGCTCAGTTCACGAGGCTCCAGAATTGGCTGGGTATGGCACAAGTCAGATAGACTCCAGTTCATGAAATTCAGAGTTAGTAGAGTATGGCACAAGTTCAGATACAGCTCCAGTTTCACAGAAATTCCCAAGTTAGCTGGTATAGCAGAAGTCAGATATAGCTCAGTTCATGAAATTCCAGAGTTAGCTGAGCATGGCTGGAAGTCCAGATACAAAGCTCAGTTCACGAGTTCCAGAGTTAGCTGGTAGTGGCTGAGGTCAGATACAGCTCAGTTCACGAGGCTCCAGAGTTAGCTGGGTATGGCTGGAGATCCAGATACAGCTCCAGTTCACGAGGGCTCCAGAGTTAGCTAGGGTATGGCACAAGTCCAGATACAGCTCAGTTCATGGAAATTCAGAGTTAGTGAGGTAGGCACAAGTTCAGATACAGCTCCAGTTCACAAAATTCCAGAGTTAGCTGAGTATGGCACAAGTCAGATATAGCTCCAGTTCATGAAATTCCTGGGTTGAGTTTAGTATAAATGACATTATAAAAATAGAAAAGATGGGGTCTATCGTCCAGGCTATATACAGATGAGATTTACAGAAGGCAGTCGTAACATTGTAACCCCAGGAGTTCAAGGAGGCGTACGATTAAGACTCGTATCTACAGCTCAATGGCCAGGAAATCGACCGTCAGGAGTTGTCAAATGAGAGACCTATCACCAATTACCCAGGTTGTTAAAGTTGGGTACAGCTAAATGACTATGGTTCCAGAAAAGAATCACCGACAGCGAATCTCTTCCAGAGTACCCGTTGACCTTCACCGACAGAAATTCAGTAATACAATCAACTTCACACGTTCGTGAAGAGAAAACGGACGAACATCCAAGGCAGTCGTAACATTGTAACCCCGGGGAGTTCAAGGTGAACGTACGATTAAGACTCGTATCTAGCACTCTAATGGTCAGGAGTTGACAAACAAAATTGTCAAAATGAGAGACCTTATCTGATTACCGGTTGTTAAAGTTGGTACAGCTAAGCCGACTATGGTTGAAAGAATCACCTAAACAGCAGAATCTCTCCAGAGTACCCGTTGACCTTCTACGACGAAATTCAGTAGATACAATCAACGCGGTTCGTGAAGAAGGAAAACGGACGAATTTGTTCAAGGTCATCGTAATCTTGTAACAGGGGTTCAAGGTGAACGTACGATTAAAGACTCGTATCTACAGCTCTAATGGTCCGAGAGATTGACCGACAAACAGAGTTGTCAAATGAGAGACCTTATCCCCAGTTGCAGGTTGTTAAAGTTGGTACAGCTAAGCCGACGATGGTTCGAAAATGATGCACCAGTAGAAACTCTTCCAAGAGTACCCGTTGACCTTCACTGACGAAATTCGAGTAGAAAAATCAACTCGCACGGTTCATGAAGAAGAAACGGACGAACTTGTCCAAAGGCAGTCATGCTGTTGTAATACCAGGGTTCAAGGTGAACGTACGATTAAGACACTATCTACAGCTCTAATGGTCGGAAATTGACCGTCAAAGAGTTGTCAAATGAGAGACCTATCTCCAGTTACGCAGTTGTTAAAAGTTGGTACAGCTAAGCCATTGATGGTTCCGAATGAATCACCGACAGCAGATCTCTTCCAGTACCCGTTAACCTTCACAAACGAAATTCAGTAGATAAAAATCAACTTCGCAGTTCGATGAAGAAGAAACAGACGAACTTGTCTAAGGCATCGTATATTGTAACGTTCAAGGTGAACGTACGGTAAGACACGTATCTACAGCTCTAATGGTCAGGAGAAATTGACAGACAAGAGTTGTCAAATGAGAGACCTTATCTCCAGATTGCCAGTTTGTTAAAGTTGGTACAACTAAACTCGATGGTTCCGAATGAATCGCAGACAACAGAATCTCTTCAGAGTACCGTTAACCTTCACTGACGAAATTCAGTAGATAAAATCAACGTTTACAAAGTTCGTGAAGAAAACAGATTGAACTTATTCAAGGCAGTCGTAACGATTGTAACCCCGGGAGTTCAGAGGTGAACGTTGATTAAGACACGTATCTACAGCTCTAATGGCCAGGAAATTGACCGACAAGAGTTGTCAAATGAGAGACCTTATCCCCCAGATTACCAGGTTGTTAAAGTTGGCACAGCTAAATCGACGATGGTTCCGAATGATGCCGACAGTAGATTCTTTAGAAAGAGTTCGACTTAATTACACTGCATAATTTATTGACAGAAGCAACTCAGATTACAGAGGCGTTATTTCAATGATGATCAAAAGTCATCAATCTAACTATGATTCTGCATTGATGGCAGCTCAGGCGATTCTTACTCAATCCCAAAGCTAGTCAAGCAGAAATCAATCAACTGGTGGAACAAATCAAACGAGCTAAAGGCGCAATTAAGTGAGTGCCCGAGGTTGTCAAAACAGCTCTTCAGACTGAGTACGATTTAAATGTCATATTAAAACTTCTGCTAAATATAAGAATGCTGATTCGGATGAAAGAAGACAGTTTATACAGACCAATTGGCCAAGTCGAAATAGTTCTGAATAGTCAAGCAGCTACACAAGTACAAGTCAATCAAGCTCTTGCTAGTCTGCAAACTGCCAAAAGAAAGCACTCAAGTAGAGTGTCAAGAAGTCAAAGACAATAGTTTCTATTCTAAGCCTGACTGAAAAATGCAGTGATAAGTCTGTTGCGATCCAATATAGCTTGGAAGACCAAAACAAAATCCTTCCGTTCAGCTACTGCAGAATTATATCAGAGGATAAGCTTGTTCGTACTCTTCAATCACTAATTTCGATGACAGTCTAAAGATTGGAGAGTTGGATTACTACAGCTTATACATTGAAAACCAAGCGACATATAGAACTGGACAATAGTAGTGTCACTGAATTTGAAAACAGACAGTCGTGAATTTGAACTCCGAATATGAAGATCTCCTTCGAGATGTTGATTCAATTGAGTTTTACAGTAAAGATAATGATCAATACAAGCGACTGGTATCAATGAGTTCCATGCCTAAAAGATCTGTCAAACTACTGTCAAAAGTCAAAATCAAGTGAAACTGAAATGCTTCTCCCAGTTCACAAGTATTTCTGAAATCCAAAAAGACGGAAAAAGATGTATACAGGGGTAACAGTCTCGTTGCCTGAGTTGGTTCAAGAAGGTGAGACAGGCTATAAGTCTGGCTACGACTTCTATATCAGTAAGGCAGTTCCTAGTCAGCAAAATGTTTACACTAGCTTTGCTGGATTGATAGATGCTATGAAGAAAAATATGGCTAGTAATTATGTTTTGGGAGCTGATTTGGATGCTAGTGAGGTTAGTCTGGCACCTGCAGATTATGTCTATCTCAGAGAACTTCACAGGCAGTCTGACTGGCAATCATAATGGTAAGCAGTATGCTATCTATAATCTAGCTAAGCCTTTGTTCGAAAACCTCAAGAGCGGTTCTTCTGTTTCTGGTATGGATTTGAAGGATGTCAATATTGTGGGTAGCTATGACTCTGCTGCCTTAGCTCGGAGTGCAGAAAATGCTCGAATTACAGACGTTTCTGTCCAAGGTAAAGTATCGGTGATAGGCAATGCTTCTAATGTGGCGGGGCTGGTTGTTAGTGCAACAAACACACAAATTTCCAACAGTTCCTTCACTGGTGTCATCCAGGCAAACGAGAAACAGGGCAAAGAATATAATGTTGGTGGTTTGGTTGCTAATCTTAAGGAAGGAGATTCCTTGCTCAGTCAAAAGCAGGCAGATGTGACCATCTAGCAGGTGCTAGAGCCAACACCAACGATTCGGCGGTTTGGTTGGTCGTTTTGAAAAACAATGCCCGTATTAGCCGTTCTTATGTAACTGGAAGATTCAAAATACTACTAAGAAGGTCCAGATTGGCGGTATCGTAGGGGTCCGGTACTTTAATGGTTTGGCTGTGGTATGATCAGTAATATTAGTGGTACGAATGTTTATAGTATTTCTGGAGATCAAGCCTACAATAATGATCGTATCACAAGCTTATGCTGTTGAAGGAAATCAAACGCTGGAAAATGACAAGTTTGTCACTTCAACACTGACTCTGAACGAGGGCAGAGAAGCTAGCTAGTTTAGATATTACGACAAATCTAGGACACAATCTTAACCTTTATTCTGGTAACTTATGCTCAAGAGAAGAATGCTCGAGAAAATCGTTTTGATAGCTTATTCAATATGGAAAAACTCCTTCCAGTTCTATAACAAGGAGACAATCATTAGCTATGAAATAAACTCCCAGATCATCATAAAAGCTCAATACAGAATATTTGTTGGATGTTGTTCCAATGAAGGTGACCAGATATCACTGATATTAATAGTAATAAGGCATCTATTGACCGTTTGATGTTACACTTCGAGGATAATACGGTTGATTACCTGAATTTGACTTATAAGGGAAGTTTAAGAAACTCAAGCAATTTACAGAATACAGTGTAAACGGCTTAGATCTCCTTTATACCTGAGCTTTCTTCTCAGACTATAGCAGAGTTCTGAATCAAGTACTGCAGAGTTGAATAAGGTGGTTCTTGACTCACCAGCCATACGAACTGTTTTGAGTGTAAATGCTGACACTTCCTTGGATGATCTTTATCTTGATACATCCTTTGAACAAGTCAAGACCAAGCTCTCAGAAGAGTTACGCAAAGTTCTGGCTATGGATGCGTCAATCAATACTGAAGCAATGTTGTTTGCTGACTATGTAGCTCAGAAGATTAAAGATAATAAGGAAGCCTTCTTACTTGGCCTTACCTATCTTAACCGTTGGTATAATATTAATTATGATAATAACTAATATCAAAAGACTTATCTGCTTATAGTTTGATTTCTTTTGGAAATCATAGTGCTTCAACGATAGTGCCATTATTTCATTAGGTCAGTCAGGAATGAATAATCTTAAAGCAGACAATCATTTTGAAACATGATAGTTCTCTCTCTGGAAAGCGACTTGAGTAGCGTGGACTTTTTCAATTATTTGGAAAATTACCGTCAATCTTCTTGCCATACAAGACAAATAATGAATGGCTCAAGACCAATACAAAAGCTTATATCGTGAGAGTCTAAGTCAGATATAGCAGAGGCTGAAAACTTCAGGATACAGCTGAAGGCAGAGTGGAAAGTATTCTGTCAGCGTTTGCAGATAAGATCACCTGTCTGATGATTGGGAATATGGGGCATAGCTACCACTCTTGACTATGAGCAGAGAAGGGTGTCTATGTTATCTCCAATATATCACCATCTCCATGGGTGCTTATGATCGTTACCGAGATATTTGTCGATGGTGAGGTAAGGACAGATGCAGAATTGGTAGAATATGTGAAGATGAGGTTAGAAAAATCAGCTGAATATCAGCGCGATCATTATGATTTCTGGTACAAGATTCTAAGTCCAGAAAGCAGGGGACAAGCTTTTCCGTTCGTACTAGTTTGATGGATTCTAATGAAAGATAGTACTGGTCCAAAGATATTGGGCTCCAGCTAATGACAAAAATCTCTGGCTATGCAGGGGTTCTTCGGACCAGCCGGCGAAAGTGAGTATCAAGCAAGGGCTATAATGCCTATGCTACAGGGCGTAACCCGCTTTGGTGCTGCTAAATTGCTGAAGACTATGGTAACTCAGTCTACAGCATGGGATGACCCATGATCCTGACGGTGCAATTTACTTTGAAGATATATGGCCGCCGTGAGGGACTAGGTGCAGACTCTGTGCTCGCGGACTCTTGCAGTCATCGCTGAGCTGCAGATGAGACCAACCATTGCACTCAATACTCTTCCAAGGTAGACAAAGGATTCTGAGACACGTATGCATACGTATAATTTCCAAGAGGCGTGTTCAAAACGCAGCAGACATGCACACTATGTTCATGGTATGTTTGATATGATCTATCACTCGATTACTTGAAGGTAGCTTCTATGCTAAGCAGGAGTGATGATGCTAAGCTTCAGTGGTTCAGAAAGATGGAAAGGTACTACATTACAGATAAGTATGGTAGAAACCCATGCTGGCAACCAACACGAACCTTCACTGCAGAGGAAATTAAGCAGCTAACTAGTTTCTACTCTTTGATTGAGAATGATGTGATTACGCGTCGAGAGAATAGGGATAGTGGTAAAATATGGACGGAATAGCTACCTCGATCTTGCCTCTTCTCACCAATCTACTCGCCAGGCTTGAAATCTAAAAGAGGGCTCAGGGGATGTTGTGTTCAGAACAGTGCAAGCTTATGAGCTACTGGCAGCCGAGGATATCATGAAGGATTTGTTCATTATGTTTCTGGTAAGTACTCTGGGAAGCCTTTGATGAAGGTGAGAAAAGCGTGGGACGGATGGTCCTGGAGGGATGTGGGTCTAGGTGACAGACCAAAAGAGTCCTAGAAAATGTATTTAAAGGGTGAATATGACTCTTGGGTAGCTTTCAAGAGGCCATGTATAAGACGGATCAATGACCAGCAAAGCGATCACTATTGAGGTACGAACTTGAAATCCAAATAGTACTAGAAAGTAACTATTCGTTCTTACGCACAGATGCAGAAACTGATGGATGAAGCAGTAGCAGAGGATGTGGTAACATTACTAATGACACTAGCCGTGTCGAAGCTAGTTGGGTCCAACTTACTCAGAGAAAAGATTTACAACTTATCTTCGTGGGACAGATGATTTCAGACAGTCTATGTTAAGAAATAAGGAATTTTTATATTTCATCAATTAAATTTTAGTAGTTTTCTCAGTTTTTAAGTGATGAATATCTGATATCTATCATGAAAATGCTTGATAAGATTATCATGGAATGACTAATGAGAAAAAGCATTAGCTAGATGGTTTCTTAAAAATAGAAATCTCTAGAAGAAAACAGTTTTCTATAAAGCGAATGATGAAATAATATTAAGCAACGCCTTGTTCCTCATTTTTAAGAGGTAAGGTCGTTCTTGTGCTGTTAACACTTTGTTGGTATTCGTTTCCTGAGTCAATACTCTCCAAAAATCTTTCAAACCACGTTAACGTCGCCTTGACGTGTGTTAGTTACTAGACTTCGTCAGTTCTATCCACAACCTCAAAACGGTGTTTTGAGCTGACTTCGTCAGTTCATCTACAACTTCAAAACAGTGTTTTGAACAATCTGCAGCTAGTTTCCTAGTTTACTCTTTTGATTTTCGATTTTCATTGAGTATAAGATGCTGATCAAAAATGATAATATCGTAGTTCAATAATACATATACAATTTAATAATTCTTATTCAGTTTGCTAGAAAGTTTGTATGTTCTTTTTCTTTTTCTTTATCAGTAAATAGACATGAAATTGACTCTAATATTCTCTAAAAATTCTTAATTATCAGTCTGTACAACACTTTTACTCATGGGTCATTTGACTTGCTAGTGGTTTTCTTAGTGGTATACTAAGATAGTAATCATTAAAAAGTAGTTGCAAAAATAATGAACGAGGTAAAGAAAATGGTAAATTGAGAAGCGGTAAAGATGTGCATCATTAACGAAAACAGCGCCAGTAGCATTGGCGAAAAACAAAGTATTGAACCAAGCTGTTGCTGGTTATACGTGTGCGCATTGGCTGCACCAAGTGCACTGGTGCATGCGTGGTCGTGGATTTCTTGTATGGCATCCATGGATGAGTGCATGGATGCTCTTGATGGTCATTTCAGATGAAATCAACCGAACGATTGATTACACTCGGGTAGCCCATTCTCTACATTGACAGAGTTCCTTCAAAACAGTGAAATCGAGAGAAGAAGTTGGGAGAGTTCCGCAATGTAGAAGAAAAGTTTGGAACGTGTCTAAATTTATCGTTACCTCATCACGCTTTTTCAGAAGCTTTGGATGTGACAGATAAAGAAGGCGATGATGTAACCAATGATATCTTTATTTGGAGCTAAGGCTGACCTTGAAAAACAGTCTGGATGCACGCGGCAGAATTAGGACAAGCACCTGGTTTTATGAGAAACAATGAAAATATATAAATCTGTGAAATTTCTTTAGATCTATTCGTAGCTATTCCAACCAGTCTTTTTGAGTTTTTGATAAAAATAGTACTATCAGTGAAAAGGATGGAGCATGACTAAAATCATAGCTATTTGGGCCCAGGATGAAGAGGGTGTGATTGGTAGGACAATCGTCTGCCTGGTACTTTGCCAGCAAATTGCAACACTTTACAACTCTGAATCATGCTATCTTGATGGGGCGTGTGACCTTTGATGGGATGGAACATAACTTGCTTAAAACGTGAAATCTTGATTTTGACACGTAACCCGGAAGAAAAGATAGGTGCTACTGTTTCACTGATGTCCAGTCTGTCTTGGACTGGTATCAGGCTCAAGAAAAGAATCTCTATATTACTGGTGGAAAGCAGATTTTTCAGGCTTTTTGAACCCTATCTTGACAAGTGATTGTGACTCACATTCATGCTCGGTGGAGGAGATACCTATTTCCCTGACAGAGTTTGATTTGTCTCTTTTTGAGACAGTTTCAAGTAAAATTTTACGCCAAAGATGAGAATCATATGATTTTACCATCAATACCGCAAGAGAGTCTAATGGAACGTAGTATCATTTGGTTTTTGCACAGCCATGCTGTGTTTGGTCTCTTGCTTGCAGGAGCTGAGCTTTTTCGTAAAAGCGCTATGGACTTTCTGTCCTGTGGTTAAATGCCTTTACAATTTGGTCCAATAGATGTCATACTTTTTACATGACCTTATTTTAGATAGAATAACAGTATAGAATAGAACGGAGAAATCATGCCTACAAATACTAGGAATAATGATATGATGGTTTATTGCTCATTTTGTGGCAAGAGCCAAGAAGAAGTACAAAAAATAATCGCAGGTAACAACGCCTTTATCTGTAATGAATGTGTGGAGTTGGCCCAGGAAATCATTCGAGAGGAGTTGGCTGAGGGAAGTCTTGGCAGACTTGTCCTGAGGTACCAAAACCAATCGAACTCCTCCATATCTTGAACCACTATGTAATCGGTCAAGATCGTGCCAAACATGCCTTGAGCAGTAGCGGTTACTAACCACTACAAACGTATCAATTTCCATGATACGCGTGAAAAGTCAGAAGATGTGGATTGCAGAAGTCAAACATTTTGATGATTGTGCCCTACTGGTTCAGGAAAACTTTCCTTGCCCAGACCTTGGCTAAGAGCTTGAATGTGCCTTTTGCGATCGCAGATGCGACAGCTCTTACGGAGGCTGGTTATGTAGGTGAGGATGTGGAAAATATCCTCCTCAAACTCTTGCAGGCTGCTGACTTTAACATTGAACGTGCAGAGCGTGGCATTATCTATGTGGATGAAATTGTAAAGATTGCCAAGAAGAGTGAAATGTGTCTATCACACGTGATGTTTTCTGGTGAAGGAATTGCAACAAGCCCTTCTTAAGATTGTAGAGGAACTGTTGCCAGCGTATTACCGCCTCCAAGGTGGACGTAAACATCACAACAAGAAATGATTCAAGTAGATACCAAAAATATCACTCTTCATCGTGGGTGGTGCTTTTGATGGTATTGAAGAAATCGTCAAACAACGTCTGGGTGAAAAAGTTATCGGTTTGGTCAAAATAACAAGGCGATTGACGAAAATAGTTCTTATGCAAGAAATCATCTGGAAGATATTCAAAATTCGGGATTATTCCTGAGTTGATTGGACGCTTGCCAGTCTTTGCTGCTCTTGAGCAATTGACGGTTGATGACTTGGTTCGCATCTTGAAAAGACAAGAAATGTAGTGAGCAATACCAAACCTTGCTTTCTTATGATGATGTTGAGTTGGAATTTGATGATGAAGCCCTTCAGGAAATTGCCAATAAGGCAATCGAACGGAAGACTGGGGCGCGTGGTCTTCGCTCGATCATCGAAGAAACCATGCTGGACGTTATGTTTGAGTACCGAGTCAGGAAAATGTGAAGTGGGTCCGAATCACTAAAGAGAGCTGTCAGATGGAACAGATAAAGCCAATCCTAGAAACCAACCTAGGTGACCTGGAAATCAGCACACACAATGCTGAAATCTTGCTCAGTGCGGCGAATAAGTCCCACTATCCGCAGGATGAACTGGCGAGATCGCTCTTGCAGGGCGTTTCCAATGTTGGTAAAATCCAGCTTTATCAATACCATGCTGAACCGTAAGATCTGGCTCGTACATCAGGTAAACCTAGGGTGAAAACCCAGCTTCTTAACTGCTTTAATATAGACGATAAGATGCGCTTTTAGTGGATGTGCCTGGTTATGGTTATGCCCGTGTTTCTAAAAAGGAACGTGAAAAGTGAGGGACTGTATGAGTTGAAGGTATCTAACAACTCAGGAAAATCTCCGTGCAGTGGTCAGTTTAGTTGACCTCGTCATGACCCATCAGCAGATGATGTGCAGATGTGCAATTTCTCAAGTACTATGAGTTCCGGTCATCATCTGTTGCGACCAAAGCGGACTAAAGATTCCTCGTGGTAAATGGAACAAGCACGAATCAGCAGTCAAAAGAAATTAACTTTGGCCCTAAGTGACGACTTTTATCCTCTTTTCATCTGTCTAGCAAGGCAGGGATGGATGAGAGCTTGGGATGCAATCTTAGAAAAGAAATTGTGAGGAAAAGAAAATGTCAAAAACAATTCATACAGATAGAGGCCCCAAAGGCTATCGGACCATATGTTCAAGGAAAAATCGTTTGGCAACCTTTTTGTTTGCTGGCGGTCAAGTTCCCCTATCTCCTGAAAGCTGGGAAATCGTTGGAGAAACAATCCGAGAACGAGACAGAACAAGTCTTGAAAAACATCGAGTGCTATTTGTGGCAGAAGCAGGAAGCAGATTTTGACCATGTTGTCAAAACAACTTTTGCTTCTTGGCGAGCGATATGAACGACTTTGTTCCTTTGCTAACGAGGTTTACCGACAACAGCTTTAAAGAGAATTTCCAGCTCGTTCAGCTGTGGAGGTAGCTCGTCTTCCTCGCGATGTAAAGTCGAAGTGAGGGTCATCGCGAGAGTTGGATAAGCTAGTTGAAGTTTGGTGTTGCCAAACTTCTTTTTGACTATAAGGAGAGATAGATGACAAGAAACAACTTCACTTGGTGATTGTGACAGGGATGAGTGGGGCAGGAAAAAGCTGTAGCCATTCAGTCCTTCGAGTTTGAGGATATTTCACTATTGATAATATGCACGCCAACCCTCTTGCCTAAGATGCAGTTGGTGGAAACAAAGGAAGACGACCATAAGTTGTGCCTAGTAGTGGACATGCACGCCGTTCTTTCTTCTCCGGAGATTCAAGCTGTTTTGGATGAGTTGGAAAACAAGGAAGAATTGGATTTCAAAAATCCTCTTTTGGATGCAGCAGATAAGGAATTGGTCGCTCGTTACAAGGGAAACCAGACGAAGCCACCTCTAGCTGCAGATGGACGGATTTTGGATGGAATCAAGCTGGAACGTGAGCTCTTGGCACCTTTGAAAAATATGAGTCAAAATGTGGTGGATACAACTGAACTCACTCCTCGTGAGCTGCGTAAAACCATTGCAGAGCAGTTTTCAGATCAAGAACAAACCCAGTCTTTCCGTATCGAAGTCATGTCTTTTGGCTTTAAATATGAATTCCGATTGATGCAGACTTGGTCTTTGATGTCCGTTTTTGCCAAATCCCTACTACCCTACCAGAACTGAGAAATCAAACAGGTGTGGATGAACCGGTTTATGACTATATCATGAGATCATCCTGAGTCGAAGACTTTTATCAACATTTATTGGCCTTGATTGAGGCCGGTTGCCAAGTTACCAAAAGGAAGGTAGAGTCTGTTTTGACCATTGCCATGGGTTGTACAGGGTGGACAACACCGTAGTGTGGCCTTTGCTAAACGCTTGGCGCAGGACTTATCAAGACTTGGCCTGTCAACGAAAGGACATCGTGACAAAAGACCGAGAAGAAAGGAAACGGTGAAACCGTTCATGAGAAAACCAAAGATAACGGTGATTGGTGGAGGACTGGGATCCCCGTCATTCTTAAAGTCTGCGTGAAAAGATGTGGAAATCGCTGCTATCGCTAACGGTGGCGGATGATGGTGGTTCATCAGGTGAACTCCGATATGCAGCAATTGACTACCCCGAGTGATCTTCGTAATGTCCTTGTGGCCATGTCGGATATGCTAGAGTTCTATGAAGGTCTTTCAATTTGCCACTGCTGAGGGATGCAGGAGCCTTTGCTGGCGCATCCATTGGGTAATCTCATTGTGCGAGGTCTGTCAGGAGATGCAGGGTTCGACCTATAATGCCATGCAGTTACTAGAGCAAATTTTTCACACAACTGGGAAAATTTATCCTTCCAGTGACATCCTTGTGACCCTGCACGCAGTTTTCAGGATGGGACAGAAGTAGCTGGAGAGAGCCATATTGCAGACCATCCAGGTATGATTGACCACGTCTATGTGAGACAATACCCTCAACGATGATACACCTCTGGCCGGTCGTCGAGTGGTGCAGACTGTTCTTGAGGCGACATGATTGTCCTAGGACCTGGTTCCTCTTTCCACTTCACGCCCAATATCGTGATTAAAGAAATCAGGCGGGCGCTGAAACCAAGGCGAAATCGCCTATGTCTGCAATATTATGACCCAACGTGGGGGAGACGGAACGCTTTACAGATGAGTGACCACGTGGAGGTCTTGCATCGATCACCAGCCGACCGTTTATCGATACTGTCTTGGTGAATATTGAAAAAGTGCCTCAAGGAATACATGAATTCCAGCCGTTTTGATGAATACTTGGTGCAGGTGGAACATGATTTTCACCAGTCTTTGTAAAGCAAGTTCCGCGTGATTTCATCAACTTCCTTCGTCTGGAAAATGAGTGTGCCTTCCACGATGGGGATTTGATTGTGGACGAGTTGATGCGGATTATACGGGTGAAAAATAGGTTTCACAGTAGCGATAAAAGAAATCCTAGGTCAGCACCATCCTAAGCTGTCATGGATTATCTGCCATTATAAAGATGTCTGGCAGTATTGGTCTCTCGACTTCAGGTTTTGACCTTGTCTGTTGTGACGAGAAAATGCTAAGCTGGCTCGTCACCTCTATGAGTCCTTTCTTCATTTCTGAAATCAAATCGGAAATTCATACCACCAACGGAGCAATCTTCACTAAAGAATCGAGTCTATACCGTTTTTACAGATGAAAGATTTTGCAGGACTTGTTGAGTGGTTACATAGCAGACTCTTTCTTTGGTTTGAAACAGGTATTGATGAGGAGATTTTATCGGATGAGGAAGCAGGTCATGCCTATCTTTGTGGCGCTTTCTTGGCTAGAATAGGAGCATCCGTGACCCTAGGTCAGAGCAAGTATCAGTTGGAAATCAGTTCTGTTTACCTAGAGACCACGCAGGGCTCGCCTCCAGCTCTCCAACAGTTTTTACTGGATGCTAGGTGTGAGCGCAAGAAGGGGCTGTGACTTATCTCCAGCATGCCGAGACATTTATGGACTTTCTTATAGTGATCAGGCCATGCAGGCGCGTGATGATTTTGAGCGAGTTGAGATTTTGCGAGAAACCCGTAACGACCTCAATCAGGGCCAATAATGCTGAAACGGCGAATATTGCTCGGACAGTTTCTGCCAGCATGAGATCATCAACAATATCAGCAAAATCAAAAGATATCATGGGCCTAGAAAATCTGCCAGTGGACTTGCAGGGAGGTAGCGCGATTGCTGGATTCAACACCCAGACTACTCTATCCAGCGGTTAGCGAGATAGTCTCAGCACCCCTCTGACCAAAAGTGGTGTCAACCACAGACTCAGAAAAGATAAATAAATTAGCTGATGAATTATAAAACCACGAATCTATGTGACTCGTGGTTTCTTTTTCTCAAAGCCTAGTAGAGTGTTTTGGTTGTACTTTTGCTCAGGGTCGATGTAATTGATGGCGTTGTTAACAGCGGTTGGTGCTTCTCCAAGCCCTGTCGCAATCAGTCAATTTTTCCGTCATAGTAGCAACAGTCACCGATAGCATAGAATACCTGCTTAGCTAGAATTCCTGTTTGCTATTGACGATAATCTTGTGACAGTTGAGGTCTGGGACCCCAGTTTTAAGGTTACCAACAGAAGATTTGAAACCATAGTTGACAAAGAGGTGATCTAAGTCAATCGTTTCCTGTTTCATCAGATTTGACTTTTTGTGATTTCAAGTTTATCAGAGCGTTTTTCCATCTCCAAAGGAGTTGACTAGGGACGAATGGTGTCTTGATGGTCACAGATGATTCCTGCAAAGGCTTGGACACTGTGTTCCAAAGGCACGGAAAGTATCTCTGCGGTGAACAGGGTAGTTGGCACAATTTTTCCAGCCAAAAGCCCAATCCAGCTGAGTCCCCACCAGAATCGTCACTTTCTTGCCAGTATTTGCTGAATGTCAGAAACATGGTAGTGGATATTTTCATAGCCCTCAACCCCTTCAAGTTCCAACGGACGTGGTTTGAAGCACCCACACCATAGCAATGATAACTGTTTTGAGACAGGTGACTTTCTTTAGAGGTTGCAGTCTTAAATCCCTCTTCTTGTTTTCAATCTCAAGAACTGTTTCATTGAGATGAATTGGAATATCAAAGCCGTTTAGCTGTTCAATTAAGCGGTTGGTCAATTCTTCTCCAGTCAGGTTTGAAACCTGGAACATCTAAAATTTCCTTTTCAGGTGAGAAATAGCAGGTTTGTCCACCTGGTTGGGGAAAGAGGTCGATGATTTGAACCTTGGCTTGGCGTAGATGGGTATAGAAGGCATCAAAAAGCCCGACAGGACCACCACCTACAATGGTAATATCATAGAGTTGAGACATGGTTTCTCCTTTGTTTTTCTAGTCACTACTTCGAAAATCAAATTCAAAACCACGTCAGCGTCATTACCAGCTCAAAGTACAGCCTGCAGCTAGCTTCCTAGTTGCTCTTTGATTTTCATTGAGTATCAGTTTATTTTATCATATTTTTCCTTAATTTAAAATGAAGTAGGATAAGGAAAAATGCCAGAAAAATGGTATAATAGAAAAGGAACGTGTTTGGACAGAGAGAGACGAGCAGATGAACTTTCAACAATTATCCAACTTGCAATATTGGACTAACTTGTTTTCTAGTCCTTGGAGTATGCCATCAATCGTTTGATATTTTGATTGTGACCTATGTTTTGTATCGTTTTACAAAAGCGATAGCTGGTACCAAGATTATGATTCTGGTGCAGGGGTCTTGATTTTTATATGGCTCAGGTTGTGGCCAATATCTGGTTTAACCACGATTTCTTGGTTGATTAATCAGATTATCGCTTATGGGTCATTGCTGTGGTTGTTATTTTCTCTCCAGAAATTCGAACTGGTTTGGAACGTTTGGGAAGGGCGACAGATTTTTTTTCTACTACTCAAATAAGTGCAGAAGAGCAAATGATTCGTGCCTTTGTCAAGTCAGTTGAATACATGAGTCCTCGTAAGATAGAGTGCTCTAGTTTGCCATTCAACAGGTTCGAACCTTACAGAATATATTGCGACCAGGAATTCCCTTGGATGCCAAAATTTCGGCAGAACTCCTCATCAATATTTTTATTCCCAACACTCCTCTACATGATGGTGCTGTGATTATCAGAGGAAATCGGATTGCAGTCACCTCTGCCTATCTGCCTTTGACAGAAAGTACAGAGGATTTCAAGGAATTTGGGACCAGACACCAGGCAGCTATCAGTTTATCAAGTGTCTGATGCCTTGACATACATTGTCTCAGAGAGACAGGTGAGTATTTCTGCTTACCTACAACAGGGGTCTTCAAGCATGATTTGACGATTGAAGAATTTGAAACAGAGCTACGAACAATTCTTTTTGCCAGCTGTTGAGGAAAAAGCCAGTTTCAAGGACCGTGTTGCTGGGAGGTTGGAAATATGAAAAATAGTCTATATATCATTTCATCTCTCTTTTTGCTTGTGTCTTTATTCATTTTATGCAACGTCGATCAACTTTCAAAATAGTAATGCAAGGCAGGTCAAAATCGGAGACCTACACCAATACGATAGCAAAATGTTCCCATCGATATTCACTATGATATGCCAGTATTTCATTGGCGGTTTGCATCGAAGTTTCAGTTGTGTTGACGAAAGGTTGCCAATCATGTGACCTTGGCCAGTGAAATGCAGGGAAAGTACTCGTAAGTTTAAAGGTGACAGCGGATTTGACAGATGCTAGTATTGGAACGATTGAGTTCCTTTGAACATTGAAAAATCTTCCTAGTGGAGTTGACCGCTGTGGCAACGCCTCAAAGATTACAGTGAGAGTTGGGAAGAAGGTTAAGCGAGATGGGATGATTGTTGTGCCACAAGTTGACCAAGCCAGATTGATCCCAAGCTACAACTGATGGTGTAACTGTGTCAAATGAACGAGTTTCAGGTCACAAACTGACCAGGAAACATTAGCTAAGATTGATAAAGTTATTGCGCTTTTTACCAACCAGCGAACGGATTACAGGTAGATACAGTGGTTCGGTACCTTTGCGAGCAATCGACCTGCAATGGTGTTTGTCTTACCAGTAGTTATCACTCCGTTTGACACAACCATAGAAAGGTCACTACAAAGCCTGTGGCACAAGTTCAAGCACATCAAATTCAAGTACAAATAGTTCATCGGAGACATCTTCGTCATCGAAAACAACTAGTTCAAAAACGAATTAAAAATAGGAAAAGGATTTTATAAAAATGGGTAAATATTTTTGGGACTGATGGAGTCCAGTGGAGAAGCTAATGTAGAACTAACACCAGAATTGGCCTTTAAACTAGGACGTTTTTGGGGCTATGTTCTTGAGTCAACATGAAACAGGGAAGCACCGAAAGTCTTTGTAGGACGTGACACACGTATTTCAGGGGAAATGCTAGAATCAGCCTTGGTGGCAGGTCTCCTTTCAGTAGGGATTCACGTTTATAAACTCGGTGTTCTTGCGACGCCAGCAGTAGCTTACTTGGTCAAAACAGAGGGAGCAAGTGCAGGTGTCATGATTTCTGCTAGTCATAATCCAGCCCTTGATAATGGAATCAAGTTCTTTGGTGGGGATGGCTTCAAACTAGATGACGAAAAAGAAGCAGAAATTGAAGCCTTGCTAGATGCTGAGGAAGACACTCTTCCTCGTCCAAGTGCAGAAGGCTTGGGAACCTTGGTAGATTATCCAGAAGGTTTGCGTAAGTATGAAGGATACCTTGTTTCAACTGGAACTCCTCTTGAAGGAATGAAGGTTGCCTTGGACACAGCTAATGGTGCAGCATCTACAAGTGCCCGTCAAATCTTTGCAGACCTTGGAGCTCAATTGACTATTATAGGGGAAACGTCAGACGGTCTTAACATCAACCTTAATGTTGGTTCAACCCCAGAATCCCTTCAAGAAGTGGTCAAAGAAAGCGGGTCAGCTATCGGTTTGGCCTTTGATGGAGACAGTGACCGCTTGATTGCTGTTGATGAAAATGGGGACATCGTTGATGGTGACAAAATCATGTACATTATCGGTAAATACCTTTCTGAAAAAGGACAATTGGCTCAAAATACAATTGTGACAACTGTGATGTCTAACCTTGGTTTCCACAAGGCCTTAGACCGCGAAGGTATTAATAAAGGCGAGTGCAGTCGGCGACCGCTACGTTTGTTGAAGAAATGAGAAAAATCAGGCTACAATCTTGGTGGTGAACAGTCTGGTCACGTCATCTTGATGGATTACAATACAACTGGTGATGGTCAATTATCAGCTGTCAATTGACAAAAAATCATGGAAGGAAACTGGTAAGAGCTTGTCAGGTTGGCATGAAGTAACCATCTATCACAAAGAAATTAGTCAATATCCAGTGGAAAAATGCCATGAAGGAAAAAGGCTATGGAGTGCCAGCTATCAAAAGCTATTATCGAGCAGATGGAGGCTGAAATGGCGAGGAATGGCCGTATCCTTGTTCGTCCAAGTGGAACAGAGCCCTCTTACGTGTTATGGCAGAAGCGCCTACAACAGAAGAGTGGACTACTATGTTGATACCATCGCTGATGTGGTTCGAGCTGAAATCGGGATTGACTAAATCCGATAAAACTAGATGAAAATAAAAAATTATGGTACAATAGCATAATATTGTAGCCGAGGAGAAAAGACATGAATCTTAAGCGTGAACAAGAATTTGTTAGTCAGTATCATTTTTGATGCGCGTAATTTTGAATGGGAAAATGAAAATGGAGCTCTGAAACTAAGGTGGATGTGAACTTCCAATTGATTCAACATGACCAAGAAAATCAAGTGACTTCCTTGATTGTCATCTTGAGCTTTATGATTGTATTTGATAAATTTGTCATTAGTGGAACCATTTCACAAGTGAACCATATCGATGAGTCGTATTGTTAACGAGCCAGGTGAATTGAGCCAAGAAGAAGTGAAACTTTTGAGCTCGTCCAAGTTCTGAACATGCTCAACCGTTTGACTTACGAAGTAACTGAAATTGCATTAGATTTACAGGAATCAATTTGGAGTTCTAATATGAAACTAGCTGTTATCACAGATTCCTCTGCCTATCTCAGTGCAGAGACCTTGCAAAGAGAAGATTTGTATGTCTTGGATATTCCTGTCAATATTGATGGTGAGGAGTTTGTTGAAGGTGTTAATCTAACTGCTGAGGAATTTTACCAAAAAATGGCTCAGGCTTCTGAATTACTAAGACCAGTCAACCAAGTATTTGCTAAGTTAGATGAAATCTGACTTCGCTCAAAAACAAGGTTATACCCATGCCTTAGGGACTTTTCCTATCTTCTGGAATTTCAGGTTTTTGCAAAATATCCAGTATATGGTCGATGACTATGAGGTTTACCCATTGCTTTTTCAGACACTTTGATTACAAGTGCATCCGTTGGGTATCATGGTTGAAAGTGTCTTTAACTGGAAAGACCAAGGCGATGATTTTGCCATTATTCAGGATAAGCTAGCTATTCAAATTAGTCACACATCTGCTTTCATCATGGTAGATGACTTGGACCACTTGGTAAAAGGTGGACGCCTTTCAAATGGGGCTGCTATTTTTGGGCAATCTGCTGAAAGCATTAAGCCAATTCTTTATTTCAACGACCAAGGTGTGATTGAAGTGTACGAAAAAGTTCGTACTGAAAAGAAAGCAACCAAGCGCTTAATTGAGATTATCAAGGAAGCAACGGCTTAAGGCCAATATAGGATCATTGTCATTCACGGAAATGCCCCTGAAAAGGCAGAAGAATTGCGTCAGCACTTGCTAGATTCTGGAGTAGGTACGGATATTTCACTTGCTACATTTGGTAGTGTCATTGGGACACACCTAGGATCAGGAAGTATTGCTCTAGGTTATATTCCAGTGATTTAGTTGGCGCTTATAGGCTAGTTAAGAAATTTTGTATCTTAGGAATTGAACATGGACTACCTGCCTCTTGGAAAAAGATGCCTGTCTTGCCTTTCGTGGAAAGTCAGCGCCATTCTCTATTTTTCATGGGCAACTAAGGTCCTTTGTATCTTGAACAGGAGTAGAGATGAGTATTCGAGTAATTATTGCTGGTTTTAAGGGGAAGATGGGCCAGGCTGCTTGTCAGATGGTCTTGGCTGATCCAGATTTGGACTTAGTAGCAGTTTTGGATCCCTTTGAGTCTGAATCAGAATGGCAGGGTATTCCTGTTTTCAAGGATAAGACTGATTTAGCAGGCTTTGAAGCAGATGTCTGGGTAGACTTTACTACCAGCCGTTGCCTATGAAAACACGCTTTGCTCTTGAAAATGACTTTGCTCCAGTAGTTGGAACGACAGGTTTCACGAGTGAAGAAATTGAGAGCTAAAGCATTTTCTCGTGCCCAAGACTTGGGTGGCTTGATCGCTCCTAACTTTGCCTTGGGTGCTGTCTTGCTTATTCAATTTGCGACGCAGGCTGCCAAATATTTCCCAAATGTGGAGATTATCGAGCTCCATCATGACAAGAAAAAGGATGCCCCGAGTGGAACAGCTATTAAAACAGCTGAATTGATGGCAGAAGTTCGAGAGTCAATCCAGCAAGGTGCGCCTGATGAGGAAGAATTGATTGCAGGTGCCCGTGGTGCTGACTTTGATGGCATGCGTATCCACTCAGTTCGTTTGCCAGGCTTGGTGGCCCATCGGAAGTCATCTTTGGCAATCAGGGAGAAGGATTGACCCTCCGTCATGACTCCTATGATCGCAGCTCCTTCATGACGAGGGGTCAATTTGGGAATTAAAAGAGTTGTCAAGCGTCATGAGCTTGTCTATGGATTAGAACACTTATTATGAGATTAACGCAAATGCCTTCTGAATTTCAGAAGGCTTTACCAATATAGAAAAATTAAAGAAGCAGGTTTTGAGGCCCTATTTTGTTGGAGGTTCTGTTCGAGATGCCCTCCTCAATCGTCCCATCCACGATGTAGATATTGCGACGTCTTCTTATCCAGAAGAGACCAAGCAGATTTTTCCGCGAGACAGCCGATATCGGAATCGAGCATGGAACCGTCTTGGTCTTGAGATGGGGATGAGGAGTATGAGGTAACCACCTTTCGGACAGAAAGATGTCTATGTGGACTATCGCAGACCCAGTGCGGTCTCCTTTGTTCGTTCGCTAGAAGAAGACCTCAAGCGTCGTGATTTTACAGTTAATGCCTTTGCCTTGGACGAGACAGGGGAAATCATTGACTTGTTCCATGGGCTAGAAGATTTGGAAAAGCAAGTCTTACGAGCAGTTGGAGTGGCAAGTGAGCGTTTTAACGAAGATGCTTTGCGGATTATGCGTGGTTTCCGTTTTCAGGCCAGTCTTGGCTTTGAACTTGAGACAGAAACGTTTAAAGCAATGAAGACCTTGACGCCACTTTTGGAGAAAATTTCTGTGGAGCGTACCTTCGTTGAGTTTGATAAACTCTTGCTGGCTCCATTTTGGAGAAGGGGCTTGGCTTCCATGATTGAGAGTCAAGCTTATGACTATCTCCCCGATATGGCAGCTAGCCAGGACAAGCTCAATAGACTGTTTGATTTGGAGACTGATTTCACCTTTGAATCTTCAGAGCAAGCCTGGGCAGCTCTACTGTGAGACTTTGGAAGTTGAAAAATAGCAGCCATTTTTGAAAGCTTGGAAGACATCACGCCAGTTTGCCAAGCAGGTGCAAGTTGTTGATTATTTTGGCTCTGCGTGAAAAGGGAGGAAATTGAGCAAGCGCGATTGTTACCGCTTTGAATTGGATTTGCTTTTACAAGCTGAAAATCTTCGTCAGGGCTCAAGGAAAGAAGTTAATCCACAAGCCATCACAGAAACCTACCAGAGTCTGACCATTCATGATAAAGAAAAAATTCAGATTAATGGTGGCATTTTTGATTAAGGAATATGGCTATCAACCAGGTCCCAGATTTGGGAGAGATTTTAACAGAGATTGAATATACCATTGTCGATGAGAGAGTGGAAAATGATCGTCAAGCCATCCATGCTTATCTGAGGGAGAAAAATGGTGATTTTATCGTTGAAAAAAACTAAAGTAAATCCGTCGGTGACAAGACCGTTTTAAGGATATTTCCTTTATTATCCATGACCTAGAACAGGAATTGGTTTGATTGGTGTCAATGGGACTGGCAAGACCACCCTTTTTGGATGTCCTTTCTGGTGTTTCTGGCTTTGATGGGGATGTCAGTCCCTTTTCAGCTGAGAATGATTACCAGATTGGTTACTTGACCCAAAGATCCTGATTTTGATGATAACAAAGACGGTCTTGGATACGGTTTTATCTAGCGACCTCAAAAATCCAGCTCATTCGTGAGTATGAGTTGATCATGCTCAACTATAGTGAGGACAAGCAGGCGCGTTTGGAACGGGTCATGGCGAAATGGACTCTCTCAAGCTTGGGGAAATTGAGAGTCAGGTCAAGACGGTTCTTAGCAAGCTGGGTATTCAGGACTTATCTACTCCTGTTGGGGGAATTGTCAGGTGGTCTGAGAGACGGGTCCAGTTGGCGCAAGTCTTGCTTGGCAATCACGACCTTTTGCTTTTGGATGAGCCGACCAACCATCTGGACATTGCGACTATTGAGTGGCTGACCCTCTTTTTGAAAAATTCAAAGAAGACCGTCCTTTTTATTACCCACGATCGCTATTTCTTAGACGCTTTGTCCTTTACGGATTTTCGAGTTGGACCAGAGCAGGGTTTGACGGAGTATCAGGGTGATTATCAGGACTACTGTCCGCCTCAAAGCAGAACAGGACGAGGCGCGATGCGGCTCTTCTCCACAAAAGGAACAACTTTATAAGCAAGAGTGGCCTGGATGCGTAGACAACCGCAGGCGCGTGCGACCAAGCAGCAAGCTCGTATCAATCGTTTCCATGACTTGAAAAAGGAAGTTTCAGGCAGTAGTGCTGAGACAGACTTGACCATGAACTTTGAAACCAGTCGGATTGGGAAGAAAGTCATCGAGTTTCAGGATGTTTCCTTTGCCTATGAAAACAAGCCTATTTGAAAGACTTTAATCTTTTGGTGCGGGCCAAAGACCGTATTGGAATCGTTGGGGACAACGGTGTTGGAAAAATCAACCCTGCTCAACTTGATTGCAGGGAAGTCTTGAGCCGACAACAGGACCAAGTTGTGATTGGGGAAACCGTTCGTATCGCCTATTTCTCTCAGCAAATCGAGGAGGCTTGGATGAAAGCAAGCGAGTTATCAATTACCTGCAGGAAGTGGCAGGAGGTCAAGACCAGAGGGTGGTTCTACGACTTCGATTGCAGAATTGCTAGAGCAGTTCCTTTTTCCACGTTCGACGCATGGAACCTTGATTGAGAAATTATCCGGAGGAGAAAAACGTCTTTATCTCCTCAAACTGCTTTTGGAAAAAGCCAAATGTTCTTCTTTTAGACAGGACGACCAATGACCTAGAATATTGCAACTCTTACAGTCTTGGAGAATTTCTTGCAGGGGCTTTGCAGGACCTGTCTTGACAGTTAGCACGACCGCTATTTCTTGGATAAGGTAGCGACCAAGATTCTCGCTTTTGAAGATGGCAAGATTCGTCCTTTCTTTGGTCATTACACCGACTACCTAGATGAAAAAAAGCCTTTTGAAACAGATATGGCCAATCAAGTGCAAAAGGCTGAAAAGGAGAAAATAGATTAAGGTCCGTGAAGATGAAACGCATGACCTACCAAGAAAAAGCAGGTGGGCAAGCATTGGAAGGCGATATTGAAGCCTTGGAAAACCGCATCGCTACTATTGAAGAGGAAATGCAAGCCAACGGCTCCGACTTTGGTAAACTAGCTACTCTCCAAAAAGAATTGGATGAAAAAAACGAAGAACTCCTTGAAAAATACGAACGCTATGAGTATTTAAGTGATTTTGATAGCTAGAAGAATGAAAAATCCGTCTCAGTGACAGGATTTCTTTTATTCTTTTTGTTTCTTGATGAAAGATATTCTGCCAAGTCTCATGGCGACATCAGATACTGAGTTTGGATAATGCCATCTAACTCATAACGCATTAATTTGGTCTTTTGGCTGATGGAAGTAACTTCAATGTCCTTGATAGCAGAAGCTAACTCTTTTTCGGCCTTATAAGCCTCTTTATCCATCTGCTTTCCATCTTGGCGGATATAGACAAAGTCTTCGGCTAGGAGTTCTTCTAACTGATTTCCTTGGTCTAGTAATTGTTCACGCATGAGCAATTTTTGTAAACATTGTCTAAAATTTCATCCTCAGGAATGGGAGCAGGTTCGATGTGGATATCGGTATCAAAGACGCCAAAACGTTCCTCCAGCATAGACTCGACTTGGTCTGCAATCTCGTGGCTTTCAAAAACAGAGAGATCAGGGATTCATTTCAGAGAGTGATATCCAAGTAAATATTGCTACCATGAGTACGACCTCTTTTAGGTTTGACCTTACTAATCTTTGGAATTTCCATAATGGCCTTTTGATGGTCCTCAAGCAGACGGTCGTCAAAAGCCATCTGAAAGGCTAAAGGAAGACTCGATGAAGATATCATAAGCAGTTTTTCAAGATAAAGAAAGTGATGATGATACTTGCAGTTTATCCACAATGGGATAATCGAAACTGCTGGCCAGGATGGCAATGGTAGTACCAAGTGAGGTAACAGCATCAGAAAGATTGTCCTTGGCGAGCCTTCGGTGCCTTGGGTTGGATTTCTTACTGAGGCAGGTATTGTCAGAGATAGACTAGAAACATAATCGCTGCAGACATAATTCCTAGGGTTGCACCCAGGATCAATAACCGTTTCTTCACGACTGAGAATCTTCTGAGATGGTATCATAGTACATCAAAGCCGACATAGAACATGATAATAGAAGTGACCAAGCTAGCCAAATCTTCAATCTTCCAGTGATCAAAACGGTGGTCACGGTCTGCCAGCTGATGCGCCATTCTAATCCCAATTAAGAGGCCACATTTTCAATGATATCCGATACGTTGTTTAAAACCATCTGCCACCAAACTGGATGAATGGAGGAGGTGCCCAGTTGCTAATTTGGCTGCAGACAAGATCAAATAGGTTGAAATGCTGATAATGGCTCCACGCTCAGCTAACTTGAGATTTGAGATAGAATTGCTTCATTCAACTTCACTTTCTAGTCACATAGCATTCTACCATTATACTGATTTTTGAGGAAAAATTCAATAAGGCAGTTTTTACTCTTTGAAAACTTTTTCAAAATTTGGTATAATAGTACTACTCAAGGGAGTAGCTGGCAGAAACCTGTGATAGTGTCGTCATTCCGAATTTTTATACTGAAAAAGTATGCTTTCCGGCCCCTATCTTAAACAGCGAGACTTGTTATGATTAACAGGTCTCTTTTTGTTGTACGTAAAGTAGCTATGACAGAAAGAGTCTGTTTTGCACACAATGTCAGGAGGAGACACATGTCAAAAGAACAAAAACGCCAAGCGTTTTACACTCAGAGTCCTGAAGAGGTCTTGAAGGCTGTGGATGCGACCGAGCAAGGTTTGTCATCAAGTGAGGCGGAAAAGCGCCTTGCAGGATTTGGCCACAATGAACTCGAAGAAGGCGAGAAACGATCAATCCTGGTCAAATTCATCAGGCAGATTTAAGTTTGATGATTATCATCCTAGTTGCAGCAGCTATCATCGAGTCGTGACTTCTGGTGGGAAGATATAGCAGATGCCATTATCATCCTAGCAGTGGTTATCATCAATGCTGCCTTTGGTGTTTACCAAGAAGGGAAAGCCGAAGAAGCTATCGAAGCCCTCAAATCCATGTCTAGTCCAGCTGCCCGCGTTCTTCGTGATGGTCATATGGCGGAGATTGACTCTAAAGAATTGGTACCAGGTGATATCGTCGCTCTCGAAGCTGGTGATGTAGTACCTGCAGACCTACGTTTGCTTGAAGCCAACTCTCTTAAAATCGAAGAAGCAGCCCTGACAGGTGAGTCTGTACCAGTCGAAAAAGACTTGACAGTTGAACTTGCTGCAGATGCTGGTATTGGTGACCGTGTCAATATGGCCTTCCAAAACTCAAATGTGACTTATGGTCGTGGTCTTGGTGTTGTTGTCAATACAGGTATGTACACGGAAGTTGGTCATATTGCTGGCATGCTTCAAGATGCGGATGAGACGGATACACCACTCAAACAAAACTTGAACAACCTTTCTAAGGTCTTGACCTATGCTATCTTGGTCATTGCCCTTGTTACGTTTGTAGTGGGTGTCTTCATTCAAGGGAAAAATCCACTCGGTGAGTTGATGACCTCTGTTGCGCTTGCTGTTGCAGCCATTCCAGAAGGGCTTCCTGCTATCGTAACCATCGTTCTTGCCCTTGGTACTCAAGTTTTAGCCAAACGAAACTCTATCGTTCGGAAGTTGCCAGCAGTTGAAACACTTGGCTCGACAGAAATCATCGCTTCTGATAAGACTGGTACGCTGACTATGAACAAGATGACAGTTGAAAAAGTCTTCTACGATGCAGTCCTACATGACTCAGCTGATGACATTGAACTGGGGCTTGAAATGCCTCTTCTTCGTTCAGTTGTCTTGGCAAACGATACGAAAATCGATGTGGAAGGTAACCTAATTGGTGACCCAACCGAAACAGCCTTTATCCAATATGCCTTGGACAAGGGCTACGATGTCAAAGGATTTTTAGAAATATCCTCGTGTGGCTGAGTTGCCATTTGATTCTGACCGTAAGCTTATGTCAACGGTTCACCCATTGCCAGACGGTAAATTCCTTGTAGCAGTCAAAGGTGCGCCAGACCAACTCTTGAAACGTTGTGTTCTTCGTGATAAGGCTGGGGATATTGCTCCGATTGATGAGAAGGTTACAAACCTCATTCATACAAACAACTCTGAAATGGCCCACCAAGCCTTGCGTGTCCTTGCAGGTGCTTATAAGATTATTGACAGTATTCCAGAAAACCTCACTTCTGAAGAGCTTGAAAATGATTTAATCTTTACTGGTTTGATTGGAATGATTGACCCTGAACGTCCTGAAGCAGCTGAGGCTGTTCGTGTGGCTAAGGAAGCTGGAATCCGTCCAATCATGATTACAGGTGACCACCAAGACACTGCAGAAGCTATTGCCAAACGTTTGGGAATCATCGATGCAAACGATACAGAAGGTCACGTTTTAACTGGTGCTGAGCTCAACGAACTTTCTGATGAAGACTTTGAAAAAGTGGTTGGTCAATACTCTGTTTATGCCCGTGTGTCTCCAGAGCACAAGGTTCGTATCGTCAAGGCTTGGCAAAAACAAGGTAAGGTCGTTGCCATGACAGGTGACGGTGTCAACGATGCACCAGCTCTGAAAACAGCAGATATCGGTATCGGTATGGGAATCACTGGTACAGAGGTTTCTAAGGGAGCTTCTGATATGATTCTTGCAGATGATAACTTTGCGACCATTATCGTCGCAGTGGAAGAAGGACGTAAGGTCTTCTCCAACATTCAAAAGACCATTCAATATCTTCTTTCTGCCAATACTGCTGAAGTATTAACTATCTTCCTATCAACCTTGTTTGGTTGGGACGTTTTGCAGCCAGTTCATCTCCTGTGGATCAACTTGGTAACGGATACCTTCCCAGCTATTGCTCTTGGTGTTGAGCCTGCTGAACCTGGTGTCATGACCCACAAACCACGTGGACGCAAGGCAAGCTTCTTCTCAGGTGGTGTTTTGAGTTCTATCATCTATCAAGGTGTACTCCAAGCAGCTATTGTTATGAGTGTTTATGGCCTTGCGATTGCTTACCCAGTTCATGTGGGTGACAATCATGCTATTCACGCAGATGCCCTTACTATGGCCTTTGCAACCCTTGGTTTGATTCAGCTCTTCCATGCCTACAATGTCAAGTCTGTTTACCAATCCATCTTGACAGTTGGCCCATTCAAGTCTAAGACCTTTAACTGGTCCATCTTGGTATCCTTCATCCTTCTCATGGCAACAATCGTGGTAGAACCGCTTGAAGGAATCTTCCATGTAACTAAACTAGACTTGTCACAATGGGGAATCGTCATGGCTGGAAGCTTCTCAATGATTATTATTGTCGAAATCGTTAAGTTTGTTCAACGTAAACTCGGCTTTGACAAGAATGCGATTTAAGGGAGGTTCCTGATGTCAGCTTATCAATACCGACCGTATGGCAGGAAGAAGCTAGTAATCAAGGAGCCTTTACGGGATTAAATAAACCAACAGCAGGTGCCCGTTTCGAACAAAATTTGCCAAAAGGAGAACAACCTTTTCAGCTTTATTCACTGGGAACACCAAATGGTGTGAAGGTCACTATCTTATTAGAAGAATTACTAGAAGCTGGTTTTGAGCAAGCGGCTTACGACTTATATAAAATTGCTAGTATGGATGAGGATCAATTCGGATCAGACTTTGTGAAGCTCAATCCCAATTCAAGATTCAGCCTTATTGGACCAGTCAGGGACTGAAGAAGTAAAGAAGTCTTTAGAGTCTGCTCCATATTCTTCTTTACTTGCTGAGAAATTTGGAGTCTTTTTGCAACAATCCTGTGGAAAGGTAGAAGTTTTGAATTGGCTATTCTGGCAAAGCAGGTGCTGCACTTTTTCTAGGTGGGGGATTTGGACATTTCTTTAGTATGCCCTGAAAAAATTGGAATATCCAATTAATCGTTTTACGATGAGGAGTGAAACATGCCAGTTGGATTTATTGGATAAGGAATTGGCTAAGAAGCTTATATTGCAGGCAATGACTATACGATTGCAGATATTGCCATCTGGTGCTTGGTATGGACAGTTGGTCCAAGAAACCTTTATCAGGGTTCTGCAAAATTCTTAGATGCCTCAAGTTTACCAGAATCTAGTAAAATGGGCAGATTGCCAATCGTCCAGCTGTTAAGCGTGGTATAGAAATAACTTATAAAAAGTAAATAACTGAAAAGTCATCTTCGGATGGCTTTTTGCTGATTGAGAAAGGGCTTGCAGTTATCGGCTTTTGTGCTATAATTGCTATAATATAGTAAAAAGAAAGAGGAGTGTGAGGAAGTGGAAAAGAAAATTGTAAAGGATATTTTGTTTTTGTCTCAAGTGTCTCAGCCAGCAAGTCAGGAAGACCTTTATCTTGCCAGAGATTTGCAGGATACGCTTTTAGCAAATCGTGAGACCTGTGTTGGTCTGGCTGCCAATATGATTGGGGTGCAGAAGCGCGTGATTATCTTTAATCTTGGCTTGGTTCCTGTGGTCATGTTTAACCCAGTGCTTCTGTCCTCTGAAGGACCTTATGAGACAGAGGAAGGCTGTTTGTCCTTGATGGGTGTGAGACCTACTAAGCGTTATGAAACCATAAGGGTTGCCTATCGTGACAGCAAGTGGCAGGAACAGACCATTACCTTGACAGGCTTCCCAGCCCAGATTTGCCAGCATGAACTGGATCACTTGGAAGGACGAATCATTTAGGAGGAAAGCAAATGAAACGGATAGTCTTTGAACTTATTTTTATCGCAACGACCTGGTATATCTTTTACCGCTCTGTAACCTGACCAACTAGAATTTCTTTCCTCTGTGGGCATTTGCTGCTTGTGGCAATCTTATTTGGCTTTGGCAAGGGGATAAACCTTGTCAAAACGGTTCATGTGCGCCACGGCAAGGCGGAAGCTGCCTTAAATCTAGACAATGTCAAAATCAATCGGTTAGGAAAAATTCTTTTTGCTTCTATTGGAGGAATTCTTCTCTTGGCAGCTTTGGTTTCCTTGGTGACCTCCAGCATTTTTCAGGCTAAAAATTATGCCAATGTAGTCACGGTTACGGAAAAAGACTTTGCTGAATTTCCTAAGACTGACACCAGTAAGGTTCCAATTTTAGACAGAAGTACTGCTGAAAAAATTGGCGACCGCTACTTGGGTTCCCTAACAGATAAGGTGTCGCAGTACGTAGCGGCAGATACCTATACCCAATTGACAATTGATGGGAAGCCTTATCGGGTTACGCCACTAGAATACGCAGACCCTATCAAATGGTTTAACAATCAAGCCAAGGGAATCGGCGAGTATATCAAGGTGGACATGGTGACTGGAAATGCCAACTTGGTGGACTTGAAGACACCAATCAAGTATTCGGACTCAGGTATTTTAGCCGTGATGTTAAACGCCACCTGCGCTGAAAGTAGCAACTAAAGATTTTCAAAACTCCATCATTTGAGGTGGACGATGAGGGGCAATCCTTTCTATGTGCAACGGTTTTACCAAAAAGCAATTTGGGCTTGCGGTTCCTCGCCTGTTTCAGTCATTATCTTGGATACCACAAATGGAGAAACTAAGAATACAACGGCGGATGTTCCAGAATGGATGGACAGGGTCTGTCCAGCTGAGAAACCATTGAGCAAATCACTACAACAGCAGAGTACAAGGACGGTTTCTGGAATGCTATGATTTCCAGAAAAACGTGATTGAACTACCAAAGGGATATAATTACTTGTCTATCGGCAATGACATTTATCTCTACACAGGTGTGACGTCGGCCAATGCAGATGAAGTAATCTTGGTTTCATCCTGAAAATATGCAGAACAGGAGAAATCACTAAGTATAGCTGACAGCTGCGCCGAAGAATCAGCCCGTGAATCAGCCGAAGGGTGCTGTTCAGGAGAAATCTTACAAAGGCAACCTTCCCAATCCTCATCAACCTCAATGACAAACCTCCTCTGCATCATGGGCTTGAAGGATAATGCTGGCTTGGTCAAAGAGTATGCTTTTGAGTAGACGCGATCGAGTACCAAAATATTATCAGTAGCTACTACAGTGGAAGAACTGCTCAACAAGTACGCCAATAAAAATGACCTATGAAATTGATAATGAAACAACAGAAAGCATTAAGAGTGTGGTAGCAGATCTCAAATCAGGCTATTTATCAAGGGCGACACCGTCTATTTCTTTTAAAGTTGATGGGAAGATTTTCAAAGGTCGAGGGCCTCAGTGTCGGATGACCTTCCTTGCCTTGAAAATGGTAAAGCTTTCGAAGGTCCAAGTAGGAAAAAAGACAACTATCTCAAGACCTTTAAAGTCCAGTAATACTCTTCGAAAATCTCTTTCAAACCATGTCAATGTCGCCTTGCCGTACTCAAGTACAGCCTGCAGCTGGTTTCCTAGTTTGCTCTTTGATTTTTCATTGAGTATAAAAAGGTTTATTTGAAGTATATGTTATAATAAGGTAGAATTAAGCCTAAAAGGAGGACAAAAGAAAATGGGTTTTATGTGATGCTGCTTCAATGCTACTTGGGCTGCTCGCTTTGAAGATAGGTTTTTCTCAGTTCAAGGAGAAAAAGATAAATTCTTATCTATCTTAACAAGCTTAGCTGGCCTAGCCCTTATTCTCATGGCTGTCTGGTTAGGATAGCCCAAAATAAACAGAAACCTCGGTCGAAACCGAGGTTTTCAGATAATTTCTTGGTTGTGACTAAAAATATGCTACACTATTAATATGAAAAATTTTTAATCCCTACAGCAAAAGAAATGAACACAGACTTGACCTGAGTATCGAGGCACAGTCGCTAAACTCAGAAAAGTCAAAGCTGTGCTTGATGCCTTACCTCTCTATTCTGCTAGTCAATTGGAGGGTTTTACAAAGTATCAGCTGAGAAGGCAGCGGAAGAATTTCAAAATATCAAGCTTTGAAAAACCAAACTGCTCAACACTGCCAGCGCTTGCACCTTTTTGATGGACTCATGTACTCGTCATATTAAGAGAGACAAACTGACTGAGCAGAACAAGACCTATCTTGAAAAATCATGTCTTCATTACCTCGGCTTTGTATGGTGTCGTTCCAGCCTGTCCCCCATGGCTCCCTCACCGTTTGGACTTTTTGATGGAAATTAAAAGTCGCTGGTAAGACTTTGAAGAGTCATTGAGAAGGCAACCTATGTGAGAGCTCTGAAGCAGGAAGAAGTGATTTTCTCCCCTCTTGTCATCCGAGTTTGAGACTGCATTTTCTAAGGAAATCAGAGAAAAATGGTGACCTTCAAATTCATGGAGGATAAATTGGTCAGCTGAAGATTCATTCAACTATTTCCAAGAAAGCGCGTGGTGCCTTCCTGACAGCCTAATAGAAAATCAAAGTACAGACGAGTGGAGGAGGCTCGTTGCTTAAGCATGAGGATTTAATTATCAGAAGACCTGTCACAGTCACAGGAATTGGTTTTTGTAAAGGGAAAGTATGAAAAAGATATGTTTGTATTGGATCAATATGTATCATCAGCTATTTTAGTTTATAAGTGAGAAAAAGCGAACAAGCTAACTTTCTGAGTGTCGAAAAAGTAGTCTTGTTCGCTTTTATCTAATAATTAGTTTAGTTACTTGATAGCATTGACAAGTCTTGAGCTTGTTTTTCAAGTGAGTTTAGGACTGTTTCTTCTAGAACTAATTTTCCGTCTGCCCAAGCAGAGTCGTGCTTACGTGCAGCAGTGAAATCACCAACGATTTGTGCACGGATAAATGGTAGAGATCTTTGTAGAATGGCAAAAGGTTGATCGTGACCTGCGATGGCTGCAGATGAGACTGTGACAAACTTGTCTTGAAGGGCAGAAGTGCCACGTGTATCGGACAAATCAAGGGGCACGAGATAGCCAGTCAAGCAAGTTTTTCACGGTTCAGGGATAGAAGTTGTAGACTGGAGAAAAATCCAGATAGCATCAGCAGCAGAACTGCTTCACGAGCAACAGCTACAGCTGGATGTGTTGGAACTTCAAATCTTGGCTGAAGAGAGGAGAGCTTGAATAATCAGGTAGCTAACTTCCGCTTTGCCAGCAAGTGCTTTCTCAGCTTCGAGAGCCATTTGGTGATTGAAAGAACCTTGACGTAGTGATCCGACGATAAATAATACTGAGACATGATGTGTCTCCTTTTCTTAAATCTACGAGAATTTTCTCGTTGTTATAAAAATATATTACAACAACACAAACCGATTTGCAAGAAATTTGCTCAGAGTTTATACTCTTCGAAAATCAAATTCAAACCACGTCAGCGTCGCCTTACCGTACTCAAGTACAGCCTGCGGCTAGCTTCCTAGTTGCTCTTTGATTTTTCATTGAGTGTGTTGAAAATTATAAAATTGCTGAAACTCTAGTCACTGTGCAACTGAAAAAGTAAGAACTATTCGTTTTGGATTCTGGTTTACATTTGATTTTCGAAGAGTATTCCAATATTCTCTTGTAATATGATGATATAAGTGCTAGAATAAACGAGAAAACTCACAATAGAAATAGTGGAACAGCTATTTTCCGGTATCATTTCATAAAGTCATTAAAGGAACAATAATGGCATTGAAAGATAGCTTCTACAAAAGGGGTGGAGATCATGTAAGGCAAAAGATTAACAGTGACGGACAAAAGATAATAATACACTGATAAGGAGAAAAAAGATGTTAATAGAAATTATCGGAAAAATATTGGCCCTGATGGCCGGGTTGAAGTTTTTGCATTTTCTAGGGATTACCAGTTTTTGGATTCTCTTTCTCAGTCAAAACAGCATGTCTCTTTGGCAGATTGGACTTCTAGAGTATTTTTCCATATTCCAGTGCTTCTCTGTGAAATTCCATCTGGAATGTTAGCTGATCGTTATTCCTATAAGACCAACCTTTATTTAAGTCGAATAGCAGGGATTGTGTCTTCCATTCTCATGTTGGCTGGGCAGGGAAATTTTTGGATTTATGCACTAGCTATGGCGGTGAGTGCCTTGTCTTATAATTTTGATTCAGGAACAAGCGCAGCAATGGTCTATGACTCTGCTGTAGAGGCTGGACGAAAGGAGCGCTATCTATCCATTTCGAGCTTTATGTCAGGAGTGTCAGAAGGAACTCGGTCTTTGGGGACAGTGTTGGCGGGATTTTTTGTCCATGGTCAATTACATCTGACCTACTACATCATGATTGCCACTTCTATCATAGTTCTTGTCCTGATTTGGATGCTGAAAGAGCCTAGTGTCAAGCTAGAAAAAGCTGATAGTGTGAGCATGAAACAGATTATTTGGACTGTTAAGGAAGAATTGGAGCGAAATCCCATGCTCTTCAATTGGATGATTTTGTCTCAGATTGTCGGGACACTCATGTGCATGTTTTATTTTTACTATCAAAATCAGTTACCAGATTTAAGTAGTTGGCAAATTTCAGCAGTTATGCTACTTGGTAGTCTTTTGAATATCGTAGCAGTCTATCTGGCCAGTAAGATTGGAAAGAAATATGCCGCAAACTTTTCCTATCTCTCGTCCTGCTGACTGGAGTCACCTACCTGCTGTCCTACTTTGGAACACCTCTAATCTATATTTTGATTTATTTGATTAGCAATGCTCTATATGCACTTTTTCAGCCGATTTTTGACAATGATTTGCAAGAGCGCCTTCCAAGTGAAGTAAGGGCAACCATGCTGATGTCTACTCTATGATGTTTTAGCTTGAGTATGATTGTGTTTTCCACTGACAGGCTGGTTGATTGACAATTTAGGTTTGTGCTAACATTTCTTTATCTAGGATTCTTTTTAGTTATGATTGTGCATTCTCGCCTATCTTTTTAGGAAAAATGGCTAAAAAGAATGGATGATAAAGTGATTCCATAGATCAAAAACTTACGAAAACTTGGGCGCCAAGCTCAGGTTTTTTAATACGCTGATTTTGGAGGTGTTTTTACTTTTCTTGCTCGGTTTTAATCAAGAAAATCTGTTTTGTTTGAAGGAAGAAATAAAATGCGATTGTTCTTGCATTCACTTGTAATAAGCCCAATAGATGGTAAAATAGACGAGTGAGACAGCAAAAATAATCTACTGTGGCAGTATGGTCTAGGGATGACGATTTTGTTTGTGGTTATCAGTGCTTCCTTTCTGTATCTGGTTTCTCTCGGTATGAAATCCTACCAAACAGCTAAAAGTGAAGGAGAAAAATTAGCTCAGCAGTATGCAGGATTAGAGCAGGCTGATCAGGTTGATTTATATAATGGCTTGGAATCTTATTACAGCGTTCTTGGTCGTAATAAACAACGAAAAGCACTTGCTGTCCTGATTGGAAAAAGATGATCATAAGATTTACGTTTATCAGCTAAATCAGGGTGTTTCTACAAGAAAAAGCAGGAAGCCGTTTCTAAGGAAAAAGGAGCTGGCGAGATTGACAAGATTACCTTTGGTCGTTATAAAGAAAAGCCAATCTGGGAAGTTAAGTCAGGAACTGATTTTTATCTAGTAGATTTTGAAACAGGAGCATTGGTCAATAAGGAGGGCCTATGAAACTATCCAACCGTGTTTTAGAAATGGAAGAAAGTGTGACCTTGCTGCTGGTGCCGTGCCAAAAGCTGAAGGGCTGAGGAAGAGATATCCTGTCTCCTAACCTTGGGTGAGCCAGATTCCTACTCAAAAAATCGTCAAGATGCTGCTATTGCATCGATTCAAGATGGGCGAGCTTCTTTTTATACAGTAACTTCAGGTCTGCCAGAACTAAAGGCCGCGGTTAATACCTACTTTGAGCGCTTTTACGGCTATTCTGTAGCGCCAAATCAAGTAACAGTCGCTGCTGGGGCTAAATACTCTCTATACCTTCTTTGTGGCTGTGGTCAATCCAGGTGATGAAGTTATCATCAACCCCTATACTGGGTCAGCTATGGCGACCAGGTCAAGATGGCGAAGGCGTTCCGTCTTTGTTTCCTGCTAAAGAAGACAATCACTTTAAGGTGACCGTTGAGCGGTTGGGAAGCACTCGTACAGACAAGACCAAGGTTTTGGTTTTCATTCGCCATCAATCCGACAGGTATGATTTACACTCGTGAGGAACTCTTGTGATCAGGCTGGGCTGTAGAAAGAATATTCTCATCTAGCAGATGATATCTATGGGCAGCTTGGTCATATAATGGCCATGAATTTACACCGATTTCTAGCTTATCTGAAGCGATTCATAAACAAACAGTGGTTATCAATGGTGTGTCTAAAACCTATGCTCTGACAGGTTGGCGGATTGGTTATGCCGTCGGAGAAAGCGAGAAATTATCGCTGTATGTCAAGATTGCAGGTCAAACGACTTCCGAATCCGTCAGCAGTAGCGGTAATACCAGCAGTTGAGGCCCTATCAGGTGAGCAGATACTGCACGAAAGTATGCGTCAGGCTTTTGAAGAACGTCTCAATACCATCATCCCTTCTTGCCGAGGTTCCAGGTTGGAAGTGGTCAAACCAAGGAACCCTTCTACCTCTTCCCAAATGTCAAAAAGGCCATGGAGATGAAAGGCTATACCGGATGTGACAGTTTGCACACTGCTATCCTCAGAAAAGCTGAAGTAGTTTGTGGTTACAGGAGCAGGATTCAGGGCCTTGAAAATGTCCGCCTCAGCTATGCGACAGACCTAGACACGCTTAAAGAACAATTAACCGCTTGAAAGCATTTATAGGTAGTGAGAATGATTGATCATTTCGGAATTCAAGTTAGTAATTTAGAAACTAGTAAAGTTTTTATCAGAAAACTTTGGCTCCATCGGGATATAAAATAGCATTTGATATTCCTCAGGCAGTTAGTTTGCGGGCCTCGAACTGCTTCAAGCTAGTGATTTTTGGCTGAGGTCAAGGAAAGTCTGATCCGACTCACTTTGCTTTTAATGCAGAGACGAGGGGAGCAGGTAAATGCTTTTATAGAGCTGGTCTTTTGGCTGGTGGTCTGATAACGGTCGTCGGTATTCGACCTCAATATCATCAGCTATATTACGCTGCTTTATGATTGATCCAAATAGAACAATATAGAAGTGGTTTGCCGTAGAATAGAAGGAGTAATGACAAAACGTGTAACAATTATCAGTAAAAGACTATGTTGGTCAAGAAGTGACGATTGGCGTGGGTTGCTAACAAATCAGGAAGGAAAAATCGCTTTTCTTGCAGTGCGTGATGGAACAGCCTTCTTCCGAGGTTGTGTGCCTTTAAAACCAAACTTTGTAGAAAAATTTGGTGAAAGAAGTAGGATTTGAGAAGTTTGATGTGATCAAACGTTTGAGTCAGAAAACTTCTGTTTATGTGACAGGTGTTGTCGAAAAGAAGACGAACGTTCTAAGTTTGGCTATGAGTTAGATATTACGAACATCAAGTGATCGGTGAATCTCAGACTACCCAATCACACCAAAAGAACACAGAACGAACTTCTTGATGGACAACCGTCACTTAGTGACTCGCTCTCAATAAGCAAGTGAGACAGCATGATGCAAATCCGTAACGCTATCATTTACGCAACTTATGAGTTCTTTGACAAAACGACTTCATGAGTGATACCCAATTTTGTCCCAGGAAATGCAGCTGAAGATTCAACAGAACTCTTTGAAACGGACTACTTTGGAACTCCAGCCTGCTTGAGTCAATCAGGTCAACTTTACCTAGAAGCAGGTGCGTGGCTCTTAGCCGTGTCTTTGACTTTTGGTCCGTATTCCGATGCTGAAAAATCAAAAACGCGCCGTCACTTGACTGAGTTCTGGATGATGGATGCAGTACTCGTACTTGACACACGATGAGTCACTTGACTTTAGCAGAAGCTTATTCAGCTCTTCTTCAAGGTGTTCTTGACCAAAGTGCCTCAAGCACTGAAACCTTGGAACGTGATACAAGAGCTCTTGAAACGCTACACTGCAAACCATTCAAACACATCACTATGATCAAGCCATTGACTCTGCAAGAGCATGAAAATGATGAAGATGCTGACTATGAGCATCTTGAGCATAGTGATGACTTTGGTTCACCACATGAAACTTAGTTCAAACCACTTTGGTTGTGCCAACATTTGTTATGAACTATCCGGCAGCCATCAAGGCATTTTACATGAAACCAGTTCCTCGAAGTCAGAGCGCGTGCTTTTGTGCAGACTTGCTTGCCCCAGAAGGCTATGGAGAAATCATCGAGTGATTCTGTGCGTGAGGAGACTATGATGCCCTTGTCCTAAGATGGATGAACTTGGCATGGATCGGCAGAGTACAAGATTCTACATCGACCTTCGTAAATACAGTTCAGTTCCACGGAGGATTTGGTATTATCAGTCAGACGTATGGTAACCTTCGCAGCAGGGACAAAACACATCAGTGAAGCCATTCCATTCCCACGTATGTTACCCGTATCAAACCATAGAACAGGAAAACACGCATGTGGCGTTTTTCGAGATCAGAGTTTTTACTTGCGTAAAATTGTTTTCTAGTATAATAGTTTATTGTGAGCGAACCTCACTTCACCTGAGAAATCTTGGGGTCATTAGACCAAAGAGGAACATATCAATGAGCTAAATACGAAATTCTTTATATCATTCGTCCAAACATTGAAGAAGAAGCTAAAAACGCTTTGGTAGCACGTTTTGACTCTATTTTGACTGACAATGGTGCAGCATTGTTGAGATCAAAATCTTAGGAAAAACGTCGTCTTACATAGAAAATCAAGGAATTTTCCGTGAAGGACTTTACCACATCGTTAACGTTAGAAACAAACGACGACGCTACTCTTAAAAGTTTGACCGTCTTTCAAAATCAGCGCTGACATTTCTTCGTCACATGATCGTCAAAACTGACGCGTAAGAAGGTAAACTATGATTAAATGCTTGTACTTGTCGGGGCATATGACACGTGACGCTGGTGCGTTATACCCATCAAATCTAGCAGTTGCGACTTTTACTCTTGCAGTAAACCGTACATTTAAGAGTCAAAATGGCGAACGTGAGGGGGCTGATTTTATCAATGTCGTTATGTGCACAGCAGGCTGAAAACTGCTAACTGGGCAAAAAGGCTCACTTATCAGCGACAGGTCAGTATCGACTCATAGTTACGATAACCAGCAAGGACAACGTGTCCGTGACAGGGTCGTGGCGGGGAATTTTCAATGTTGGAAAAGCCGCTGAGTGTGCGTGAGGGTCTTGCAGGTGGAGCTTACTCTGCACCAAGTCAAACTATTCGCACCTACAAATTCGGTACCAGACTTTTTCACGTGATGAGAAAATCCATTTGGAGCAACAAATCATTGGATCTTTTCCAGATGATGATTTACCATTCTAATGGACAGCTAAAATTTATAAGGAGACATGGCTCCAACAACGTCGTGGCGGATTCAAACGCAATAAAAAGTTGATTACATCATAATAAACAAAATTGAATATGTTGATTACAAAGATACTGAGCTATGCCGTTTCGTTTCAGAACGTGGGAAAATCCTTCCTCGTCAGTGTAACAGGAACTTTCAGCTAAAAACCAACGTAAAAGTAACAACAGCTATCAAACAGCGCTCGCGTAGTAGCTTTGATGCCTTTCGTAACGAAGTTAAGGAAAGACCCCGACGGGTCTCTCGACTTTTGAAAGTGGAAAAGAGCGAGTTAGAGGTCCAGGTGGACCTCTTTTCACTGAAACTTTTGAAACAATAAAGCGAATTGAAAGACCCCGACAGGTCTTTTTCACGAGCTTAGAAATGAGAGAGCGAGTTGAGGTCTGGAGTGGACCTCTTTTTCAGACTCAAGTGGGTCTTTTTCACGAGATAGTCTGACCTTGGCGTGCTATAATGAGTAATAAGAAAGAGTAAAAGGTGGGTGAGACAAGATGGTGTACGATTAAGAAATATGATTAAATCTGATGTGAGTCCCATCTCATGGATTTATTAATCAGGGGTTGGTCTAGTGGAGAGGAAATTTTGACTAGATGATCTGGAACAGAGAAAGTGGGGAGAGAGAAGTCTTGGTTGCAGAAATTGATGGTGCTGTAGCAGGCTGCGTTACCATTTTGCCCTCTGCTAAACATGGTCCCTTTTGAAGTGTCCCAGAATTATCAGATTTTAATGTGTTTGGAGACTTTTCGAAATCAAGGGTTGGAATCAGCTGCTGCTGAAAGAAGCGAAAAACAGAGTCAGTTTGTTTCGAGCAAGGTCTGCTCTTGGTGTGGGTTTGCACTCGGGCTGCGGCCTGCCGGAGATTGTATGTCAAAGCGAGGCTATATTCCAGGTGGGACAGGTGTATGGTATAGAAATAAATTGCTAGAAATGGGTGCAGTTGTCAAAAGTGGTGATGATTTAGTTTATGCTGTCCAGGACTTACGGTAAAACTGGAAACTTTACGAAAATAGGGAGTTTTGCCTGCTATGTAGCGTATAATGGAAGAGTTAGTTTTGAAGAAAGAGTGGTGTGGATGGATGCCCAGGTAAGATATAAGGCAAAGAGAAGATCAGAGTGTCTTTTTGATATTGATGAGTACATTGCGAAATTCTAAGACACACGGTTTATTTCGGCAGCTCAATCCCAACTGCTAAGCAGTACGTGAGGAAGGATTTACGACGAAAGTGTTAACTTCTGGACGAAGAGTTTTTGGTGTTGTGCTGTGAGAGTTAGTGATCTCAATCCTGACTTTTTGTAACACGGAATGCTTACCTCTCAGAGATAGAGGTCAGTCATTTATCAACATCAGATCCGATAAGTCAGATGTTGAGGAGTATATCTCTTGAGCTAAGCGAGAAGGGTGAGTACTATGGTTTCGTTGGGAGTCATGATGCCAGAGTTGTCGACTCGCGACCGATGATTAGTGAAGAGCTATCAATCCAATTTACGATTTGGACGACGATCCTGGCTGCATGAGCAGACATCTATCAGATGTGGACTTTTGAAGATAAAGAGATGACACGCACTTGTGACAGTCTCTCGAGACAAAAGCTGCACTATGGTTCAGTTTGGCATCAGCATGCGTGCTGATGTGTGCGATTTCAGGCTCCAAAGCGACAGTGCGAAAAGGTTGCTGGAACACCATGGCATGAAACCAGAAGAACGTCGCTGTGGTCTTTCGGAGATGGGCTGAATGACATGGAACTCTTTGATTGTACTACGAATCAGTGTAGCCACGAATTTCTCATGAAAATGTCAAAGAAAAAGCAGATTATATTACCAAAGAAACACTAGCTAGAAGATGGCATTTTGATGCCTTAGAAGGAATTGGTATGGTAGAAAAGAATTGCATTTTCCACAAGTGAGATGATTGAGAACAGTGAGAAGGTCCTCTCGCGACACAAGACCAATCAAGGAGACTTGCGTATCAGAAAGACTTTTCCCAGATCATGCTCCTAAAACAGTGGCTAACTGCTGTAGCTCCTCAAAAGATAGCTACTATGATGGTGTCCATTTCTCACCGTATTCTCAAGGACTTTATGATCCAGGTGGAGACCCAACTGGAACTGGTATGGGTGGCGAGGTCAGTCTACGAGTGAATCATTTGAGGATGAATTTTCGGAAGAACTTTACAATATCCGTGGTGCCCTTTCATAATGCTGGTCCAAATACTAATGGCAGTGATCCTCTTTTATCTTCTTAAAATCAACACCTGCCTTATTCTAAGAAAGAGTGCTCGTGGTGCGATTTGGCCAGAGACCGATCACAGAAATCTATGCCAATCAAGGTGGAGACTCCTCCACCTGAGACCGCCGTCATACTGTTTTTAGTCAGTTAGCTGGTAAGTAGCTTCTTGCAGCTGTTTTGGATGCCATTGCTGCTGTTGGAGACAGGGCTGTGGACAAAGCCAGTTGAAGATGTTGTGGTGGAAACAATTTGAAGTCGGGGACTAAAGATGAAAATAGAGATGAAGTACTAAAGGGGCGTATTACGGATTCAGCCCCTACGCTGCCTGTTAGCTGAGGCTAGAAAGCGGGTGATACAAGAACTGGTTCACATTTCGAGAGATTCGAGACGGATGATTGAAAATATCCAGAAGCCTGAGGGGTCGGTGAAGTTCTGGTTCAGAGATGGTAGTTTAGATGAATTTACAGGAAGCTAGTCTCTATCCGCACTAGGAGGAAGAAAGCAGCGTTCCGAGACGGAGACACTTTACGAGTGACCGTTTAACTACAGACTGCGCCTCTTAAACAGAAATGAGTGCCAATTTGGACCAAGAAGCCCTTCAACATTTGAAGAATCAAAGAACAGGTTAGAAATCTCTATCTTTTGTAATGTTACATACATTGTGTTATAATAGAACCATAGAAAAGATATTATTCAAAATCGGGAGGCGCATTGTAGCTCTGAAGCAGATATAAATCATTCAAAATAGAGTTTTAGCTATTCAATGGATGAAGTGTTCTCTTAACAAATTTCACGTTTTTCCTAGAAGACTTGTGGTGGATTTTGTGCAGAGTAATTTTGATGGGACTTGCACTTTGGCCACTCATTTAGCTTACAGATTTGGCTGTTGGTTAGGGCGTTTACTTGAATGGCTGAACACTCTGTCCGTTAGATCGTTTGGAAGAGCAGATGGAGGTCATCTGTGATGATTTAAATATGCCTTCTCATGCTACAGGAAGTAGATTGGGTATGATTTTGCTGTAATCCGCCTATTTGGTAGATCCTCATTCTAATCTGAACGAGGAGTGGAGCATTGTCTCTTAGCGCGCCACGAATCACGACCAGTACGGGAAATCGTGGTAACAAGTGCTACTCAGGTCAATGGGCGTTTGGCCATGGTTCATCGATATGATCGACTTTTAGATACTCTTGGACGGCTTGGCAACAATCTGGCTCCTGGCGCCTGCAGTTTGTTTATCAAAAAAGAAAGGAAGCCAATATGCTTTTGATTGAGGCTATCAGGATGGCTCTACTGGTGGCTGGGTCTTGCCTCCTCCATTATCCGCCAATGATAATCTTCTCCTGAACTCGAGAAGTTTATTGTGAATCATAAGGCTTATATGTGCGTGCTGGAGTACCGTGGATTCTACTATGGGTTGTGCAGCCAGGCCGTAAAGCTTATCACTGTCACAATAGTGGGAAGACCAAAATACACAGGCAACACCAGTAAAACTTATCTATGCTCAGGTTTTTATTAAGGAAGCCATATCGGCACAAGCCCTTCTCCAAGCTGAGGCCTGAAGGAAAGATTTTTTATCAAGAAATCAGAATAAATTACTCCCTGATTCCTTTGGAAAGAATCGGCAGGGGGGTCCTTTGACTCTCTTGCTGTCAAAAGAAAGCATCACTAATAAAGAAATAGGCAAAATGAGGTATTATCATAGCAGCATCTAAGATTCTGTTGGTACCAAAAGTCAGACTCAGAATGTCAGATTATATAGCCTTACACCCTGCCTTTTAAAACTGGTTTGGATACAGGGCTATTTATGGAACTCCAAATGAAGAAACAGCCTTTGTCTTGAACTATTTGGTGACAAGGCACAAATGACCTCACTTCTGCTAAAACAGAACGAACAAGTATCACCAAACATCTGTGTTCCAACAATCTATATCAAGATATCTTCATGATAAAGTTTGTAGTGTTTGGGAAGACCATACCGTGTGGCTAACTTTGAAACTGCAAGCCCACTCTACATGCGTTGGAACCAGTTGGATCGCATCTTCCAATCGTTGCCGTATGTTCAAGAATTATGGAGTATAGCCTGACCACCTAAAAGAGATTGGTTTGATGCTGGGTTTGGTTTGAATACTATACTTGCGTCTGTAACACCAACAGATAAAGTTAACCTCCAGAATTAGCTTCAGGTTGAAACAGTGTAAACTGGAAGAATATGGTTTGGCTATGCAAAACTGGTACAAACAGCTAGCAAATCTACACAAAATTGATTGACATCGATGCACTAAGACTTAGTTGAATGATAATGTTCATTTGCCCAGTAAACACGGTGGACTCGCTGAAGTCTTTGGAGACACAAACTGAAATCGGCACCTGTCTGAAGCTGCTAGCTTTGGCAAAATAGTTATTCTGACTTTGTCTTGATGATTACAGAATATCAAACTCCTCTAACATGATACCCCATGGACAAAGTTGGTAACTCAACTAACAGAAAGCAACCATGCTTTCCTTGCTGGTGCCGTTTCATCAGAACGATGGCCCCACCTCAGTGGCTGGCTTCAATGCCCAGAGTTTAGTGTCAAATTAAGGGCTGGTTTGGACTGTGTCGAAGGGACACAATACTTTTTCTAGGAGTGTTCTTATTAGAATTAATGTGATTTGATTTTTGTGAGGAGATGGGTGTGAGTCTCAGACAAATAAAGCCGAACTTCCACAAGGCAACTATAACCATGTTGCCATTTATTTGGATGGGATGATTGTCACGCTGTGGTGGAGCAGAATCGTCTATCTGTAAAGACACAGACTTCTTTGGGCCAATCATTTGTACGACATTTGTATCTGCAAAGAAATAGATATCCAATCTAACGAAAAACTTTGCAGACGTTTGAGCTACAATGCTGCTGTCCAGATGGAGCTGGTTTCTACTGTTCCCAGTACTAACAACAGAAATTCTCCCATTTTGGAAACTGCTCATGAAATTGGGGATGGGGCAAATTAAGTTTGGAGAAAGTATTACAGAGAACCAGGTCTTCCTGTTCCTCCCAGACCAGCTGGAACCAGTCTGTGGTCAGTTGGCGCATCACTCTATTTAGAGATGTAAAAGAATCTTGTAGTTCAAATTTTAATCACGTCTCGTTTGACGAGACGGCCATTTTTGATTAATCCTTATCGCAGATCGACATTGATAACGATTCTACGAAAATTAAGGCTCAATTTCCAGATATGGCAGTTGTTAAAACTCATAGAGAGTATATAAAGACAAGGCTTTGATTCGTCGGAAAATAAGCGCTTTATTACACTCAGTCTTCCCATGCCTTGAATCATCGATGTCTAAAACTGGATCAAAGATTTTTGTCAGCGAAGATAGTTCAGTCTATCGAAACATTTGAAACAAATTTTGAGACGGGTGCATGTCTGTCGGCAATGCAACTAATCTTTTAGTTGAACGGACGGACTTTGCATGACAAATGACCCTATCAGGTATTTCTAAGGTCAAACATCAGTATCCTTTGTGAAAGAAATATGAACTCTGTATGCCATTTGGAATGTTAATCCTGAATATATCTCAAATGTGCTGGCCGCTTTTTGCTAAAATTTTCTCAAAAAGACAAACTGTTCTTAGAAACACCTTGATATTTTTGTAGTTTAGTTGTCTAGGTTATGTTTTCAAAAATGAAGATGGAAGTATGGAATGACCCGTCGATTTTGATAAAGTCTAGAGGTTTTATCACTGATTCTATACAGGTAGTTTGTTTTGACGATAATATAATAAGCATAACATACCAAAATAACGATAACACTTATCGGAACAAACTTAAAGAGACAATATATATGTCATGAGAACCGAGTTCGGAACGACATGGGCGCTATCGAAAGGTTGCGGTGAGTTACTGGGGATATGAGACTGGTAGAAGGCACTTTATAGAAAAGACAGTTGCTAAGGCAAAAGAGATTGAAAGTCACTAAAATTTTCTTGAAAGGTTTGCTTTCGTAGATAAAAAATCGGGGTTTCGTTTCGCCAGTTTTTTGCAATCACTATAAATACACTTTTCTGCGGCAGCTTCATCTCCTGGATAGCTTCTACTATTCCTTGAGACTGATTTAGCGCAATCAACCCTTACAGCAATAATAACTTTGCATCTAATTCGTGATTTAACTAACCATATGATGGCTACTTGGCGATCCATAATTTTCAACAGGATGATTATTCTTCTTTACTACAGTTTCATCTATAATAGCCGTGGGTCACTCATAGTTGGGGTGTCAGCAGTCAAAGACTTGAATCTCAAGTTGCCTTTGTTGATTGAGGCCAAGTCACCCGGCTTTCACCTTTATTTCCCTGTCAGACTAGAACCAAACAATCTTTCCTGTTTGATGAGTCTGGCATTGATTAAGCAGTTTGAGACTGTCACCATTGTGGGCATGGTCATTGGCTGCTGGCTCCTATTTTTGGTGAAGGACTTCTGTGACTGGGAACTCGGGTTGCAACGATACCTTTTTGATGTCCTCAAGACTAAACTCCGAGGACAGACAAACTGATCCAACAACAACAGCATTTTTTCTTGGGTTGGAAGTGACCAGTCAATTCGGATATCATAGTCTCAGCAGTTTCCACTATTTGAAAGCTAAAACTTTAGATTCTCATTTGGTTGTTGTCAGATTGGCTACCATAGAAATCTGGTCTTGATTTTCCATGTTCTTTCAGACAGAAAGTGAAGTCCCATGTCACTAATGCTAATAAGTGACTAACTCGGCTGTTTCAAAGAGACATTTGTGGTAAGTAGTCTTCAAAGCTGAGGGTGTTCAGTCAGGCCCGATGGTCAGGGGCTGATGTGAAACTCCCATCAAGGTTAGACCATGACACATTTGACCAGATGGGCAACTGGAGACTTCCATAATGAGGTGGTACGGTGTTTGTGCAACGTTATCATATGAGGTCGTGCTCGGAGTTGCGCATCAGCAGCTGATTTAAAAAGAAAATTTCATCAGTTGCTGTTCATGGTCTAGAGCATAGCCGTTCAAATGACTAACAAAGAGATAAGATATTGTAGCAGAAATGAGCTTATGTTGTCTTACACCCTTAAGTTCCATCATGGAGCTTGAGGTTTGTCTTGTGGATTTATAAATTCTGTAATCAAACTCATGGCTTTCTTCAGTGTCATGGCACGATAATAACAGAGCTAACCTCCATGGTCCTTTTCAGCCCACGCACCCAGCCGGACAGAGGTAGCCAGGCAGAAATTCTTCTTAAAGGCAGCGCATACGACGAAAAGAAACTCTTCTCTTACAGCAGCGCCTGTCATGTAGATATTATTAGCGACTTTTTTTTATATTGGTTGTGGTAAATGTGTCTTAGTCGATAATCTTGAAAGACCGTCTTTCTTATGTATCTAATACGGTTTCGTCTTTATCATACTTTCTAATTACAAACGAAGTCGCAAATTACAAGTAACAAGAAGAAGTTTATAATGGAAGATGAGGAGTTTTCTAGTTATCAGGAATTGGATGAAGATCTATGTCATAATCTGCAGGGCCAGATGTTACAGGGGACTGCTTGGCTTCTTCAACTAGTAATTTTACTCAGTCTACTTCTCGGGGCTATTATGTCCTTGTTGTATCTGGATGGGATCTTATGCAGCTGACCAATGAATCTTTACTACATAGACTCTAATATCTATGCCTGGTTTTGGTTTCAACAGCCGAGGTTGATTGCGGTGGCCAGCAGAGTTCAAATTACATTACCATCCGGAAAGGCATAACGCCTGGTTCGGGCACTGGGCTTATGACAGGACTAAGTTTGGTTTTACTTTAATCTTGCTATGTCTTTGCTCCTTGGCTAACAGACTTTATTGGGCGAAGACTTGATCCCAATCATAAAAGCAGCGAAAGTCTGGTACCCGTCTAGCAGGTGTTGTCAAGAGATTTTCAAGGATAGATAATCCCGACCTTGACCTTGCGCCAGTCAAATCACTGAGCAGGTCATTCGTCGTATCCTGGATATATTAACTTATCGTGAAACTTGGTTCGAGACTATCTATGGCAGTCACCCCAATCACACCTTTGCGACACTAGGAATGGTAGCCTTTGCTGTCTTCTTTTCCTCTATAAAGAAGATGATTCAAGAATCTTTGAAACAGATAAAGATAAACAATAAGCGTCTTTGTATTCATTAAAGCCATTTATTTCATCCTGACAGGGGTCTGCCATCAGCTTTCCGTCCAGATCAGATGACATCAATAACATGTAAACTGGTTTGCCAACTACTGGTAATGAGAGACTTGGTTGTCATGTTTCTTGTTCTCTAGTAATCGAATAAAATTACCCCATGATTTTGATTTCTGTTGGGGTTTTCGATTTGAGCCATCAGTTTGCCTTGGCGAAAACCTTGCTCTCAAGGGGACTTGAAGGCTTCTCATCAGTTCAGAACACAGCATCACCGTAACTGCCTTCTGCTACCAGCAACGGTTGGGAGTGGTCATGGTGAGAACCTCTTTATACAGTCTGTAGCAAACGAATGGTTTGGCTGTGGGCTTGTTTGTCTTCTGATTTGCAGTCCTATTTTGAAACATACATTCGCATCTGTACTTCAGGCCATGTTCACAGTCATAGGCGGTCTATTTTATCTGTGGTTTCATTGCCCAAGACAGTCTTTACAACACAACCATTGCTCTCTTTCCAGTTACGGACCTTTGTTCCTAGCTTGTATTTTCGATATTCTAATGTTTTGATGTATCAGGATATTTGTAGGAAGCAACTGGTGTCAAGCACAAAGGTGATTTAGGCTTGAACATTTTAAAATCGGTTTGACGCTCTTTTCATGCTTTTCGACAGATTTGAGGATATACAGTGGATTTTTAGGTTTATCTTTACAATAGGTGGACTTGTGGGTTTCCTGCTCTTGACCTTGTCGGTGCCATGGAGGGATTTTGGTTCTTGGTCACCATGCCAATTTGTTGAATAAAGAGTGATTAAGAAAAAACCCGTAGATCGCTTACGAATCAGTCAAGTTAACTTAAAAACTTTATACTCTATAAATAAAGATAATTTGAACATTTTCTATCATTGATGCTTCAGAATTATTCTTTTTGATAATTGGGAATAATGAATGAGTTTTCTGAGTAAATGAATTTCTATTTTTCTTCATTTAACTTAAAAAGGCTATTGACTAAATAAAACTCAGTTGTATAATAGACCATCTTTAAATCAGGGTTCTGGAGATGAAAAAATCTGAGCAAGTAATGCAGCACGGGTGTCGTGTTAGGGGTGCACAGGTATTGTTTTGTTAAGTGCTTGCCTTGGAATTCCAACAGGGTCAAGAAAACATATAATTTATGTCTATGCTAAGTGATCCATCTGGTTTTGAATTTATTTAGCAGAAAATCGTTGCAACTAATGGTATCACTAACAATCTGGTTGATGATATAACGGAGGAAATGATCGTGTGGAATTATATTTCCATCTGGCAGAAGGTTGGAGTGTTTCTGGGACGGTTTTTGACTTGCCTTACCTGGAAAAGCACCATTAAGGCGAAATATTATACCTCTGGTGAGAATATGCCACAGTAACTGCAAAGAGACTTCGTAACTGGTGCTGGTGTGCCTTTGATAATCCAGAAGCGCTTGTACCTAATAAAATCCGTTGCAGGTTTGGATGACTGGCGTAACAATGAGAATGAAGACTTTTCAACTATGAGTTATAAAAACTATTGACGACCAAACAGTTCAATATCTCTTTAGCTCATGGAACCTTACAGATTCAAAAACAACTTCAACAATTCTCTCCTCTTAATAGTTCTTAAGAATCAAGGGGATGATTACAACGAGGTGGATCCGTCTGGCATTTTGTACAATGGTTCGCTCTTGTAGATCCTTTGTTTCAAAATCATTGTGGATTCAGAAAATCAGAATTACTGGGATGCAAGGAATGTCTTTTGTAGATGATGTAGAAATTGGCTTTGGCACATTAGTAGTGATCAGGTCGTGGCGTGGCTTGTGGAGGGGTACTTATAGTTATATGTCCTCGCTCAAATAGCTCAGTTTTGAAGGATAAGACAGGACAGTATGTTACATAAAGTCTTCAAGGTATTGCTCTGTTCTTAGCTTTATGAATGAAAAATCTTATAAATTCTGCTAAGACAAATGATGCTAAGAAATCACAAACCTCGAGAGCTGATTTAATAAGAACTTCAAATCGGCTATTAACTGCTTACTGTGACCGTACGGCCTGTAGTTGCTAATCTCAATTGAAGATGGTGCCACTGGATGCCCGTAATTTGGTTTGTTCCGCAAACTGTGGTATCAACGGAAAGACTTTGGTGAAGTAAATACTTGGCCATCAAGATGGTCAATTATGGAAGTAAAGAATGACGAGAATCTGACTTTGCTGATATAAGGATCATACTAGTCAGAAGAAGCCAAGGCTAGATTTGCCCGAAACAGAAAGAACTCCAAGCTAGGGGTCCCGGTTCACTATCCACTTAGATAAATCAGGTTGAGCCATGGGCAGAATTCAGAAATTGGTCCATGGAACAATCGAACAGATCTGCTTGGGGCGCGATATTATTTGTGATTGATGTTTACAACTCTACAAAACTTTGATAATACAAGCTATTTGGCTCAGACTGCGGCTCAGGAATTACAGTATACAATGGTGGTTTGATTACAGACTACCAAGACCCTCAATTATCTAATCTTTTAATACAGAAATTGGGTGAGTTCTACAGCTTGGTCTAGAGCCTGGAGGAAATGAAGCCCAACAAGGCTAAAGGCAGTTGGACTGAAACACTTTTACTCAGATGTTGAAGATGCTAATAGCAAGATCCAGCAAGCTTCGTTATGAAAAATACGCTGAGGCTCTAAGCTTTCGCGACGGTGAATAGCTCACTAACTAATTTCAACCATCTGCTTGGTGGTACAACTTGAAAACAGTTCTTCTCTGCTTCCATTCTAGGTGGCAGCGGGTAATAAAGGGTCGAATCATACAGTATCTAAAGTTACAAGATAAGACTGATCACAAAGACGAGTGCTGAAAAGCCAAGAAAATGGATGAAGGAAAGAAGGTCAACATAAGAAAGAATTATAAAAACTATGTCAAATAATCCATTCTTAGGAAAAACGTGGTTTTCTTAAGGGCTATCGTTTTATATAATTTAAACTATAACTTTAGCTCTTGAAAAAATGAGTTGATAAATGGTGGTACAATGGTTGCTTACAGTTTTGGAGGAATTGTAGGCAAGTTACATTAATTTAGCCCAAGGCTTGGTATGATAGATGAAGCTGACAGGAGCCTTGGCACACTTCATTTTCAACGACTTCAGCGTCCCAAATTTGAGTAGATCTACTGGTTGTTACCGCGATACTAAACCCAACTCTGGTAAAAGCGGGAAGAATCTTGGCGGCTATTAGGTCCAGCAGACTGCCAACGACTTCAACTCAGGGATGTCGGCTTCTGTACTGGCCTTTAGCGTCTTTCGGTAAGTGGTCTTGGCAGTACGTGATCACCCCGCGGTGGTTCTTCCGCTGGTTCAATCAAAGTGGAGCAGGAAGATTTCCATTTTATCTGTACAGAAGGTGATTGCCACCGAGTTGGAAGGATGTGGATGTCTCTTCAAACACCAATGATCTGCTTGATATTTAAATTTGATGTTGAAAACCTTGATAGCTCATGCTAAGGGGTGCCAAAGAGAGTGGTGAGTGGACAGCCTGCAGCCTATCTACAACGTCAGTTGAAGATCAGTGAATATCGTTCTCCATTCAGCAGCCAAGTATCTAACGGAAGCCACAATGATATCTTGCCAGTGGATTACATGACTTCAGTTAAAACCATAAAAAAACTCTTCCAATCTCAGCGACAAGGCGTCCTTGTCTCCATTTGACGGTGTAATTGATTCGTGGTCTCAGACCCCTGTCTCTTGTATGGGCGCTCAACAGCCATCTCCTCAAAAGTGATCGCCTTTTTGAAAGTTCTCCAGCAGTCAAGGAAGTTCTCTATATACACGGGTCATTGGAGACTTGATTTCTTTAAAGTGCTGAAACACACCCATTCCTCCACGACTTTATGAACAGTCTCAGGTCTTCTCTCTTTTGCGGAAGGATTTGGGTTAGGGTGAAAGTCTGATTACTTGTCAACATGCAAACTCACATGATATTCCTTGAGAGAAGTGCGCCCATTCTTATGGTTTGACAGATGACTCTTGCGCTTATCAGTTAGGATTTATGAAAGATGCTAGAATTTGATTGCAGATTTTGCACTTAGCCTTAGAGGATAAAAAAAAATGCGGAAATATGATTTTACAAGCCTGCCCAATCGTTTTGGGCTGCCCTGCTCACGTAGAAAGAAAGCGCTGGATCGTGAAGTCCTACTAGCCGGATAGCGGATATGGACTTTGTAGTCTTGCCTAAAGTCATGGCCATTATAGGCTGCGCTGATGTGGTTTATGTGCCTATGCCGGTGGGGGATGAGTGAAGTTTAAAGTAGAGCTACAGCACGGTTCCATCGCTGAACAGAAGCTCTTATCTTTATCGAATTAGTTACTAATACTGTCTCAACAGCTATTCAAGCTTTCACGAAAAAGGCCGAAGCAGTTTGAATTAACACACCTGTCTACCTTTTGCTCGCAGTCAGTTGAATAATCGTAGTTGATTACCAATTCTTTATTGAAAAGGATGGTCTGTTTGGATTGACTTTGATCGACGAAAAGTTGGTGGAAGAGGAGGTCTGGCTCTCTTCTTTTTAACCCTCACAATCCCAGTGGACGTGTGGGAAAAATATTGGAGAAGATTGAGTCTCTACAAAAACTTACGTATTTTGTTGGTTTCAGATGGTCTGAATTTGGCCTCTTTTGTCTACAACATCATTCCTTCAATACCATCAATCCTGCCTTCAAAAGATTTTGCTATTGTCTTGGTGGTGCTACCTAGTACTAACTTTGTCCTTAGATTAAAAAAATTCATATGATTATTGAAAATTCTAAATTGAACTGACACCAAGAAACATACAGTTGGCTGACAACAATATAATTTCCGGAAAACTTAGGTTATTTGGCGACTGCCTATCGATACGGTGAATTGGTTAATTCAAACAGAATACAGACCATAATTATATTATTGATTTGTTTGGAAAGACTAAAATCAAAGTCGTGAACCACAGACTTCTACATGATTTTAGCAATTTTTCAGCCTAACATTACAGTGAAAAGTACAAACTGTTGAAATAAGCCAAGGTTGTCCTAAACACGTGGTTTGGTTACTGGGAGGAAGAGTCTCATGCCCTTATAACCTGTCTTCTAAATCTCTGCTACGAAGTTTGTCTGGCAGTTAGCGACAACTTTTGCCCCTAAGCTGAAATCAACTGGAGAAAGTCTTCCACACAGGAAGGCTATTTTTCATAGAGATATGTATAATGAAAATGGAAGTACAGGTAAATATGGGCTAGAATTGATTCCCATAGAAGTCATGTCGAAGGCGATTGCCTTATGAAACTGGTAAGTTGAGTATCATGCAGGAAAAAAACCATCGGCTCTGCAACCATTTGCAGAAAAACTGCACTGTTAAGGATGATTTGGTTTTGTACACTACGATTTTTCAAAGAGGGGGTTTACTGTGTATGGCGTTGGAGCATTTTCTACGAAAATGATGAAACGTGGCCGAAAATCTTTGAGAATCTGAAAGGTTATGAAGAAAGGGCTGTTGAAACCAAAGGTGACCTTGTTGCAAATTTTGGACGAATCTTGACTCAAAACGGAGCCGCTCCTATGAGTTGTCTGGCTATGAACTAAAATATGACAGGGAACCAATCATTGTCTTGTGGACCCTGAGAATCAGGCAGGTGTAGTCCAAAATACCTGTCATTCGGGATGACCACTCTTTTTGAAGTTGTTGAGGAAGAGAAAGCCACTACCGGTGGTAAAACTTGCAGAGAATCTGTGTGGGAAGCCTTTGATGAAAGCCGAAGTCAAACCAACTCTTGCACTGCGGACTAACTGGAGAGAGGACAGCTCAGATACTCTTTAAAGCAAGGTCAGCATCTCTTTTTCCCTCCTTTTTGGTAGGGTGCTGAATTGTTGGCCTTTTGTTCAATTTGACCTCAAAGTAAAATGGTTACACAAACCCTACTTTCAGGATAGCAAATGAGATGCCAATCCTTTGCTTTTAAATTGTTTGCGATACTCTGACTATTTGAGTGGAAATCAGTGAGTCCTGGGGTCAATGTTTTTTTATCAGGGAGCTGTGCTTTTCACTTAAAGGACAGGTTTGTTTTCTAACGAACCAGCAGATGCGTCTTCTCCAAGGTAAACTCTGCCTTTAGATCAACATGGAAGAAATACCTGCAATTTGATGGCATAGTGACAGGATAAGTTATTCTTTATTTAACTCTTTTTGGTCAGATGGGCACCGTTTTGCTCCGGAACGTCTACAATCAATCTTGCGCCCCTCTTTTTTGCTGAGAGAGGAAAGGGATAATCAGTTCGTTTAAATTCCCAGTTTGATTATGGAAACAACGACAAGTATCAACCGACAAGGTTAGGAATTGCCATTTCAGTACTGACTTAAACGTGCAAGTCTGTTTGCTGCACGGGCACAAACGGACTTTCAATCGCTTAGACATAAATCAGTCATCTGTCATTCTTCCATAAATCATTTCAGTATTTGAAAACTCAGGCATGTTGACCTATCAGGACCAAGTTGGAAAGTTTGTAACACTTGGTCCTCAGTGCAGATTACTTTAAGACAGATCTCTTAAATCAGTTTAGTTTCTAATTATTTATGAGAAAATTATTAAGCCATGGGCCTTGGTTGCCAACAGGATTTTGCATTGATTCATAATCAAGTTTACTTTTCATTAAAACCAAAGAAGAAAATTCCTTAAAATCTGCAGGAACAATTGGTTAAAGATGGACCTTACAGGCTCAAAATCTTATTTCTGAACTTGCTCATCTTTTTAAAGGGCGTGACCCGTGTTTCTTTTTAAATTTTAAATTGCTCGACTTGACATCAGAGGACTTCCTCGACAAACAGCAACTCAGGTTAGGCTGACTTGCGAGATATGGGAAAAAATTGGTGGCTGAATGCTCCACGCCATTACTCGTTTTGAGTAGGATTTTTGGCCCGTGAGAAACTATGGGTTGGGAAAACCCTTCAGACCATTGCTTTGACCAGTCAAGCTGACCAAAAAAGTCGGAGGTTTGTTTGGCTCATCTAGTTTGATCTACAACTATGATAGATAATTCAAGCCCCTGATTGGATATGAAAGCTGTTCATGGTTTGAAAGCTTAGAGTGGCGAAGATTCTTTGGAGAGCCTGCATCAAGTCTATGTGACAACTATACACAGCCGTCACGGACAGGCCAGGCTTTGTCAGGGGATGACACTGACCTTTTTCTTAGATGAAGCTCCGGGTTATAACCCCAAGACCAAGATTACTGAGCCTTGAGACGGTGCAATTGCATCCGATTAACGCTGGTACTCTATTGAAAATCCTGGAGTGATTGTGGTCTATCTTTGAAATCGTCATGCCGGACTTTTTGCCAAGCACAAAGAGATTTGTAAGTACCCGGCTGAGCAGGTGACTCAGTTTATCAAACCCTTTGTTGTATGAGGCGCTGAAAAGTTCTCGAGCCAGGTACCAGACTTTAAGTAGAGTGGTTTATAGAATGAACTGGAGACCAGCAAAGAAGCTATTTATCTGGCGGTTACAACAGATGGGACACGTCTGGCTCAATGGTCAAGGAATTTCAGCGAAGTCAGGTATAATCTATCGGTTTAGTACGTTTGCGTCGTCTGTAACCTCCTTCCTCTTTATGGAGATTATCAGGGCGCTTGATGGCAAACTGGATGATCTTGGACCTACTGGTCAGGTAGCGGTGGCGGACCTGCAGTAGCTCTTGATTTTCTCGCAGTTCAGAATGTTGAAGAGGTGAACAAGAACTATGGACTTAGGCGACGTCCTTCAAATTGGGTTCAACTGAGGAAAAGAGACAAGACATGACCAAGGCTAACCGGGGAAAGAGATGCCTTTCCAGATTTCCCTTAAAAGGCTGGTAGTCAACGAATGTAACCTGACAGGTGCTGATACAGTTATCTTGGTGACCTTTGGTGAGATCCTACAGGGTGGAAGCATGAAGCTATTGGCCATTACCCATCGGATGGTGGAAGGAAACGGTTGAGTCTATCGCTTGGTGACTAGAGAACCATTGAAGAAAAAAATTCAGACTCCAGAACAGAAGAAACATCTGGTGTCTAAGTATTGGACAGCACAAGAGTCCGCTGGCGGTCTGACCTAGCGAAATTGAAATTTTAGAATTTCTAGAGCCAACACTTGAAAAATCAAGACAATACCTTTACAACTGGAAGTGTTGAGAATAGAAAATGAAACAAGAACTTGATTTCCAAGTGGTGTCAGATGAGAGTCCATGCATTGAGTAATCATGAAACATGCGATGGGTCTGATCAGTCGAAACGTATCGAGGTTGGTATCGGTAGAATTATTTTGGGGTGGGCTCCTATTGCTGAAAACACCAGTAAAATAGGTTAAGCCAAGTGACTAAAGGCTCCTTTAGGGGTTAAAAGAGAGGAAGGCTGTGGAGTGAGCAAATGAAGCACGTGCGGATTTGAAAAACGCTCAACAAGCTGTCTACTGGGACATCCTCCACCTAAGACGTTTGCTTCCTAGTCCAGGTCTTGTGGGCAGAACAATCAACCAAACCTTTCCTTTCAAAGGAAAATCCTGGTGAATTTGTCAATCTAGCCAAAAGTGTTGATCTCCTGTTATATGTCTTGGCGGAAGAAGTTCGTCTATACCTACAAAAATGAGACTGTCAGCACCTGTAAAGAAAAACAACCTGATTTTCCCAAGAAAACTAATTTGCAAGCAAAAAGTAAAGCAAACAGAACAAGAACGTCAGATTGCCCAGAGGTTGAATCTGACACAAATTACCACAGAATAGGGAGGCTTTATGCCAAAGACATGTCATTTTATCGGAATTAAAGGATCCGGGGATGGAGTGCTTGGCCGATGTTGCCAAATGGGCACAAGGTTTCCAAGGTCAGATGTTGAAAAGTACTCTTTACTCGCGTGGTCTTGAGCAGGCAAATTGATTCTTTGATGAAAGAAGTCTAGACAGTTGATGAGTATCGCTGGAGTAACGCTGCATCGATAACAATGTGAAATTACACTACCACAGACAAAACCATCAGTTACAAACGTTAGCAGGTTCCTAGGTAACTATAGAAACTTATGGCATGGGGGTAACAAGGCTTTGAAAAACTTCAACGACAGTGTATTTATCTCATGTCTTGTCTCACCCAGATGCTAGCTAACCCGATTGGAGATGGGACAGCAGAGTCGAGTTCTGCAATGCAAATATTTTGTCTTTGAATCTGACCGAAATATGAGCGCTCACTTCATGCCTACATCCGAATACTCTATCACCAACATTTGGCGTATCCAGACTATTCCTGAAGTCTGGGATGTTGCTATTACAACTGTGACTATACCGACTCATTCCCAAAGGGTCTTTTGTCTATGGTGAGTAAAATTGCGTAGTGCAACTAATACTCTCAACATTATTCTTCGTTTGAAGTAGAGGTGGCGTAGCTTTGTATTTAGCAGTCTTCTTCGTTCCAACAACTAGTTCAACTTTCTGGTTCCTTTAAATGGACAAAATTGAGTCATTCACATTCCATGCCCCAGTCATCTGTCTCCAACAAATGCGACAGCTGTTCTTGAGAACCTTTACAGCAGGGTTTGATTTGAACTTGCTGCGTGAGCACCTGAAAGACTTATTTGCTGGTGATAGCGACGTTTCACCGAGAGAAAATTGCAATAATGACGTACGTTATCGACGACTTTGCTCACCATCCACAGAAAGTCATTGCGACCTTTGGATTGCGGCTACGTCAGAAATACCAAGCAAGGCCTGAAAGTCTGTCAGCACTCTTCCGCATACCTTACAAGAACCATTGCCTGTTGGACGACTTTGCTCTACGCTTTGAGATCAAGCGGACGCTGTTTTACCTTAGCACAGATTATGGGTCCGCTCGTGAAGTAGACCATGGTGACGATGGAGAGTAGAAGACCTAGTTAATAAAATCAACAAGAAACACCAAGTCATCACTGTTGAAATGCTTTCTCCACTCCTTGACCGCGACAATGCTGTCCTATGCTCATGGAGCAAGGAGACATCCAAACACATGAATACTCATTTGGGCGTCTTGTCTACTTATGGAACGACGAGCGATGTTCAATAGGATGTCTCTCCGCACGTTCCAACTAAATCATTCCAGGCAAGTAAGTCTGATTTGGCTGAGACAGGCGCGCACTGCAGGCCTCGTCTTTCCAGCGACAAGCGCAGCGTGACTTCCCATATTTTAGAAGAAAGTATCCTGTCAGCAGCTGGCGGATTACACTAACTTCGTGAGGACGAGATCGCTGTTGGGCTACGTTCTAGGCGGTCCCTTACCCTCACAAATCCGCATGAGAAGCCATTCTTTAGTCATTGATGCTGACCATCAGAGACAGAGCTGGGAACCCTTCTTCTTTGCGGCTGAAGTGTAGCAGTTGAGCCGGGATTACTAGGTATTCGTTTGAAGGCCCTGAAGAGCTGCTTTCCTATTTTGAAATGAACGGTTTTATTGATGAAGAAGAGACAGAATCTGCTGTATGCAGCGTCAGGTTTTGAGTATGCAGCTGGTTTAATCTCTTTTAGAGGGCGCCATAGAACCAGGAAAGCAAGATTGAAGATTTGATCGGACCGACTGTTGAGGAATTGAGCTCGAAAATTTCTCTAGTTGGAGAAGCCATCTCGCTCAACTCGTGTGAGGCTGCATTTGCAGAAAGTGAGAACGGACCCTCGCTTTTGCTGCAGAGAGAGGGGTAAGATTATTGGTTATATGGAGGGACCAGTTGGCCCACCGCCGTCTGCAAGACCAGTCCTTTACGAGATAGAAGACCATAGTCATGAATCGGGTGGCTATAAACTACATGCACACCAATGCCCTTTCTGGCTGCCGGGCGAGGCACAGGGACCGATTAGCAAGAAATTGGCTGGTGTACTAGAGAACTGGCTCTTGAAGGAAGAGAGAGAGGCGTAATCCCAACTATGCCGCGACTATCTCATCTCCCTGCGAAAGCATGGTTTGTTACGTGAGGCCAGTCCAGTCAGCCTTTGCAGGAGAAAGTCAGTGTGCTCGTAGAGCTAAAATGGTGAGAGCAGGCAGCACGCAGACTTGCTTTTCCCAAACTTTAAGACCTATTGCTGGGATTGTCAGCGAGGAGGAAAACTCTTTGAGTAGAAAGTCACAGAGAAGAAAAATTAAGCTTGCAAGAGCAGATTTTACGACTGAGAACGGAGAGCAGCTGAAAGAAGATCAGGAGGAAGTCGCTTTAGCTGGCAATAAAACCCTAACTTTCTTCCGAAAATGACCAGTCAGTAAAGGCGCTACGGAGATTCCTCATCAGCTCAGCGGTAGAAGAGATGTGAAAGCTCCCACCGTGCCTGCACCCAAGTCCAAGATGCTGCTGGCTTCTTCCAGCAGGTGAGTTTCAAAGAGAGCTCTACTGTGTCACCCAAGTCATCCAAGTCAAGATGCGCCTCTTCTCCCGCAGAGGCTGTAAGACAAGCTTCACTTACTCCTAGTCACGCAGGTCGAAGCGACGCTTCTGCTCCATCAGCGGAAGGATGTCAAGACCAACTCAGGGCCTGTTAGTCGAGAAGCAGAGAAAGGAAATTTAGTGAAAGCTCAACAAGAGGGTAGCTGTTTCTGACAAGACCAGAAAGGTCAGAGAGAGGTAAAAGAGAAGTTCCTGCTTCAAAAGCCAGTAGTGGAAAGAAAGCTGTAGAAGAAATGCCTGCAAACACCACGTCGCTAGCGTCGTGAGACAGTTCAGTTTTACCTAAGCAGCATCAGGTCAAGACCTTCTTCTTTGTTTTACTGCCTATACACACCTCCAGGCTTAGATCCAGCAGGTAGTTTATTTCAGCTATCAGTATGTTCAGTCATCTTTGGCAGCCTGTGGATGCTTCATCTCAAACAATGACAGTGACAGTGCAAATCCCAGAAGGAGCGGGTGTTTCAACAATCGGTCTCAACTCTTTGAAAAGTCTGGCTTGATTAAACGCGGAGTGATTTTTACAGCTGCTATGCGAAATATAAAGAAATTACTCAGATGGAAGTCCGGGCGGTTACACGGTACGAAAGTACATGGGTACAGAAGATGTCATCCACGGATTGCAAAAGGTGGAACAGCTGCCAGGCTCAGAGAACCCAGCGCATGACGACGACGATTCCAGAAGGTTGCAGTACGATTGACCACATGGCGCCGTAGGTCGCGCAGGAGGTGACCTCGAAAGAGCCAGCTGACAGCGGATGCTCCTTAGCTTAAAGTTCAAGATGATAGCTTTGATCAGTCAAGAAGTTGCCGACCATCCTACTACTTGAAAGCTCGCCTACAAAAGGAAAGTATGGGTTCGTGCCGCTTTGGAGGCTTCCTTTCCCAGCTGCTTACCTTCATCAAGGAAAGCACAGCTGTTGAAGCTTGATTGACCGAGATGTTGGCAGCTATGGATAGAGCACGCTGGCACCTTATGGTACTCGCTTAGAGTCTAGAGTCGACGGTCAATGAATTGTTGACGATTGCATCCCTGTAGAAAAGAAGGTGCTAGGACCGACGATCGATACGTTGATTTGCAGGTGTGTTCTACAAATCGCTTGGAAACTTGCGGCGCTACTTCAAGAAAGCAATATTGTAACCATCTGTGGCGCCCAAGGCAAACTGGTCAGAAGATTAGTCGCTTTGACATGATGCTGGAACGATAGTGACGACCACACCACTACGTATAGCCGCCTATGCGGCAGCGTTTGATGCCAGGTCCAGTAGATAGTCCAGGTTTGGATGCCATGTGGGGCAAGTATTGAAATCGGACTGAGAGTGATTGCATGCTTGTAGCTAATGTTACAGTCTCGTGCAGGGTCTAGTTTGCTGCTGCTCAGAGGAGGCATGGTCGTAGTGCCGCTGGACATTGTCGGCAGCAAGTTAAACCCATGCAGCTAAAGGTGCATGTGATACTCACATAGTTTTCTTTTAGAGAATATCAGTTAGAAGAAAGTTGAGAAATAATAGCACATGTCCTACTACTCTACTGAGGAAAAGGAAAACTTGAAACGAAGAATTAGAAGAATCTTGAAAGTTAGCTCGCACGTCCAGTGGTAGAACGCTATTAGATTGCCCCGTTCCGCGTGGTGACACTACGAGCAGTGGATATGAGGCAAGCTAAGGATGGTCAAGCCTTTGTCGGACCACATCTCAAGCTGAAACAAAACTCGTTGCGCTGGTAACCGTCAATAGCGACTCCGTTGCCCAAGACGAAGTAGCGATTGGTAACAGAGTCATATTCAAGAAATTGGTGAGACAGCAGTTAGTTTGCTGTTATTGTACAGAGTTCGCGAGTTGCGATGCCTTCAGGTAAAGTTTCAAATGACAGCAATGTCGATGACGTTTCGCGATTGGCAAGAAAGCAGTGACACAGCAACCATTGAAACACCTGCTGGTAAAATGCAGGCTGGCCCATATTAAAGGTCATGAAGATTGACAGCCGCAAAACAGAGGTGGGTAGTGCAGTGCTTCTCCTCCACTCCATTTTAAATTGAATTGAGACACAGGACTTCAAAGAAGAGAAAATGAGATGGAGGCATGACTGACCTTCAATCGTACGCGTGCAGAGTTGGCAAACATTGCGAACAGATTAGAACAGGACTTCTTGCGCAGGTCAGAGCCTAACAGCTACCGATTATGGCGACTACTGCTTTTATGTTCCCTAAGATGCGTGCGGTTAGAAATGTCATCGCCACCCTGGAGCAACATACTCATCAACTATCACGCGCCACGGGTGAGGGCTGGGCCATTCTCAGCAGCGATCTACAGTTTATCTGTTGTCCTTTTATCGGTATGGCATGAAATCACTGCTATCGCACATTGTATCACTTTTGGTTCCCAACACGGCCGAGTGATTGGACGATTGGTGGATTTTGTACCATTCGCATGCTAATCTGATTGCGGTGAAAGCTCTTGGAGGCTGAGTTTTGTGCTTGCTATGGTTAAGATTGTGCTGGCTGTATGATAGCTATGAGAATAGCACACACAGTCTTTATGAACTTACGCTTTTAGCACCCTGCGATGGGTAATAAGTTTGGCTAGTATTGCTGATAATTCTCCTCTTCCCAAATGGTGAGTGAAACTTCGTACCATGGCCTTCCAGATGGTCTGCCCACCTCGTGATTTGAGTTTATCTGAGGTGACGACCAGAGACACAAATCCACGTCAGGTCTTACCGTGCCGTTATGAAATTCGCGTATATAGCCTTTTCATGGAGGTGCCCTCTTCTGCCATTATGGCTATCATTCAATCGGCGTGAACTTTGCACGGCATTTGATTCTCCCTTTGTAACGGTGTCGAATTGGTACAACAGATCAGAGTGGGCGGCAGCATGCCGATCTAATCCTGTCGTTTGGCCTCAGCAGCATTCACGACTAACTCTACAACTGATGTAGGGCGTCATTGCTGTGTCAGATTTGCCCATGATTCGCCAAATCACACGTGCCACCAAAGCAGATCACGGCGGCTCTTTCTCGCTCACAATGTGCCACAAAATGCCATCATCAGCTGTCAGCACCTTTCGATGCTACTATGCAGCCTTTGACACGTCTCGCCAGGTGTTTCAGTCGCATGCACCTTGCTGATTACGGCATCATCATCGGTGTTTATACTCATATTTATATACTGACTATGGTGGCTCACCTTAAATACCGCAAGTCGTCGACTGCGTAGATGGCTGTCACTCATGCGGTATCATTCTCTAAATCCTTTAACCATGCTCGCTAACGTCTTTTGGCCTTTTGTAGCCCTCTTGCAAAGAGTCAACCTTAGAGAGCGATCGGTTCAGCTATCTGGATTAATGGTCGATTTGCCAGCTTCAGTGAAATTAGAAAATAGATTCGATTTCACACCACCCAGGTTGGTGGGTTTTACATTAATAAATACATTACATGACATTTGCTATATTGCATTAAGTTGGATATATAGGATAGTAATAATGTTAAAAGAGGCGCAGCTTTTAAAACTATAAGGAGGACTGAAAGGTGGCTAAAATTTAAAATCAGTGTGACTTTGCAAGTGAGCTTGAAGAAGGATTTAACTCAAGGTCAACTAGCAGATGCTGTCGGGGTGACGCGCGCAGACTAGTGGTTTGATAGAAGCGGGACACAGTCCCAGTCTGCTCTACCCATGTCCATTTGCAGATGTTTAGGGAAAGCTTCAGGACCAACTATTTTTGGGAGGAAAGAAGATGAAAAATGGGCACGTATTATAATTACCTCACTAGACGAGAGAGAACAGCACTGATCAAATAAAGCGGGGTCTGAAAGTTTCTATATCACATGCTCGGCACGTCGCTCCATATCTTATCATCATTTCGGTGTGAGCACCCAGCCTAATTCTAATAGCTCCCCATCAATACCATCAGAACATTTTTACTCCTTCACGACATCGGAATCTCGAGTGGCTATTCTATAGTCGTTTTCATTTTGACGATTTTTGAGTTGTTTTTCCAACGCTCGCTAGTACGGCTAACTTTTGATGATACAGCTATCAATTCCTAGACAAATTTATCAGCACAATCCTTTGAACGTTAAAGCTACCTCATCTGCTTGGCGGGCAATTGCTTATGTCATTTGACCTTCCCTATGATCTCTTTATTGGCAATCTTGAATGTCAGGCTGGCGAATACAAATGAGCTCAGGAAAAGTTTGAACAAGACATGGATGAACTGGAGGTGCAGAATAGCTTGTTACACTTTTTCCATGCAGCTAAAACTCTGATACAATGGCACTAATTTAAGTGGAATACACAGCTGTCTTGAACATTTTCATGGGTTTCTAAGCTGGCGGGAAGTAGGAAAAGAAATATAGCATCCAGGTGATAGAACGACAGTGCACTACGGACTTGTCCCAAGATCAACATGATGCAGGTTTACTGACCAAAGGGATCCTACAACCAGAAGGCGGTATTTGAGGTTTATTTCCGCCAGCAGCCTTTTGCACAGAACGGCTGGCGGTTTTTGCTGGTTTGAGAATCGACCATCTCCAAGAAGATTTGCGTTTTTCAGATGATGACCAATGCCTATCATGAGCGATGAGGCTATCATGCGCATTCTTCTTGGACCATCTTTCGCACTTTCAAGTTGCATGATTGACCGTTCGTTCTGCCGTTAGCAGGACCTCGGTGCTTGCTAATGAACGATTGTGCTGCAAGTTGAAGGCAGCAACGTATCAATTGGTCGAACAGCTCTCGTGACCATCGTGACTTTCAAAGACGTGATAGCGACTAGGCAGCACGTGTTCGCCTCGGTTGCCGAAGATGAACAACCTTGATGGAGTTTGGGACACGTCGTGCGCAAAGAGACGATGCGGCTATTATCGGGAACACGCGCACCGGTGATTGCGGTGCACGCCAATGGCAGACTGTGCGTGCGCTGGTGAAGCTCTTTAACTGTTCCTGTCTTGGGACCCATGCCATGCCTTTGGTTCAGGTTTATGGTAACGCACTATGAGGCTTTCAAGGCTATGCTGCAAACCCCATAAAATTGTGTCTTTCTTGTAGGATACCACATGACTGCTCTTCGCATCGGTGTGTGCCAGCTGCTGTTCGGGTGACGCGAGTTGGGTGACCAGATTAACTTTTATGGTGTGCTTTGATTGACTCTTGATGCCACCTATAGTTTCTAGAGAGTCCGTCAGCAAAGCTGGACGAGGCTGGATTTACAGAGGCTGGACGGCGCTGATGGTCTAGATGATACTATCCTGATCTCAGAGATGCAACACGCTAAGATTGGACGTTTTAGGTTGTGGGAACACGCCGATTACAGTTTGACGCACCGTAGCCAGCTCTTTGCGCAAGTTTACAAGATGTGACTATCGAAGATGAAATGGAAACAGCGCAATACCGCTGTCAAACTACAATAAATACTGCGAAAAAGTGTCTACGCTGGGTAAGAGAAACGCAGGTGTGCGCATTGCAGTCGTGAAAAAGAGCCAAGTCAGAGGTATTCATCACTTATGACGGCGTAGATGTTGCTCGAGTATGACAGAAACTGGCGTATCATCCGGACTTTCAGCACCCACATCAAGAAGACGATTCCTGTGTACCTTGATCGTTCGTCTCCTGGTGGAGTATCTTTAAGGACGGAGGAATTGAGTTGTCTACTAAGCTTGCCTCTTAGCCACCGATTCAGACCTATGCTCGTACAGAGTTTGACAAGCTTTGGGATGGTACAAGCGTGCTCAATCCGCAGCACATCCAGTGGATTTGACAGCGATGTGGCGAAGACAAGATGGATCAGTTGATATGACGCAAAGTGAAGCCCTATGCGAAGGAGAAGAAGAATGAGTTTGCAAGACGACTATTCAAAGAGGCTGGGGCGTGAAACCGGTGATTGATGCTGCAGGAAAGTGCGATCGTGTCGAGTTGATTTTTAAAAGATACTTGGCTAGCCCTTTCTCTTAAAACCTTCTGTACTTTGAGAGGATTTCTACGGGAACAAAGAGCTCAACCTTAGCTTGGGTCGTTTGGCCTAATTAGTTGGCGTGAAGAACTTGCGAGAAACAGAGACAGGGGATGACGGCTACAACTTTATCGCCGTCCGCATGCCGCAGATTGCAGCTGATTAGGCTGACGCTCAAAAGCACCAGCCTTTGTCCGGCCAGATATGTCTAGCTTGGTCGTGAATATCGCGAGTCCGCGGATGCCATGACAGCTGCTGCTGAAGCGACGAGGTAGTCCTGTTTCGGGCAGCGCGGCGATATCAGGGCTCGTTGCCGTATGGTTGCTCCAGTGCATTGCACTTGCGAGTGCTCATGCGCGGAGCGGTTAATGGGACGAGACCGTACTGCCAGGAAAATATAACAGGTTTCTTCTGCGCTGGTGACGATGGTAGCGGATGTTCTCCTCTTTACCGCCTCAATAGACGCCAAAGGAAAAACAACTCTTGCAGGAACTTGTGCAGACCCAGCCCTATGCAGCTCGCAACAGCGAGGCCTAGAAGAAGACAAACCGCCTGGCGACGGGCCCAGCTCGAGCATCACTTCTATGAAGAGATTGACGACTACCTGGAAGGTGAAACGCAGTCCAGAAGCTCAAGAGACTATTGAAAACCGTACTGCTACACACAGTACGCAAACGGCACACCTCCCCATCACTGCGTGTTTGATGACTTTTGGGAGTAAAAGGTTCAGAGGGACACGCTATTACTACAACTTGAAAATTTCAAAAGCAAAACAGAAGTTTCTTCAAGTGGAGATTGATAGAATCATCTGTCGAGAAAGCGAGCTAGCATGCGTGACTAGCAAGCACACCAAATATTACGGGCAGAACGTTTAATCTGAGAAGATTTTGCGAGACCCAGTGCAGAAAGCCATGTTTCAAGGCTTGGAGCTTCGTCATCACGAGAATCTAATCCCACGTCGCTTGGGATCCCCATTCTGATGTCAGGGTGACTCGAAATTTCGATTCCTAACTGCTGTGCTCCCATGCCAAATCCCAGCACTATTACAAATGGGCCATTTGTCTCAAAGAAAATCCCAGAGCAAAGACGATTGGAGTATCTCAGGCATTATCGCACATGGTCAGAAACGATCTTCATGAAATGGCTATGTAGCTAGCGAGCGCTTACCGGAAATGGTAGTCATGACAGATCGAAACGCTGACTATCTTAACCTTCTCCTCACTCAAGCGGGTTTTCAAAATGTTCAGAGCACGATCTGCCGATCTCAATCTAGCTTCAGGTCGATGTCATGGAGAAGGCTGGATGTCCCATTCTAAAGACTATTGCCAGTAGTGTAGAAGAGAAAAGGCTATCTTGCGGGACCTTACGACATTTGTTATCAGATAGTAGGAGAATGTATGAGCACATTTGACTGAAAAATGAGCGTTATCCGGGCTACTCCTAGTTTCTTGTTTTCTATTTCAATTTTATCCTTTCTTTTCCGAATAAATAGATAGTGACAGAGGATCTGGTAAATCTAGATTTCAACCGGTGCACGTGCTGAGGAGAAAGGGTGATTCTCACACTATCCGGGCATTGGCTCAACTAATGACTTAGCTGCCAAGAAAAATCTTAGCAATCCAGAAGTCACTTGTCAATTTATTCGCGATATGTTGGATGCAGCCATGCGGACCATTTTGGAGGTAGCAAGACCACGTCTTGCCTTCCATGCCTTATTCGGCGCAGGACTTTCTATACCAGTATAGACTGTCTTGGCGAGTTGGACAATAGGACCCGCGAGTCATTGAGATCTCAAGTTCATCATCAGAATTATCAAATGTCAGACCAGCGGGCTTGCTTCAGCGGTCAGGTCAATCCAAACCCAGAAAAAGTTCGCCAGCAAGAAAGAAATGCTCACGAGAGTTCTAAACACATCTCACCCGTTTCCATGCTACGCATGACAGTGGACAGCAGTGCTTCCGAGATGATTTGGCTTTCTCATAGTTTTAGTATGCGAAAGGACACAACGGGTGAGGTCTTAACTATCACGCAATGGATGCGACCCGATCTAGTCAAGATGGCGTTTTCGAACCATACAGAGGAAACCAGCAAAGATGGGGTTCGGTAGGCCGTGGTTGGGGTTTGGCAACATGACCATTCCTTTACTCAACAACCTCGGAAGCGAGGCTATATCAGCCAGCAGGCAACGCGGACTACAAGCTGGTCCAGGAGGACCAGTGAAAATGTTTAGTCAACAACGAGCACGAGAAGAACAAAGCATCATTAGCTCGGCGATCAGTGCCTTGGAACAAGCTGAAGAAAAGGCTTAGAAACGTGGTCTGGAACAGGACCGGAGCGTGGGAAGAAATATTTACCTTTCTTGATTTAGTACGCCAGCATGTTTTAGCTTCAGAATTTGCGAGTGAGCAGTTAGGGATGACAGTGGCTGAGGTTTGAGGCACTCTTATTAGACCATTACAAGTAGAGCATTCTTGGGACTATACAGAGAGACCAGCAAAGACAAGGTTCTGCTGAAAAGCTCTGGTCTGAGTGCTTTCTAAAACGGTAAGTCAACGACAGATTTTTCCGTGATAGATGGAAGAATCTGTAGATGCTAACAGATGATGGCTCTGAAACAGTAATAGTGTCTCGAAAATCTTCTGCAAATTACGTCTAGCTCGCATCTGCAACCTCAAAACAGTGTTTTGAGCCGACTTCCGTCAGTTCTATCCACAACCTCAAGGCACTGCATTTTGTGAGCAGCCTGCGCCAGCTTCCTGCAGTTTGCTCTTTATATTTCATTGAGTATAAGCCAGCTTACCCTTTTGTATTCAATACGTCTTTGACGTGCAAAGAAATGTAACCTGATTAAATTCCTATTTTCCCTATCATTATCCCTGTCTGCAGGTTTTGCTATAGTGGTCCTATCGAAATCAAAGAATGGAGGACCGCACATTGCATATCTATCTTTTATCAGTGTCTTGCCAAGGATTCTTTCCTTCCTTTTCTCCTTGTATTTTACCCTCATACCGGTCATGCGGGTCTTGTTGGATGATAGAGATGAATTTGCTCGAGATTTCTGAAGCCGATTTTCAAATCTCAGACCTTGTCAGTTTAATACAGAACTCCTGGCCTTTTATATGCGGATTTCTGTGTTTTATCTTACTGCAGGATATGGAAGCTGGTAGGCAAATTTACTGTATGCTTCTTGGTTTTCAGTAGTGACGGTGTGGTTATCATTCTCTTTGGCTTGCACCAGATGGAAGTCTTGCATTTGCAGGACTCTGTAAGGGTAGAAGCTGCAAATTACAGGGCAGGACAAAAAGGGTATGGCTATAGTCAAGCGTTTTTACTGGTCTCACCTTTGGTTTTGCTTGGACGCCTTGTAAGACGGTTCTTGGCTTCTGTTGGCCTTGGCTCTAGGTAGGCTCAGGAGCTCAGGCAGGAGCTGGTCTCATGTTAATCTATCGCTGGTCCTAGCTACCATTTTTGCAGTTCTAGCTATTGGCTCCAGCTGTTTTTGGAACATTTCGAAAAGCTCATCCCTACCTCGAACCCTCAAAAAGTAGGTGGTTCCTCATTATCGTGATGGGGAATCTTGGTGCTTTTGGGAAATGCTTCCATTTTGACTCACATTATTTGAATAGAGAGGAAAAAGAAATGAAAAATGGCAAACATGACTCTCTTGGAGTAGGCTCAATCTGTTGTTTGGCAGCCTGTCTCGCTAAAAACATAGTCAGACCAATCTACTATGAAGGAGCAAACAAAAACAGAACAAGTCAGTTCGCAAACTGCCACCAAGGTCAGGCAGTTGCTGATTTTGAACTGACGGGAGTAGATGGTAAGACCTATCGCTTATCTGATTACAAGGGTAAGAAAGTCTATCTCAAATTCTGGCGTCTTGGTGTTCCATCTGTCTAGCTAGCCTTCCAGATACGGATGAAATTGCTAAAGAGGCTGGTGATGACTATGTTGTCTTGACAGTGGTGTCTCCTGGATACAAGGGGAACAACGAAGCAGACTTTAAGAACTGGTGCAAGGGTTTGGATTATAAAATATTCCAGTTCTAATTGATCCATCAGGTAAACTTTGAAAGTTATGGTGTCCGTTCTTACCCAACTCAAGCCTTTATAGACAAGGAAGGCAAGCTGGTCAAAACGCAACCAGGTTTTATGGATAAGGATATGATTTTTAAAAAGAATTGAAAGAAATGGGGTAGCGAAAGGCCATGAATGATAAAGTAAAACTTTTTGTCTTGGCAGGGATCCTCAGCCATAACCGGTTTCTATTTTCTATTGATGCGAAATGCAGGGCAGACAGATAGCTCGCAAATTGAGAAAGCATCAGTTAGCCAAGGAGGAAAAACAGTGAAAAAAACAGAAGTGAGTAAAGACGCAGACTTGCATGAAATTTATCTAGCTGGGGGATGTTTCTGGGGAGTGGAGGAATATTTCTCACGCGTGCCTGGAGTGACAGATGCCGTTTCAGGCTATGCGAATGGTAGAGGGGAAACAACTAAGTACGAATTGATTAACCAAACAGGTCATGCAGAGACTGTCCATGTTACTTATGATGCCAAACAAATTTCCCTCAAGGAAATCCTGCTTCATTACTTCCGCATTATCAATCCAACCAGCAAAAATAAACAAGGAAATGATGTGGGAACCCAGTACCGTACCGGTGTTTATTACACAGATGACAAGGATTTGGAAGTGATCAACCAAGTCTTTGATGAGGTGGCTAAGAAATACGACCAACCTTTGGCAGTTGAGAAGGAGAACTTGAAGAATTTTGTGGTGGCTGAGGATTATCACCAAGACTACCTCAAGAAAAATCCAAATGGCTACTGTCATATCAATGTCAATCAGGCTGCTTATCCCGTCATCGATGCCAGCAAATATCCTAAGCCAAGTGATGAGGAATTGAAAAAGACCTTGTCACCCGAGGAGTGCAGTCACCCAGAAAAATCAAACAGAACGCGCTTTTTCAAACCGCTACTGGGATAAATTTGAATCCGGTATCTATGTGGATGTAGCAACTGGCGAACCCCTCTTTTCATCAAAGGACAAGTTTGAGTCTGGTTGCGGTTGGCCTAGTTTTACCCTAAACCCATCAGTCCAGATGTTGCTACCTACAAAGAAGACAAGTCTCACAATATGACGCGCATGGAAGTGAGAAGCTGAGGGAGATTCTCACCTGGCCATGTCTTTTACGGATGGACCACAGGACAAGGGTGGCTTTGCGCTACTGTATCAATAGTCTCTATCCGTTTTATTCCCAAAGACCAAATGGAAGAAAAAAGGCTATGCTTATTTACTAGATTATGTCGATTAAAGCAGCTTTTTCCTAAGCAGTTAGAGGAGAATTTTGCTATACTGATACTAGTAAGTGGTAAAGGAGCGGAGCATGACCTACACAATCTTAATCGTAGAAGATGAGTATCTGGTAAGACAAGGCTTGACCAAGCTGGTCAATGTAGCAGCCTACGATATGGAAATCATCGGTCAGGCTGAAAATGGAAGACAGGCTTGGGAATTGATTCAAAAGCAGGTGCCAGATATCATTTTAACCGATATCAACATGCCTCAGCTAAATGGCATTCAGTTGGCCAGCCTGGTCCGAGAAACCTATCCTCAGGTTCATTTGGTCTTTTTAACTGGCTACGATGATTTTGATTATGCCTTGTCTGCTGTCAAACTAGGTGTAGATGACTACCTGCTCAAACCTTTTTCTCGTCAGGACATTGAGGAGATGTTGGGGAAAATCAAGCAAAAACTAGACAAGGAAGAAAAGGAAGAGCAGTTACAAGATTTATTGACCGATAAGTTTGAAGGAAATATGGCTCAGAAAATCCAGTCCCATCTGGCTGATAGCCAGTTTAGTTTGAAGTCTTTTGGCCAGTGACTTGGGTTTTTAGTCCGACTTATCTGAGCTCCTTGATTAAGAAAGAGTTGGGCTTGCCTTTTTCAGGATTATCTGGTGCGAGAACGTGTCAAACAAGCCAAACTCTTACTCTTGACTACAGATTTAAAGATTTATGAGATAGCGGAAAAGGTTGGTTTTGAAGATATGAACTATTTTACCCAACGCTTTAAGCAGATTGCAGGTGTGACACCTCGTCAGTTTAAGAAGGGAGAAGGTCGATGAAACGTTCTTCTCTCCTAGTCAGAATGGTTATTTCCATCTTTCTGGTCTTTCTCATTCTCCTAGCTGTGGTGGGGACTTTCTACTATCAATCTAGTTCCTCGGCCATTGAGGCTAGCATTGAGGGCAATAGCCAAACGACAATTAGCCAAACTAGCCACTTTATCCAGTCTTATATCAAAAAATTAGAAACCACCTCGACAAGTTTGACCCAGCAGGCAGATGTTCTAACCTATGCTGAGAATCCCAGTCAAGACAAGGTCAAGGGAATTCGAGATTTATTTTTGACTATCTTGAAGGCAGACAAGGACTTGAAAGCTGTTGTATTGGTCACCAAATCAGGTCAGGTCATTTCTACAGATGACAGTGTGCAGATGAAAACCTCCTCAGATATGATGTCTGAGGACTGGTACCAAAAGGCCATTCATCAGGGAGCTATGCCCGTTTTGACTCCAGCTCGTAAATCAGATAGTCAGTGGGTCATTTCTGTCACTCAAGAGCTTGTTGATACAAAAGGAGCCAATCTGGGTGTGCTTCGTTTGGATATTTCCTACGAAACTCTGGAAGCCTATCTAAACCAACTTCAGTTGGGTCAGCAGGGTTTTGCCTTTATCATCAATGAAAACCATGAATTTGTTTACCATCCTAAACACACAGTTTATAGTTCGTCTAGCGAAATGGAGTCCATGAAACCCTACATCGAGACAGGGCAGGGTTATACTCTAGACCACCAATCCTATGTCAGTCAAGAAAAGATTGCTGGAACTGATTGGACGGTGCTTGGCGTGTCTTCACTAGAGAAGTTAAATCAAGTTCGGAATCAACTCATGTGGACCTTGCTAGGGGCTAGTGTTACATCACTTTTTCGCCTGTCTCTGCTTGGTCTGGTTCAGTCTTAAGCGATGGATTGCTCCTTTAAAGGATTTGAGAGAAACCATGCTGGAAATTGCTTCGGGTGTTCAAAATCTGCGTGCCAAGGAAGCGGGTGCTTATGAACTGAGAGAGGTGACTCGCCAGTTCAATGCTATGTTGAATCAGATTGATCAGCTGCTGGCAGCTATTCGTAGGCAGGAAGAAACGACCCGTCAGTACCAACTTCAAGCCCTATCTAGCCAGATTAATCCGCATTTCCTCTATAATACTCTGGACACCATCATCTGGATGGCTGAATTTCAGTGATAGTCAGCGAGTGGTTCAGGTGACCAAGTCCTTGGCGACCTATTTCCGTTTGGCACTCAATCAAGGCAAGGATTTGATTTGCCTCTCTGACGAAATCAATCATGTTCGTCAGTACCTCTTTATCCAGAAACAACGTTATGGAGATAAGCTGGAATATGAGATTGATGAAGATTCTACTTTTGATAACCTAGCCTTGCCCAAGTTGGTGTTGCAACCTCTGGTGGAAAATGCTCTTTACCATGGCATCAAGGAGAAGGAAGGTCAGGGTCATATTAGAGTCTCTGTCCAGAGACAGAATTCAGGATTGGTCATCCGCATTGAGGATGATGGAGTTGGATTCCAGGCTGCTGCTGATAATAGTCAAAGTCAACTCAAACGTGGGGGAGTTGGTCTTAAAAATGTTAACCAGCGACTCAAACTTCATTTTTGGAGAACATTACCAGATGAAAATCGATTCTGCCCTTCAAAAGGTACGACGGTTGAAATATACATAAATAGAATAGAAATTAGCTAACTCCCAGTCAATTCTGGGAGTTTTATGCAGGTTGGAGTAAGGTTTTCAGGTTGTCTATCTTGCTAAAAACAAGAAAAAACGATATGATAGATAATGACAAAAGAGGTATCAAGTATGAAGGAAAAAGACATTCAAAGAGAAACAAGCCAGATTGTAAAAGATGTATTAGAAAAGGCCAATTTGAAGCAAGGATCTATCTTTGTTTTGGGTCTTTCTTCTAGTGAAGTGATAGGTGGTCAGATTGGCAAGGAATCCAGCCAAGAAATTGGAGAAATCATTGTGAAGACTATCCTAGATATCCTAGAGGAAAAAGGAATTCATCTAGCCGTTCAAGGTTGTGAACATGTCAATCGGGCTCTCGTTGTGGAACGTCAGGTTGCAGAGCAGTTTGGTCTGGAAATGGTCAGTGTCCTTCCTACTCTCCATGCAGGAGGTTCAGGTCAGTTGGCAGCCTTCAAGTTTATGCAAGATCCAGTTGAGGTTGAATTTATCAAGGCTCATGCTGGATTGGATATCGGAGACACTGCAATTGGCATGCATGTCAAGCATGTTCAGGTTCCGATTCGCCCTCTTTTGAGAGAAATTGGGCATGCCCATGTAACGGCTCTCGCTAGCCGTCCAAAATTAATTGGAGGTGCGCGTGCGCATTATCCACAAGATTCTATTAGAAAGTCGTGAAAATGAGAAAAACAAAACAACAACTAGAAAAAATCACAAAATATTCAATTCGTAAGCTAACTGTTGGGGTAGGTCCTGTAGCAATCGGTGCTTTCCTTTTTGGTGCTAGTGCCCTTTCAGTAGATAAGGTGCAAGCCAATGAAGTTGGCGGTGCTCATAGCGTTCATTACCGTTATTTGGCGGAGCAGGAATTGACAGAAGCAGAAAAAAAGCTTTGATCCATCGCGAACTCCCTTTTCAGATTTAAAAACAAGATGATGTTGTCTCATCTTGTTTACAGAAAAAGGAAGTGAATTCTCAACAATTGCCGAACACTGGAAGCAAGGAGTTGGCATTGGCAACTCTCAGTTTTGTAACAGCGTCTTTAGTTGTCGTTGTGATGTCTAAAAACACCGCAATAAAAATGTTGGGTATTCTCTTTATTGGAGCGCTAGGTGGTAGTTACTTTATCCCTCAATCAGCTCAAGCATTTGAGAATAAAATCTTGGTGTCCTACAACCAAACGATTGCTGCAAGTAGTCAAGAGGACTTAGCCAAAGGTGTCATTCAGATTGAAGGATACGAATTTGTAGGTTACTTTAAAGCATCAGATTTCCAAGAACAACCAGAGCAAATTGCTACTGCTAAGGGAACGCAAGAAGCAGGTCATGAAAGTGAATCTCTGGTTCAACCAGAATTGCCAGCTTACACAGGTGAGATTAGTGCTAAAGGAACTCAAGAAAAAGGTCACGAAGGTGAGTCTCTGGTTCAACCAGAATTGCCAGCTTACACAGGTGAGAGTAGCGCTAAAGGCACTCAAGAATCAGGCCATGAAGGTGAATCTCTGGTTCAACCAGAAAACCCAGCCTACACAGGTGAGATTAGTGCTAAAGGAACGCAGGAAGAAGGTCATGTTGGCGAAGCTCCTGTACAGCCAGAGAATCCAGCCTATACCGGTGTCATCGAAGCCAAGAGAACGCAAGAAGAAGGCCATGTTGGCGAAGCTCCTGTACAGCCAGAGAACCCAGCTTATACCGGTGTCGTTGAAGCCAAAGGAACGCAAGAAGAAGGCCATGTTGGCGAAGCTCCTGTACAGCCAGAGAACCCAGCTTATACCGGTGTCGTTGAAGCCAAAGGAACGCAAGAAGAAGGCCATGTTGGCGAAGCTCCTGTACAGCCAGAGAACCCAGCTTATACCGGTGTCGTTGAAGCCAAAGGAACGCAAGAAGAAGGCCATGTTGGCGAAGCTCCTGTACAGCCAGAGAACCCAGCTTATACCGGTGTCGTTGAAGCCAAAGGAACGCAAGAAGAAGGCCATGTTGGCGAAGCTCCTGTACAGCCAGAGAACCCAGCTTATACCGGTGTCGTTGAAGCCAAAGGAACGCAAGAAGAAGGCCATGTTGGCGAAGCTCCTGTACAGCCAGAGAATCCAGCCTATACCGGTGTTATCGAAGCCAAAGGAACGCAAGAAGAAGGCCATGTTGGTGAAGCTCCTATACAGCCAGAGAACCCCGCCTATACCAATGTCATCGAAGCCAAGGGAACGCAGGAAGAAGGCCACGTGGGTGAAGCTCCTGTACAGCCAGAGAATCCCGCCTATACCAATGTCATCGAAGCCAAGGGAATGCAGGAAGAAGGTCATGTCGGCGAAGCCCCAATTCAGCCAGAGAACCCAGTTTACCAAATAACGGAAGGAACAGTTACAGAAACAGAAACGGTGCTCCTTCCTTATGAAACCGAATATGTATCAGATGCGAACCGCTATACTGATGAAGAAAGTATCCTTCAAAAAGGAGAGGCAGGGACCCAGGAAATTCGTCGTGTCTATAAAACGGTCAATGGTGAGAAAGTTGGAGAGCCTCTCAGCACGACAACTGAAACGGTAAAAGCTCCTGTGACAGAAAAAATTAGTCGTGGGACTAAGGCGATTGAAGGCCAAATCGAAGAAGTTTCTGTTGAAGAAGTTCCTTTTAAAACGATAACAGAACAAGATTCTAGCCTACTCAAGGGAACTGAAACAGTTGCTCAGGTAGGTAAGAATGGTAAGAAGAAGATTACCAAAGTCTATAAGACAATCAAGGGTGTGAAAACTGCAGATACCCCTACTATTTCAGAAGATCCTCTTGAACAGGCACAAGACCACATTATCAAAAAAGGTACTAAGGAATTAGAAAAACCTACTCTAACATTAACTAAAGTTGATACAGAAGAATTGAATCGAAGTGCAAAAGCAACTTATAGCCTTAAAAAACCAGATGGAGTGACTATCAAGTCTATTCAAGCAGTGTTGAAAAAAGGCGATCAAGTTATTAAGACATTTGCTATTTCAGAGTCTAATCTTGCGACAGCTTTAGCTGATTTAGATTATTACAAGGATTATACACTTGCAACGACCATGGTGTATGATCGTGGTAATGGTGACGAGGAAGAAGTTCTTAAAGAAGAACCATTGAGAATCGACCTCAAAAAAGTCGAAGTCAAAAACATCAAGGAAACCAGCCTTATCAGTGTTGATGACCAAGGTGTAGAGACTGATAATAGTCTCTTGTCAGCTAAACCATCAGATGTTAAACCTTATTACTTGAAAGTGACAACTCATGATAACAAGGTGACAAAACTTGCTGTTGATAAAATTGAAGAAGTCACAGTTGATGGTAAAGCATTGTTCAAAGTCACTGCTAAAGCACCAGACCTAGTCCAACGTAACGCAGATAATCAGTTTACAGAGGAATATGTTCATTACTTTGCTAAACCAAAAGCCCATGAAGGTGATGTTTATTACGATTTCAATGACCTTGTAAAAGCAATGCAGGACAATCCTACTGGTACCTTTAAGCTTGGTAGCAGTATGAATGCAAGTAACGTGAACCCCGCTGGCAAGTCTTATGTAACCAATGCCTTCAAGGGAACATTGGAAAGTACAGAAGGTAATAAATTTGCCATCCATAACATTACGAGACCATTGTTTGGTAACATTGAAGGTGGTACTGTTAAGAATCTCTTACTTGAAAATGTCAACATTGACATGCCTGGATTTGATCGAGTAGCACCAATCGCAGGTGTTATCAAAAATAATGCAACTGTTGAAAATGTTAAAGTAACAGGTAATGTTGTCGGGGGCAACGATGTAGCTGGTATTATCAATAAAATTGATGGTAGTGGTAAGGTAAGTAATGTTGCCTTTATCGGTAAAATTCACGCTGCTGGAAACAAAGGTTGGTACTTAGCAGGTGTTCTAGGTGAAAACTGGAAAGGTATCGTAGAAAAAGCTTACGTTGATGCTGAAATTACTGGTAATAAGGCAAAAGCTGCAGGATTGGTTTATTCTTCTCAAAATGGTGGAGATAACCATACACTGGGGAGAGAAGGTGTCCTCAGAGATTCAGTTGCTAAAGGTTCTATTGAGCTGAAAGAAGCCGTTCAATCAGGTGGCTTGCTCGGTACTAACTGGGCCTTGGGTACTATTGAAGACAACATCACCATGATGAAAGTTAAAACTGGTGAAATGGTCTTCGGTCACTCGGATATTGATGCTGATGATTACTTCACCTATTCAAGAACAAAACGTAACTTCAGTGTTGAGGGTGTAAGTGAGGGTAATAAATCTTACAACAATTCTCGTAAGATTCCTAGCATCTCACAAGAAGAAGCTGACAAGAAGATTGAAGCAATGGGAATCACTGCGGATAAATTTGAAAGCACGAAACCTGTTGAAGACAAACTCAATAACATTGTTAACAAAGCCGATCAATACAAAACAATCATTGGCTACGACGCCTCTCGTGAACTTGCCTACCGCAATATCGAAAAATTACAACCATTCTACAACAAAGAATGGATCGTAGACCAAGGGAACAAACTTGCAGCTAATAGTCCATTAATGACTAAAGAAGTATTGTCTGTAACTGCAATGAAAGGCAATGCCTTTGTCACAGACCTTACAGATGCTGACCATATTTTTGTCCACTACGCAGATAAGACAAAAGACATCTTTACAATTTCACCGAAAGAATCTAAAGTTAAGCAAGTGAAAGAATATAGTGTCGCTGAGCTTGGTGAAGTCGTTTATACACCAAATATGGTTGTTAAAGATCGTACAGATTTAATCAGCGCTATCGAAAGTAAGTTAAGTCCAGTTGAATTGCAATCTGACCCGATTTATCAACATTTGGGCAGAACTGGTGGCAACAAAGTCAATGCAATTAAGGATTTATACTTAGAAGAAAGCTTCAAGTACGTTAAAGATAATCTTACTCAATTTGTTACGAAGTTAGTGGAAAATGAAGATCACCAACTTAACACAGATGAAGCTGCTAAACGTGCCTTGATTAAGAAAAATTGATGACAATAAAGGCCGCAGTGCTTCTTGGATTGTCTTACCTCAACCGTTACTACGGTGTTAAATTCGATGACTTTAATATTAAAGAGTTAATGTTATTCAAACCGGACTTCTATGGTAAGAATGTTAGTGTGTTAGACTTCTTGATTAAGGTTGGCTCTAAAGAAAGTAACATTAAAGGTGATAGAACTTTAGAAGCTTATCGTGAAAGTATCGGTGGAGTTATTGGTATAGGCGAGTTAAATAGTTTCTTAGACTATAATATGCGTCTCTTCACAAGTGATACAGACTTAAACGATTGGTTCATAAAAGCAACTAAAGATAACGTATATGTCGTTGAACCGAAAACAACAACTCCTGAATTTGCTGATAAGAAACACAGAGCATACGAAGGATTAAACAACGACGTGCATGGTAAGATGATTTTACCACTTCTTAACTTAAAAGATGCCCACATGTTCTTAATCTCAACATATAACACTATGGCTTACAGTTCATTTGAAAAATACGGTAAGAATACTGCAGAAGAACGCGAAGCATTCAAAGCTGAAATCAATAAAGTCGCTAAAGGTCAACAAAATTACCTAGACTTCTGGTCGCGCTTATCATTAGATAAAGTTCGTAATCAACTGCTTAAGAGCAATAACATGGTTCCAACTCCTGTGTTAGATAACCAAAACTATAAAGGAATCAGCACAGATAAATACGGACATACGAATAGCGGTAAGGATGTAGCGCCTATCCGTGAATTGTACGGACCAACAGGTCGTTACCACGCAACTGACTGGCGTATGGGAGCTGTAGCTCGTATCTACGGTAATCCATATAAAGATGATTCAGTCTTCTTCATGGTTACTGATATGATTAGTGACTTTGGTATCTCAGCCTTCACTCACGAAACGACTCACGTAAATGACCGTATGGTTTACTTAGGTGGTTCAAGACACCGTGAAGGTACTGACCTAGAAGCATTTGCACAAGGTATGTTGCAATCACCTGCTGAAACAAGTCCAAACGGTGACTTCAAAGCACTTGGATTAAACATGGCCTACGAACGTCCAAATGACGGAAATCAATGGTATAACACAAATCCAAATGACCTTACATCTCGCGCTGAAATTGATCATTACATGAAAGGTTTCAATGATACGCTTATGCTTCTTGATTATCTTGAAGGAGAAGCCGTTCTTGATAAAGGCAGCAAAGAACTAAACAACGCTTGGTTCAAGAAAGTTGCTAAGAAATTACGTAACGCTAATACGAAGAACCAATACGATGAGGTTCGTGATTTGAATGCAGAAGAAAAAGAATATAACTTAACTTCTGTTAACGACCTAGTAGATAAGAACTTCATGACCAAACACGGTCCTGGTAATGGTACTTATGACCCAACTGGATTTGGCTCTGCCTATGTAACGGTGCCTATCACTGCTGGTATCTATGGTGGTAATACAAGTGAAGGAGCTCCAGGCTCTATGTCATTCAAACATAACACATTCCGTATGTGGGGTTACTTTGGATATGAAAAAGGCTTCTTAAACTACGCTTCTAACATGCTGAAAAATGAGTCTAAACAGGCTGGTCATGCTACTCTAGGTGATGACTTTATCATCAAGAAAGTTTCTGATGGTAAATTTAATACTCTAGAAGATTGGAAGAAAGAATACTTCAAAGAAGTTGTTGATAATGCTAAAGCAGGATTTAACCCTGTTACAATCGACGGTACTACTTATAATAGTTATGACGATTTAAAACAAGCATTCTCTGCTGCCGTTGATAAAGATAAAGCTACTCTTAAAAATGGATCAGTTAAATTTGATAATACTGTATCACTTAAAGAGAAATTATTCAAAAAGCTTCTTCAACAAACAAATAGCTTTAAAACTTCAATCTTTAAATATTGAAATCTCTCATCTGCTTTGCGGATGAGGGTTTTCTTATTTTGTGCTATACTTAAGGTATGCATAGAAAAACAGTGATTGATTTTAGGGCTTTGGGGGAGAGATACACCTTTACCCAGCCGATTAAAGAGTTGAAAACGAGAAATATAGCGGAAGTGGCAGATTTGCTGGCACAAGTGGAAAGCTACCAAGAGCAAGGCTATTATGTGGTGGGCTATGTCAGCTACGAGGCTGCACCTGCTTTTGAGGAGAAATTAGCAGTTCATAAAGCTCCTTTACTGGGAGAGTACCTTCTATATTTTACCGTTCATGATAGCGTAGAAACTTCTCCTATTCCTCTGACTTATGATGAGGTTGATTTGCCTTCAAATTGGCAGGAAGTAACGTCTGCAGAGGACTATGAAAAGGCGATTGCACAGATTCACCATCATTTGCGGCAGGGAGACACTTATCAGGTCAACTACACCGTCCAACTCAAGCAAGACTTAAGCGCTAATCCTTTTGCCATCTACAATCGTATGGTGGTAGAGCAGGAGGCAGGCTATAATGCCTATGTTGAACATGACGAGATGGCAGTGATTTCCATGAGCCCAGAACTCTTTTTTGAGCAAAATGGCCGCGAGTTGATAACGCGACCAATGAAGGGAACGACTCAGCGTGGCATGACTGACCAAGAAGACTTGGAGCAGGCCAGTTGGTTGGAACAGGATCCCAAAAATCGCTCTGAAAATATGATGATTGTGGACCTCTTGCGCAACGATATGAACCGTATTTCTGAAGTGGGAAGTGAGCATGTGGAGAGTTTGTGTCAGGTAGAACAGTATTCTACTGTTTGGCAGATGACTTCGACCATCAAGAGTCAGTTGCGAGAGGATATTGACCTTGTTGAAATCTTCCGCTCACTCTTTCCTTGTGGTTCCATAACGGGTGCACCTAAAATTGCGACTATGGAGATTATAAAGGAATTGGAGCCACAAGCGCGTGGGGTCTACTGCGGAACGATTGGTCTCTTGCTTCCAAATGGACGACGGATTTTTAATGTTGCTATTCGGACCATTCAACTCTACAAGGGGCAAGCCATCTACGGAGTTGGCGGAGGCATTACATGGGATAGTACTTGGGAATCTGAATACCGCGAGGTTCATCAAAAGGCAGCTGTTCTTTATCGTAAACAAGCTCGTTTTAAACTGATTACTACAGGGAAAATCAGCCAGAAGAACTTGCTATTTGAAGAACAACATTTGGAAAGACTCCAAAAAGCTAGTCGATATTTTGCCTTTCCTTTTGATGCAGAAGACTTGAAACAAAAGATAGAGGAAGAGAGTCAGGCTTGTGATGCTAATCAAGATTACCGCTTGCGAATTAGCCTTAGCAAGTCTGGAAAGATAGAAGTCGATCGTCAAGTATTAACACCTCTCAGTCCAACCTTCTGCCATGCCCAACTCTGCCTTCAGGAAGCTGATTTACATCAATCCTTTACCTATTTTAAAACGACTTACAGACCACATTTGAACCTAGGGGAAGAAGAGAAGATTTATCATAATGCAAGAGGAGAATTGCTTGAAACATCTATTGGAAATCTGGTCTTGAAAAATTTCTGGAAAAACTCTACACACCGCCTATCCGATTTGGAATTTTGCCAGGAATTTACCGTCAGCATTTGCTGGAAACAGGACAGGTAGAAGAGAAAGTCTTGACCTTGGCAGATTTAGACCAAGCTGAAGCTATTTATGGCTGTAATGCAGTTAGAGGTTTGTATGGGTTATTTATTCAAAAAATAAGAATTGTAATGAAAAGTTATAAGAACTAGGATTGATTTTTCCTTGAATTGAAGAAATAAATCTGATAAAAATAAACATGAAATCGATATCATTTTTGTAGGAGAAAGTAATGAACAAACGTCTATTTTTAAAAAATGAGTCTGGCTACCTTGCCAGTTTTAGCCTTTGTTTTTCACAACCAGTTTTAGCGGGAAGAAAATATCCATTTTTCTAGCTGTAAGGAAGCTTGGGCGAATGGTTATGCAGATATTCATAAGGGGGAACCAGGTTATTCTGCTAAGTTAGATCGGGATCATGATGGTGTGGCTTGCGAATTGAAGAATGCTCCTAAGGGTGCTTTCAAATCAAAAACAAGCAACTGCGGCTCAAAAGCAACATAGTTCAGCAACAACAAGTGGTTAGGGTTAAGCAGGACGGTGCTTGGTACTACTTTGATGGAAATGGAAATCAGTGAAAAATGCTTGGCAGGGAAGCTATTACCTGAAAGCAGACGGAAAAATGGCCCAGAGCGAATGGATTTATGATGATTCTTATCAAGCTTGGTATTACTTGAAATCAGATGGATCTTATGCTTACAGTACATGGCAAGGAAATTACTATTTGAAATCAGATGGTAAGATGGCTGTCAATGAATGGGTTTATGACTCTTCTTATCAAGCCTGGTATTACTTGAAATCGGATGGTTCGTATGCTTACAGTACATGGCAAGGGAATTATTATCTAAAAATCGAATGGTAAAATGGCTATCAATGAATGGGTTTATGATGCTACATATCAAGCTTGGTATTACTTGAAAATCAGATGGATCTTATGCTTATAGTACATGGCAAGGGAAATTACTATCTAAAATCGAATGGTAAAATGGCTGTCAATGAATGGGTTGATGGTGGACGTTATTATGTTGGTGCTGATGGAGTTTGGAAGGAAGGTCGAGCAAGTACAGCTTCTTCTAGTAATGATAGCAATAGTGAATATTCTGCTGCTTTTTAGGAAAGGCAAAAGTTATAATTCGTTATTCCATATGTCAAAAACGTATGTATAGACAACTAACTTCTGATTTTGATAAATTTTCAAATGATGCAGCTCAATATGCGATTGATCATTTAGAAGCCGATTATAAATATAATGCCTTATTTAATGCTAAAAACTATAGAAAATTATTTAATATGTCTAAATCTCGTCTCATCAATCAATTGACCTCTTTTATAGATGGTTTTACAGAGGAAGAAGCTAACTATGCAGTTGATCATTTAGATGATTAACAGATACTGGTAGGAGAAAAAATTTCTGATAATTCATTTACGCAAACCTTGCATAAATGAGTGAAATTTGTTATACTATAACTGTAAGCATTTTCAGTTAATTCATAATGAAAAGGAGAATATGATGAGTCAAAAGATTATTGGGATTGACCTTGGTGGGAACTTCTATCAAATTTGCAATCTTGACAACAGCAGGAGAGATCCAAGAAAAATGGTCTATCAAGACTAATATTTTGGATGAGGGAAGTCATATCGTTGATGATATGATTGAGTCTATTCAACATCGTTTGGACTTGCTTGGATTGGCAGCAGCCGACTTCCAAGGTATTGGAATGGGATCACCAGGTGTAGTTGACCGTGAAAAAGGAACTGTGATTGGTGCCTACAACTTGAACTGGAAAAATCCTTTCAACCAATCAAAGAAAAGATTGAAAAAGCCCTGGGCATTCCATTCTTCATCGATAATGATGCCAACGTAGCTGCTCTTGGTGAGCGCTGGATGGGTGCTGGTGATAACCAGCCAGATGTTGTCTTTATGACACTTGGTACTGGTGTTGGTGGCGGTATTGTCGCAGAAGGAAAATTGCTTCACGGTGTGGCTGGTGCAGCAGGTGAGCTGGGCCACATCACTGTTGACTTTGACCAACCAATTGCATGTACCTGTGGTAAGAAAGGCTGTCTTGAGACAGTAGCTTCTGCAACAGGGATTGTCAACTTGACTCGTCGTTATGCCGATGAATACGAAGGCGATGCAGCCTTGAAACGCTTGATTGATAACGGAGAAGAAGTAACTGCTAAGACAGTCTTTGACCTTGCAAAAGAGGGAGACGACCTTGCTTTGATTGTTTACCGTAACTTCTCACGTTACTTGGGAATCGCTTGTGCTAACATCGGTTCAATCCTAAACCCATCAACAATCGTCATCGGTGGTGGTGTGTCAGCTGCGGGAGAATTCCTTCTACAAGGTGTTCAAAAAGTCTACGATGAAAATACTTTCCCACAAGTACGCACATCTACTAAACTAGCCCTTGCAACTCTAGGAAATGACGCTGGGGTTATCGGAGCAGCATCACTTGTATTGCAGTAAAATAAAAAAGGAGAAAATTACTTTCTAGAAGCGAGTGATTTTCCTCCTTTCTTTTTTTATGCTATACTAGTTAGGACAATAAATGAGGTGAGAGTAAATGACAAAAGCAGATACAATTTTTAAAGAAAATATTGAACGAATCCTCAAAGACGGCGTCTTTTCTGAGCAGGCACGTCCTAAGTACAAGGATGGGACAGTTGCCAACTCTAAGTACGTAACAGGTGCCTTTGCAGAGTATGACTTGTCTAAGGGAGAATTTCCTATCACGACTTTGCGTCCCATTGCTATCAAATCCGCCATCAAGGAAGTACTCTGGATTTACCAAGACCAGTCTAATAGCCTAGAAGTTCTCAATGACAAGTACAATGTTCACTACTGGAATGACTGGGAAGTGGAGATACATGGGAACCATCGGTGAGCGCTATGAGCTGTTGTTAAGAAACACGATATCATCAATAAGATTCTCAAACAGTTGAAGCCAATCCTTGGAACCGTCGAAACATCATCTCTCTTTGGGATTACCAAGCTTTTGAAGAAACAGAAGGGCTGCTCTACGCGCCTTTCAGACCATGTTTGATGTCCGCCGTAGATGGGGAAATCTATCTGGATGCGACCTTGACTCAGCGTTCGAATGACATGCTGGTGGCCCACCATATCAATGCTATGCAGTACGTGGCTCTTCAAATGATGATTGCCAAGCATTTTGGCTGGAAGGTTGGGAAATTCTTCTACTTTATCAATAACCTTCACATCTATGATAATCAATTTGAACAAGCTCAGGAATTGCTTCGTCGTGAGCCGTCAAACTGCCAACCTCGTTTGATCTTGAATGTGCCAGATAAGATCAATTTCTTTGATATTAAAGCAGAAGATTTTGAGTTGGTGGATTATGATCCTGTCAAGCCACAGTTGAAGTTTGACCTAGCTATTTAAAAGAATAGGCTCTTTGTCAACTGTAGTGGGTTGAAGAAAAGCTAAGATCTAGAAAAAACACATTTCGTTCTTTCTTTTTTGATGTTAAGAGCGATAAAAATCCGTTTCTTAATACTCAATTGTTTTCAAAAAGCAACCTTTGTTTTCAAAAAGCAACCTTGTCCATTGTCTGCTGACAGTGGATTTTATAGTCAACTGAAACAGGAGTAGGACAAAAGAGCCTCGTAAAAGGTATTGCAACTTGGTAGTACCTTTTTGAGGTGCTTTTTTGATATGAGCCTATGTTTTCTCAATAGGATTGTACTCAGGTGAGTAGGGAGGAAGAGGTAAAAGTTTATGTCCAAATTCTTCACACAAGAGTTCTAGCTTCCCCATTCTATGGAATCTTGCATTATCCATAATAATAACTGATGGTGTATTTAATGTTGGTAAGAGAAACTTCTGAAACCAAGCTCCAAAAAAGTCGCTGGTCATCGTCTCTTCGTAAGTCATATATTCTCGATGACGTCCACCACGGGTCTCTTGAAGAAGAACTTCTAAACCAAACTCCTTATATTTTTTCAAATTCCTCCAAACAGTTGTTTTATTGCAATCTAGCAGATCCATGATTTTCTTATAACTCTTTCCTTTTGAACGAAAATAAATAATCTGTAGACGTTTGTGATATTTGGCGTACGATGAATCTCTTAGGAGTTTTTCAATTTCTTCGTTTGTAAGTTTCATAACTACCATTATAAGATGTTTTTGATTTTAGTCTAGTATAATAGAAAATCTCTAATCTCATAATCAGTAGGCAAACGCTTGCATTCTAGTTTTTTATTGGACTATAATAGGTTGGTATAAAGCTTTCTGTAATAATATTGAGAAGGTGTAGAAAGTAAGGATTTAGAATATTTGTAGTCAAAAATACAATGTTGCTATTCCTTACATAGGGAGATAGATATGGCAATGATAGAAGTGGAACATCTTCAGAAAAATTTTGTGAAGACAGTTAAGGAACCGGGTTTGAAGGGGGCTTTGCGCTCCTTTATTCATCCTGAAAAGCAGACCTTTGAAGCGGTCAAGGATTTGACTTTTGAAGTTCCAAAAGGGCAGATTTTAGGATTTATCGGGGCAAATGGTGCTGGGAAGTCGACAACCATCAAAATGCTGACAGGAATTTTAAAACCGACATCTGGTTTTTGTCGGATTAATGGCAAAATTCCACAGGACAATCGCCAAGATTATGTCAAAGATATCGGCGTAGTCTTTGGACAACGCACCCAGCTATGGTGGGATTTAGCTCTACAAGAGACCTACACGGTCTTGAAAGAGATTTACGATGTGCCAGACTCGCTCTTTCATAAGCGCATGGACTTTTTGAATGAAGTCTTGGATTTGAAGGATTTTATCAAGGATCCCGTGCGGACTCTTTCATTGGGACAGCGCATGCGGGCGGACATTGCAGCTTCCTTGCTTCACAATCCCAAGGTTCTCTTTTTAGATGAGCCGACCATTGGTTTGGACGTTTCGGTCAAAGATAACATTCGTCGGGCAATTACTCAGATCAATCAGGAGGAAGAGACGACCATTCTCTTGACCACCCATGACTTAAGTGATATTGAGCAACTCTGTGATCGGATTTTTATGATAGACAAGGGGCAGGAGATTTTTGATGGGACGGTTAGCCAGCTCAAGGAAACCTTTGGCAAGATGAAGACACTCTCCTTTGAACTGCTACCAGGTCAAAGTCATATCGTTTCTCACTATGAAGGCTTTTCGGATATGACAATTGATAGACAAGGAAATAGCCTCAACATTGAATTCGATAGTTCCCGCTACCAGTCGGCTGATATTATCAAACAAACCCTGTCTGATTTTGAAATCCGCGATTTGAAGATGGTGGATACGGATATCGAGGATATTATCCGTCGCTTCTACCGAAAGGAGCTCTAAGATGGTCAAATTATGGAGACGTTATAAACCCTTTATCAATGCAGGTGTTCAGGAGTTGATTACCTATCGAGTCAACTTTATTCTTTATCGGATCGGCGATGTCATGGGTGCTTTTGTGGCTTTTTATCTTTGGAAGGCTGTCTTTGATTCCTCTCAGGAGTCTTTGATTCAGGGCTTTAGTATGGCAGATATCACCCTCTACATCATTATGAGTTTTGTGACCAATCTTCTGACTAGGTCAGATTCGTCCTTTATGATTGGGGAGGAGGTCAAGGATGGTTCGATTATCATGCGTTTGTTGCGACCAGTGCATTTTGCAGCTTCTTATCTCTTTACCGAGCTGGGGTCCAAGTGGTTAATTTTTATCAGCGTCGGCCTTCCATTTTTAAGTATCATTGTTTTGATGAAAATCTTATCTGGTCAAGGGATTGTAGAAGTGCTGGGATTAACTGTCCTTTACCTCTTTAGTTTAACGCTGGCCTATCTGATTAACTTTTTCTTTAATATATGTTTTGGTTTTTCAGCCTTTGTGTTTAAAAATCTTTGGGGTTCCAATCTACTCAAGACTCCATAGTGGCCTTTATGTCTGGCAGTTTGATTCCCTTGGCTTTCTTTCCAAAGGTGGTTTCAGATATTCTGTCCTTCCTGCCTTTTTCATCCTTGATTTACACTCCGGTTATGATCATTGTTGGGAAATACGATGCCAGTCAGATTCTTCAGGCGCTTTTGCTCCAGTTTTTCTGGCTCTTAGTGATGGTGGGCTTGTCTCAGTTGATTTGGAAACGAGTCCAGTCATTTATCACCATTCAAGGAGGTTAGTATGAAAAAATATCAACGCATGCATCTGATTTTTATCAGACAATACATCAAGCAAATCATGGAGTACAAGGTTGATTTTGTGGTTGGTGTCTTGGGAGTCTTTCTGACTCAAGGCCTGAACCTCTTATTTCTCAATGTCATCTTTCAACATATTCCATCCCTAGAAGGTTGGACCTTTCAAGAAATTGCCTTTATTTATGGTTTTTCCTTGATTCCTAAGGGATTTGACCATCTCTTTTTTGACAATCTTTGGGCTCTGGGACAGCGCTTAGTGCGAAAAGGGGAGTTTGACAAGTATCTGACGCGTCCCATCAATCCTCTCTTCCACATCCTAGTCGAGACCTTTCAGATTGATGCCTTGGGAGAACTCTTGGTCGGTGGTATTTTACTAGCAACAACAGTGACTAGCATTGCTTGGACTCTTCCAAAATTCTTGCTTTTCCTAGTCTGTATTCCTTTTGCGACCTTGATTTATACTTCCTTGAAAATCGCGACAGCCAGCATCGCTTTTTGGACCAAGCAATCAGGAGCTATGATTTACATTTTTTATATGTTTAATGATTTTGCCAAGTACCCGATTTCGATTTACAATTCATTTCTTCGCTGGTTGATTAGCTTTATCGTGCCATTTGCCTTTACGGCCTACTATCCTGCTAGCTATTTCTTGCAGGACAAGGATGTAATCTTTAACATCGGAGGTTTGATATTGATTTCTCTGGTTTTCTTTGTCATGTCCCTTAAACTTTGGGATAGGGGCTTGGATGCCTACGAAAGTGCAGGGTCGTAAATAATAGAATATCAAAGCCTTGTCTCAGGACAGGCTTTTTCTAATAGAGATAAAAATTCCTTGTCATCTATTCTCAGAGTGCTATACTGTAAGTGTAATCGCCGATTTAGCTTATACTCTTCGAAAATCTCTTCAAACCACATCAGCTTCCATCTGCAACCTCAAAACAGTGTTTTGAGCTGACTTCGTCAGTTCTATCTACAACCTAAAAGCAGTGCTTTGAGCAACCTGCGGCTAGTTTCCTAGTTTGCTTTTTGATTTTCATTGAGTATTAGTTGCTAGAGCAAGACACTCGTAAAGCCTAGGTCACAGGTGAAGATATGACTGAGGATTTGAAAATTAGATATGTAGAAATAACTGTTAAGTCTTATTTTTAGCGGTTTCTATATTGTTTAATAGCGCTGATATTTCATCAATGATGTTTTGACTTGTGATGTTGCTAGTGCTTTAAGTTGATTACATACTTATTTTGATGGTGTAGAATGTGCTTGTAATGTATCCCGTAGTACAGAAACTTTATTGTGACATATATTAAAATAAATTAATAGACCT
>BNJU01002276.1_pt1 | contig 103350 bp, 141 predicted proteins | sample 8539281 | NCBI WGS metagenome assembly BNJU01 (sample SAMD00202456, study PRJDB9452) | human saliva metagenome | isolation source: human saliva | place: Japan | reverse complement strand
AGAATCAGGTATAAAAGCACCTCTAATAGAATATCATTTCTTCACTTGCGTCAAGAGATCTATTTAATTATCAAAACTTCCATTGAGAAATAGTGGCTTTTTAAAATCGTGCAATCTCATTTTTAAACAGTGGCGATTTCTCCCGCCTCAATATTTTTATTATAGAAAATTAAGCTTTTCCTGTTGAACCAAAGATATCCATTGTTTCTTTTGTTACTTTTAACGATAGTATCGAAACCAGGTTTGATAACTTTACGTGGGTCATAAACACCAGCATCTGCTATTTAATTTAGCACGAACTGCTGCTGTCCATTGTTGTTGTAATTCAGTGTTAACGTTAATTTTAGCATGTCCACGTTCGATTGCTGATTTGGTATTCTGGAATACCTGATCCACCGTGTGAATCACTAATGGAGCACCTGTAGCTTTGAGATTGCTAACATATCATCGAAAACCCTCAAAACTGGTTCGCCTGAGTAAGTTCAGTGAACTGAACTCTAAAGCTGCTGCTAATGCATCAATTTCTTAGCTTCTTTAACCATACGTACACATTCGTTTAAGTCAGTGTAGCACTCCTCCAGTTACGCCATCTTCAGTACCACTCCACAGTACCTCACTCAGCTTCTACTGAAGCTCCTTTTGATGTGCATACGCTACAACTTCTTTAGTTAATGCGATGTTTCATCGATTGGGGAAGTGAGAGGGTCAAACATTACTGAGCTGAATCCAGCATCGATGTATTGTTTACATACTCTACCGAAGAACCGTGATCTAAGTGTAATGCTACCGGAACAGTGATGTCCATTGAATCTAATAACGCATTTACCATAGCTGAAAACAACTTTTGGTCCACATCATGTATTTACCAGCGCCTTCAGACACACCTGAGATAATTGGTGAGTTAGCTTGAGCTGCGTTAAACACTGCTTTGTGTCCATTCTAGTTGTTGATGTTGAATTGACCAACAGCGTGTTCACCTTCTTTAGCTTTTGTAACATTTCAGATATGCTTACTAAACGACCTCATGTTTTAGTTCCTCCTTGATGCTTGCAGCATTTATTTTTAACGGTCTTATTATAACGTATTCTTTTTGAATTTCTGCCTTTATTGTTTTTAACATTTCCGTAATCTTTTCTTCTGAAATGATGTGCCCACCATTCGTTCAAAAACACTAATTTTTATTTTAAAAGGCACTAAACATTACAATTAAAATATTCTGTTTTTTATCCCAAAAAGAAGCTTTCTAAACAGATTTTATTTTATTATAATAAAGTAAATAGTAGATGGTGCATTTTATTAATAATGAGAAATACTAAAACAAGACAAAATTAAACGAATCGAAATTTACGGAATTTGTATCTTTGTATCTATATTAACCCTTACACTAGGCTTCCTTGCACGTCCATCTACGCAAGGGTAGTTTAGAGACCGTTCAATCAGAAGAACTTTCATCCAAACAAAATCAAGATACAACCATTCCTTCGAATCTCCTCATCTGCCAAAACCAACAAACACACTGGCTCGCATTACTGCAAGTGGCGATATGCTATCACGATATCGTTTTACGGAAAAGCGTTTGATGGAACATCATATGATTTTAAAAATGACTACGAACAAATTACTCACTCATATCTCAGCGCAGACCTTGCAATTGGGGATTTCGAAGGAACGATTAACCCCAGTAGACCTCTAGCAGGATATCCCATTATCAACGCTCCCTGAAGAAGTGATTCAAAGTATTAAGGGATGCTGGATACGACGTACGATTTCAGCCCATAATCACATTCTCGATACAGGTATCGAAGGATTGAAATACACAGCTAATGTCGTAAAATGGTCTCGATATTTTTGGGGTTATAGACCCTTCTGAAGGCATTCTTGTAAAAGAAGTCAATGGGATTAAAGTGGCTATTCTCGGATTTGCGTACGGCTTTAACGGACCTGAAGCAACCCTTACTGATGAAGAATATAATAATCACTATACGATTTGAATATGCAAAAAGGTGAAGCAACTCATCCAACGCTGAAGAAATTGCTGACTTTACGATTGTATTGCCCCAAATGGGAAGAATATCATCTTCATCCAACACAAGGGCAAGTCGATACGTATCATCAAATGATTGAATGGGGTGCCGATGTTATTTTTGGTGGACACCCACACGTTATTGAACCGACCGAAACCATCACAAAAGATGGTGAAAAGAAATTCATCATCTACTCGATGGGGAACCTCCTTTCCAACCAACGCGTCGAAACCTTGGAAAAACATTTGGACTCGAGCGTGGCGTGATTATGGATATCACGATTGAAAAGAAAACGGAAGACAACACTCACAAGTGCTAGGCTCATCCAACTGGGTTTCACGGACCGAAATCGACCGCAGTTTTATGGGCGGTCCTGCATATGACTATCAAGTCTGTCTTGCTGAGAACTATATACCAGGCGGGCCCTTAGAGCATACCGTAGATAAAGAAACGCTGGAGCGAATTCAATCCGCTTATACAGAAGTAAATGAATTATTAAATATTAACTTTACAGAAATAAAGGAAGGCGTTTCCTGCAAGCAGGAAGCGCCTGCACTATTCTAACTTAATTCATAGAGCCGAAATGTATGTAATAATTTTATTTGGAGTGTCGATCTTCGTAATACCCTGTAATCCAAAAATAGTTAAAGCTGAGTCTACTGCAGAAATAGTTCACTCAATTTCAACACCCAAGGCCATAATACGCTCATCGATATCGAATTTTTCATGGTGATGTCCATACGCTGTTTCTTCGCCAGATTGGCTTCCAAGCAAGCCATAAACACCTGGTTTATTCACTAAGTAATCTGCAAAGTCATCGGCACCCATTGATGATGCATAATCTGTAATGAGGTGATGGAACTCCCTCTACTTTTGCAACTACCTTTTGGAATTCTTCACTAACTCTGGAGTGTTAATCACTGGAGCTGCCGCATCATACCACTCGATTTCAAATTCACAACGGTTGAGCTCAGCAATCCCTTTAGCAATACGCGTTACAGCTTCTTTTTAAATGCGCACGTGTTTCGTGGCTAAATGCACGAATCGTTCCTCTATTTCAGCATCATGTAGCAACGATATTATAGCGCGTTCCTGCATTTAATTTACCCTCCAACTACAGCACGGTCGATTGGATTCACTCGCGAGCCACGATTGTTTGAAAGGTAACCACAACTTCACTTGCTGTTACAAGCAGCATCATGTCTCTAAATGAGGCGCCCCTGCATGAAACCTCTTCAGTAATTTTAATTTTGAAAATATCACATGAGGCATTCACTGCTCCACCTTGGACCGCAAACGATCCAACTGGCAATCCTGAATTTACGTGAATCGCAAAAGACTCATCTATCATCGATTTGACCCGAAGCTACGAATTGTTTTTGCTCCTGCGCTGATTTCTTCAGCAGGTTGAAACGCAATTTTTACAATGCCTGAAAAGGTGTCTTTGATGTCGTTCAGTAATTTAGCTGTTCCGAGTCCCATAGCTGTATGTGCATCATGTCCACAAGCATGATTTAAGCCTCGATTGTTTTGACGCATATGGTTTGCCTGTGCAATCCGGAAGTTCTAATGCATCAATATCAGCACGGAGTAATACTGTTTTCCCTTCTCCTTTACCTCCTTGGATAACAGCTAAAGTTCCTGTCTCTCCAACCTTTCAAACGGCACGCCAAAAGAAGTAAGTTCCCTTTGGATGAAGGCCATGGTCTCAAATTCTTTCAAACTTGATTCAGGATTCTCATGCAGATATCTTCTTGTTTTTACGAGATATTCTCTGTAATTTAGACGCTTTTTCTTGAATAGTACTCATTTTATTCTCCTCTTTTTATTGAATAAGAGGCCTGCTAAGCACGCCTCTCTAACTCTATCGAAAATGTAAGATATAGTTACATTTTTGCTTTTCTCACAACTTAATAGTTGAGTTCGAAAAGGCAGAACGACGTCCACTTCGACAAATATCCGCACGACTGCAAGCAGTCCTTTGCGTTATTTGTCTCCAGTGATTCAGGCCCGAGCGTTCGCCCTCATATCCTATGCAGTTGAGTTCGAGCAGAGACTAAAGCCTTTCGTTTCTTTGTCCGCGCGACTTTCCAAGTCGCCACGGCAAACTCGAACCGTTATCGTCTCTCATCGCTTTTTCTCACATCCTATGTAGTTGAGCTCGCCATCGCAGAAATGGCGTGCGTTTCCTGAAACGTCCGCACGACTCGTTCCGAGTCCCTTACGGCAAATCTCGAACCGTCATCGTCTCTTACCGCTTTTTCTCGCATCCTGTGTAGTTGAACTCGGCTCACAGGACCGACGTCCATTTCCCGATATGTCCGCACGACTCGTTCCGAGTCCCTTACGGCATATCAGTCCAATGGTTCGGCCCTGAGCGTTCGCCCTCGTATCCTAGTTGTTTAATTTTGCTTTTGTCCAAACTGGTACGCTAGCACCTTTGGTCACTTCTTCGATTTTCTTAGCGGTTTGTTCTGTTTGGTAGTATTCTACTACTTTTTGTATACTTCATTGTTTTCGTTTCCTTCTTTAACCGCAATTACGTTGTAGTAAGGTTTAGAAGAATCTGTAATTTCTTCAATGAAGATAGCATCTTTTGTTGGTTGGAATCCAGCTTCAACAGCAAAACCGTTGTTAATTAATGAAGCAGCAACATCATCTAATGCACGAGCTGTTTGTCCAGCAGGTAACTCTTTGATTTGAATGTTCTTAGGATTTTCAACGATATCATCTTTAGTTGCTAGAGTATTACTTGGGTCTTTTAATTTAATAACACCAGCTGCATGTAGTAAACGTAATGCACGAGAGTTGTTAGAAGTATCTTCAGGAATCGCGATTGTATCCCCATCTTTTAATTCACTTACGTTTTTGATTTTCTTAGAGTATACACCCATTGGCGCAATCACTGTATATCCAATTGGTTTGATGTGTGTGCCTTGCTCTTTGTTGAAGCGCTCTAAATAAATGATTGTTTGGAAAGCATTCAAATCAACATCGCCATTTTCCAATGCTTGGTTTGGTTGTACATAGTCCGTAAATTCTACTAACTCTACTGCAATACCTTCTTTTTCTTTCAAGCGAGCGATAACGTCATTCCATACATCTTGGTTTCCAGCGTTAACCCCTAATTTGACTTGTTTTACTTCTTTTTTTGCTTCTGTAGATGCATTGCTTCCTGAGTTAGATGATTGAGCAGCCCCACATGCTGCTAAAGTTAATGCTGCTGCGCAGCTACGAATAATTTTTAATGTTCATTTTATTTTTCGAGTTTTGAGCTTTTGTTTTTGTTTTGGATGAGATTGGTCGCATCCTGTAGTTGAGTTCAGCTCGTAGCTATGCGTTCCTTTCCGACACTATCCGCACGTCCTTATCGGACGCTTGCGTTAATTTCGGTAAAGGTCGAAAGCTGACCACTCGCCCTCACATCCTGTTGTAGTTGAGTTCGGAAAAGCAGAAACGACGTCCATTTCCTGATATGTCCGCACGACTCATTCCGAGTCCCTTGCGTCATATCAGTCCAATGGTTCGGCCCTGAGCGTTCGCCCTCATATCCTGAAGTTGAGTTCGAAAGGCATAGGCTCAGCTTTCGAGTTTAGCCGTAAGCGGTCTTACAGACCGCTTACGGCTAAACTGCGAACCGTCATCGCCTATAAGCGCCTTTCCTCACATCCTGGTTGTTATTTAGTGGCTTTTTTCTCTAAATAGTCTCCAATGGCTTGGCAGATAAATACTACGATAAGCATAATAAGTGTTGCTACTAACGATAACATCTCCTTTGGAATCGATTATATCCTCTGAAATAGCTACGTTCCCGATTCCACCAGCACCGAATGCTCCAGCCATAGTAGTTAATCCGATTAAGCTAATGATTGTTAATGATCCCGCACGAATTAAACTTGGTAGTCCTTCTTTTAAGTACACTCTGAAAATAATTTCAAGTGAGTACATCCCATCGCAACACTAGCTTCAATAACCCCTTTATCTACTTCGGTTAAGGCTAGTTGCACCTGACGTGAGAAAAATGGCACTGTTGCGACAACTAGAGGAACAATAGCTCCTGGAATACCAATCGTTGTTCTACAATAAAGCGAGTAAACGGAATTAATAACATCGCTAAAATAATAAATGGTATCGAACGAAATACATTCACGATTTTATCTAGCATTAAATACACGAGTTTGTTTTCAAGAATATTTCCTTCACGTGTCACCACTAAGGTCACACCTAAGGCAATCCCTAAAATTCCAGCAATCAAACCAGAAATTCCTACCATGATTAATGTATCAGTCGTAGCTTTTAGAATTTCTTCCCAAACTTTGGCATTAATATTTGGAAACCATGATTGAAAATTTATCAATGCTAATACATTCATCCTAAGCACCTCCCTTTGACTCTTCTAAGACATCAACAGAAACGCCTTGTTCTCTAATGTAAGAAAGTGCATTTTCGATACCAGATTTTTCTCCAGAGAGACCCACTAATAGCGTTCCTACTGGCGTCTCTTGAATAATCTCAACATTGGCAAACAAGATGTTGGCTGCCACTTGGAATTGAGTAGATAGTTTTGTGATTAATGGTTCTCCCGTCGAAGCTCCTACAAATGAAATTTTCACTAAGTAGTCGCCTTCTTTCAGATTTAATAACTGTTCATGCGAAAGCACTGTTTCAATTCCTTGGTTAATATGAGTAGCTGTATCGATGAAGTCTTTTGTTAAGTCACGTTCAGGATTTGTAAAGATTTCAAGAACGCTTCCTTGTTCAATCACTTCTCCCTCTTCCATAACTGCTACTTTATTACAAATTTCTTTTACAACTTGCATCTCATGCGTGATGATGACAATGTAATGCCTAATTGAACATTTACTTTCTTCAGTAATTCCAAAATTGAATAAGTTGTTTTAGGATCTAGCGCACTTGTTGCCTCATCACAAAGCAATACATCTGGGTCATTGGCCAACGCTCTTGCAATCGCGACACGTTGTTTTTGTCCCCAGACAGTTGACGAGGATAACTGTTGACCTTATCTTCTAACCCTACTAATTTAATAAGGATAGTACTTTTCGTTCAATTTCTGATTTGGTTTTTCCTGATAATGGAAAAGCCACATTATCAAATACGGATAAAGTATTCATCAAATTGAAATGTTGGAAAATCATTCCAATACGAGCTTCACGCAGTCCTTTCGGTTTCAGCTGTAGTAAATCGACACCGTTTACCACTATATCCCTTTTTGTAGGACGTTGAAGAAGATTAATGGTTCTCACTAGCGTACTTTTTCCAGCGCCACTATAGCCGATAATTCCATAAATATCTCCTGATTCCACATCTAAAGATACATTTTTACTGCATTGACTACTTTTTGCGCTCTTGTTTAAAAGTCACATCAATATTTTCTAATTTAATCATGTGTTCTCCTTTCTTTTTAGACAACAAAAATCGCCCTCCTACTAACATAAGTTAGCAAAGGACGAGTTCAATTCCCGTGTTACCACCTTTGTTCCTAGCATTCTCACAAACTTATCTCCATCTGTTAAACAGTATGACTGTTTAACGAGAAGCTGTATCGGGCTTTCCGTATTGCTCAACAATTCGACAATTAACACTCAAAGGCCATCTTCAAAGTTGCAAACCAATATCTCTTTTCACCAAACTGAGACTCTCTACAAAGGATTCACTTTCTACTCTCCTCATCACGTGCGTTATAAGCATGCAACTAGAATAGCAACATCTGCATTCTAGTCAATTACTACTTTTTATCACTAGTTATAGTTTTTAGTTATAGCGAAAGTTCTCTTTTAGTTTTTAACTCTTTCTTTTTAGTACAATAATCCTATCCCCACTGAAAGGAGACTTTTATGAGCCTCGATTTAATTCCTTATAAAACAATGCCTATTTGGACGGCTAGTACTTTTGCCAGAACCATTTCAAAAATGCATAATACAAAAGTTGGAACTTGGGCACACTTTAACCATTCTAGAAGGAGCCCTCACTTTTTATGAACTCGATGAAGAGGGGCATGTGCTTGCTGAGCATCTGTTTACAAAAGAGTCCGACATTCCTTTTGTTGAACCACAAGCTTGGCATCGGGTCTCTCCTGCTAGATGACTTGAGATGCTATTTAACTTTCTATTGCACTCTAGAAGACTATTTTTCTAAAAATACGACTCATCAAGAACCCATTCGGAAGTCATTGAAGCTGCACCAAAATTTAAAAAAGGACCTATCCTTGACCTTGGTAGTGGCCAAGGTAGAAATAGTCTCTATTTAGCCAGGCTTTTTAAGGTTACCGCATTAGATATTCAACCCATGAGTTTAGCCCATCTCCAACAAATTGCCGAGGAGGAAGAGCTAACTATTCACTGGAGCCTTATAATATTGAGAGTGCAGATATTCCTGGCGGTCTTTACAACGCCATCATTTCCACTGTGGTTTTGATGTTTCTAAATCCCGATAGTATTCCAGATGTCATTGAAAATATGCAATCTCATACCGCACCTGGAGGATATAATCTCATTGTCGCAGCGATGTTCACCGAAGATGCCCTTGTCCTGTGAATTTTCCAAGACCTTTGCATCTAGTGAACTCAAAGAGTATTACAAGATTGGTCATTCCATAAATATAATGAAGATTTCGGACAATTACATAAATTGGATGAACATGGGAATCGGATTCGGATGCGCTTTGTAACGATGCTCGCTCAAAACCACATTAATATTCTATCTCAAACAAATAGAGGCTGGAAAAACCAGCTCTCTTTTCGTACTATTCCAATATAAAGTGTTTTATCTTTTAGCTGAATTTTTGTATCGGCGGTGATTGTTTCACCTGTTAACACAAGGACGTCTTCCTTTTTAGTTTCATCCACTACACGCCATTCACCATCTTTTTCACCACTAAAACATTGTAGTTTTGGTTAAGGTCTTGGTCATTCGTTGGAATTACATGCGCATCTGTTACACCTACTCATTCAACCGCTTGATCCACATCGCTCATCTTTCACAATTAAAAATTTGCCTCTAATTTAACAATATTATATCCATCAGCAATTTCTGTATTCATTTCAGCATTCTTTAATTGTTCAACACTTTTGTAGCAATATTCCCGGCTTTTTAGCGGCATCCTTTAATTGTTCACTAAGTTTATTTTTCGCATCCTCATCTAATTTTTCGTTGCTTCTTGTACAGCTTTTTGCATTTTCAATTTGCTGTTGTTGTGCCTCTACTTCTTTCTTGTTTTTGTTCATATCTCTATAACGATTGTAGCCAACAACTATAATCACGATAATCGAAATAATAATTCCTAGCAATCTTCTTCTTTTGATTCCATCTATTATTCACCCTAGTAAAATATAATATAAAAATAACATAGTTAAGTACTAGTAAACTCATTCAAACACACTTTGCAAGATAAATCTTAAAAAGTGCAATCCTGACTTGGTTCCTTGATTGGATTCTGTAGAAAACTCACTTGTATCTGGTGTACGTGGTGTCATTACTTTTTGGAATTAAATCCACTGTAAACGTGATATTCCCGTTGCTCCAGGAATACTATAAACTCTACCTGAATAGACCCAATCTTGCTTTCCTTGTTCAAAGGCTTTTGGAAGTCTCATCCAGTTTTTCTCTCATATTGTACAGCATGATGATAATTTTTAAATCTCGTATTCGTATTTCCTAACGGAAGTAGACGATGAGCAGAAGTAGTCACTTCTCAGTCGTTGTTGTTGCAGAAGTAGACTCTCCTCCATCTATTTTAACGGTTGGTTTTTCTGTTGAAGTGCTCATCTCCGTCTCACTTTGTTTGAGGCGTCACTTTTTCCGTCGTCAATGGTTCCTTATTTGGAATGACAACTACTTCTGTTTCTTGCTCTTGTTTTTCAAGAACCACTTTTCTTTTTCTTCAGTAGTTACTGGAAGCTCCGTAGAGCTTACTGTTGTTGATGCTTCCACTCTTTCTGAGCCACTGCTTTGTTTTCTCAGATTTTTCAGATTTTTCAGATTTCTTGGAGATTGACGATACTGTATCAGTCGTTTGTACTTCCACCATCTGTGTTACTTTTGGTAACGGGCTCATCTCTTGAGAAAGAACGTATACACCAGCAAGCATTGCCATTGAGAAGCCCAACGTAATCCCTATTTGGCTCACTAACCCTAACGACTTAAAGAATTCTAGAATTTTAATAAAAATTGTCTTAATCGTCATTTTTCTCCTTTCCTTGTTTATCTAAAGCAATTATAACATTTTTCATCATTTTAGAATACATTTCTATAAAAATATACTATTTTTAGTCTCGTAATAACTATTAGAGAATCTCTGAGTTTTGACTGATTTTCAAAAGGACACACCCTTTTATAGAAGGAATCATTAAGCACAGCATCTCATTTTAAAGTTATAAAAACCTAGAAAAATTTGGGTTCGACTAATGTGATAATTCTGATATAACGATAGATAGACTGCTCATCGCTCCTTCAATCTCGCAATTTGCATCGCTCTTGCGGTCCCAATCGCATGAGAAGAAGTTCAATCGCAATCCCCTTAGCAACTGGGTGCGTATGTGGCACTTACAAATCGTCTCATAAAACATATTTCCTAGAACTCCTGTAATAATAATCACTGCAACTGTAATCGTTACATATCCGCCGGTCTCTTGAGACAATCCCATTCCGATGGCTGTCGTAATTGATTTTGGAAGAAGCTAACATACTTCATGTGTCCAAATTGAAAAATGTAAGAAAGTAGCCACACTGTACAAAAGACTGTTAGAACCCTGATAAAACTCCGAAGAAAATTGCTTTCTTATGCTTTTCTAAAAGCTCTAACTGCTGGTATAAAGGAATCGCTAAACAGACGGTTGCTGGTGTTAAGAAATAACTCAAATTATCTCACTGCATAATAACTAGCGTAGTCAATACGGAATACATTTAAAACGATAATCACGAATATAATCGCCACCAACAATGGATTAAAAATGCTACATTTTATAGCGATCTCGAAGGAATACACCAATTTCAAAACCGAGGATTAATCACGATTCCAATCGCTGAATTAATAGCATATTGATTCATGGCTACCCTCCCTTTCTAAAATAAACGCTGTATATTTTCCAGAAACAACCATAACCATGACTGTTGTAATCACCGTAATGATGGATGCATGGGTAAAAATAATTCTTTGTAATTGCGTGCCCAGTTGTCCACAATCCTACAGCTGCGGAATAAACATCAGAGCCATGATTTCAATCAAGAAAGTCGCTTGATGAACACGATCTAATTTGATGAGACCAGTCATTAAGAATATCATCATTAGTATTAATCCGTAGATGCTGCTAATAGGAAAACGGCAAGAGATATTTTGATCACCCTAAACAGGTTACAAACATAATCCAGCTAAATTGTTTAAAGAATTTCATTGTTTACTCCTCTAGTTTAAAAGCACCCTATCCACGTCATAGAATAGGGTGCTCTATCTTTTTGTATATATAAACCCTACCTCAGAAAGAATACTCTTCTTCCAATATTTTTCACATTATAATCAAATGCATAGAAAGTCAACTACAAACCTAAGAAGTTTCGTCACTTCACTATAACAACTGCTTAAACATCGTCTTTTTCCATCGTTAGCAAGTCAATAGAAGTCATTTGCGCAGAGGTATAAGGAATACTGATATCTCTTTTCATTTCTTTACATATTTCATTTCGAAACTGATTCTGATCGTCCCTGTTTTCCATTCTTTATATTTTGGTATAGCGAATCTGCGTTTCTGTCCTATCTATGATTGATTCATTTCTAAAACTTCATCTATTCTTTTGAAGCTAAGAAGAACCCTCTTCGCGATTGGTCTGTTTGAACCCTCACCCACGACGAAAGCCATACTGTCCTTCTCAACCGAAATCCTTTCTCGATTTTCACCACAACAAAGTTCCTCCAAAAGCGAATTTTTACAAGAAACGTTCTGAATTTCCCTGCATGCGAGTACTAATTTCCCTTTATGAAAAAGACCGCTATTAACTCTAACAGACGGACCGATTTTTGCGGTCCATTATTATGTTTGTAATTCCTGATCATTATTTCAAATATATTCCAGCAACTCATAACACCGCCGATATTATGATTGTAGGGAGGTTCCTTGGGCAGGATGCGCTGGCGGCTGTCGGGGCGACCGCAGCCATCTTTGAACTGATTGTCGGATTCGCACTCGGCGTCGGCAACGGGATGGGCGTCATCATCGCACGCTACTACGGAGCCAATAACCATCGTCTCTTGAAACGTGCCGTCTCGGCCACTATCGTCATCGGGGCCGTTCTCAGTCTCCTCGTAGCTCTTGGAGGAACGTTTGGAATGTATCCACTGCTCGAGTTTCTTGGAACACCCGCTAGTATTATCGACCAGTCCTATGCGTACATCTCGATCATCGTGCTCGGGATCGCGGTGACGTTTGCGTATAATTTATGCGCGGGGTTGCTCCGCGCTGTGGGGGATAGTCAGGCCGCCCTTTATTTCTTGATTTTCTCAGCGGTGGCGAATATCTTCCTCGATATTTTCACTCATTACAACGTTCAACATGGGCGTTGAAGCTGCGGCCATTGCGACGATTATTGCTCAGGGCATATCGGCCGTTCTCTGCTTTATCTATATCAAAAACGCGCCAGCTTCCTTATTCCGGCCAGTGATTTTGTCCGCGATGATGAACTGTATTTAGACCTCATCAGCCAAGGATTAGCCATGGGACTCATGTCATCCATCGTCTCTCTAGGATCTGTGATGCTCCAGTCCTCCATCAACGCGTTTGGACCAGTCATCAGTGCGCAAACTTCGCTAGACGGATTTTTCGCGTTTTCGACCTTGCCATTTGCGGCGATTGCAGCAGCATGACGACCTTCACTCGCAAAAACTTCGGGGCCAACAGATGCACCGGATTGCCAAAGGGATTCGTCAAGGCAGTCTGTTAGCGTTTGATGGGCGATTCTGGTCTGCATTATTTTTATTCTTTGCGAGTCCATTCCTAAACGAACTCGTCTCTGGATCGAACGACCCGCTTCTACTGGATAATGCCGCGCTGTATAATCGCATCGGCTCACTCTTCTATGTGCCGTTAGCGCTTCTTCTGATTTTGCGAAATAGTCTGCAAGGGCTTGGACAAAAGGTGACGCCGTCGTGTCGAGTTTTTATCGAGCTGGCAGGGAAGGTGCTTTTCGTGGTATTTGTGATTCCGCAGGCGGGCTATCTTGGGGTGATTTTCGCAGAGCCGATTATTTGGTGCCTGATGGCCATCTATCTTTCCTACGCCTTCTTGCGTCATCCGCTCATTAAAGAAGTAAGGCATGAAATATTTTAGAAAAAGAGACAAAATAAACCCTCGGTTTCTTCATAGTGTTGATGGTAGGATATCGGACTGAGCTAAAATCTCAGTCCTACCAAGCTTCAAACTGAGTCTACGAAATCAAATTTCTAGACTCAGTAATTCACATTGGTTATTCCTCCTTACCATTCACACTATAGAACCGAGGGATTTTTGTCTCTTTTCACTACTTCTATAGTTGAGGGATGCCACAAAAAGGTAATTCTATCGGATATCCACACGTTTGTTGAAACGCACCCGGCAAGAGCCGAAGTCTCTTTGCCTATCGAACTTCAAAGGGCGTCATGTTGATTCATATCAACTGACGCCCTAATTCATTTCGATTACACTCGTTATTTCCATTACTATAGAATCCGCGAGGTCCGGGGAAGCCCTCTATTTCATTTATGCTTCTTTTTAAGTAAGCTAGCGTAGAAGCGTGGATAGTGGATTTCTTAATCTTAAGACCCCTTTGTGATACCGGACTGAGCTAAAATCTCAATCCTACCAAGCTTCAAACTGAGGAGGAACACAATTGGATGTTTGATGAAACTTTGACGCAGGAGACACTTCCCTACTTTTCCTTTCAATAGTATAATGAACCTGAGAATACAGAAAGCGGTGGCAAGAGATGAACAATTATATCAAAATGTAATCAAGATCGATGGAATAATGTAAAAATACCTATACTGAGCCAGTAACACATGAAAATTAGAAGAAATGAGAAAACATCCCATTTCAGTTGCATTAACGATTGGGAAAAAGTTCCGAAAGAATGGTTTGAAAAAGCCAATGGAAAAAAGATACTCGGCTTAGCGTGTGGTGGTGGACAGCAGGGGCCCGTTTTTGCTGCAAAAGGTTATGATGTCACCATCATGGATTTTTCCACATCGCAATTACAAAGAGATGAAATGGTGGCTAAAAGAGAAGGTTTAACAATCACTACCGTTCAAGGTGATCTGACAAAACCATTTCCATTTGAAGATGAAACGTTTGATATTGTTTTTAATCCAGTTTTCAAATGTATATATAGAAGATTTAGAAAATATGTATAAAGAAGCCGCTCGCGTATTGAAAAAGGGTGGACTGTTAATGGTCGGATTTATGAATCCTTGGATATACATGTACGATGCTGACATTGTATGGGACCAACCCGATGAGGAATTACTGTTACAGTTTTCACTCCCTTTTTAATTCAAAAAGAGCTTGAAAAGGAAGGCAAAATCACCATCAATCCAGAATATGGATATGAATTTAGCCATACCTTAGAAACACAGATTAGAGGGCAACTCAAGAACGGTCTCGCGATGATCGATTTTATGAATCGTGTGATCAAAGAAATCGATTATCCCATTATGGAATGACTATATCGCTACACTCTGCGTTAAACTATAATGTGATATTTGGAAAAGGGACAAAATTAACCTCTCGGTATCTTCATAGTAAAGGAAATAACTGTACCGGCAAGAGCCTAGATTTCTTTGCCTATTTAAGTTCTAACGGTGCATGATGTCCGAAACCTTCGCACTGTGAAGGTTTCCTATAGAATCTGAAAGGTCCTGGAAGCCTACTTTTATTTTCTTCTTTAAATATGGATGACGCAGAAAAGGCTAAGCGAACTTTCTCGCTTAGCCATATTTTTCAGGTCAGAAAAATATCAAAACCCTATTCAACACCTTCTTGTGAAATGTTATACTTATAGTAGGCAACTAGCCTTCGTAAGGAGGTGAGGTTTTAGTGAGGTAGTAACTTTGCAAATAAAAAGATATAGATAAATTGTATAATACAATTTTTGACGAATCATTTTAATACAATATGGCTACTATGACGTAAAAATGAAAAACAAGTAGCTATGCATCTATAGATGAACATTTTGATGAACAGTATGGGGAACCAGAAAGTTTCTATTTAAAACTATTTAATTTAAGTGATTTTAAAAATAGATGATCTAAATTTTTACGTACATTTTATTCATTTAGTGATATATCTAAAAATGTTGATACAGAAGCTAATTTATTTTAATATTCCTAAAAAGTAATTATATTAGAAGAGAATATAAAAATGCCTAATCTATATAGTTATTTAGAACTAGTCTTCTTTTAGTCGATAATAAAAATAATTTTTATTAATCTTTTTAAAAACTAATAAATATTCAACTTCAAAATTTTTAATGTACTCAATTTCAACTTTACTTTACATTGAAAGTAGATTGTTATTTGGCGGCACTAATATACTCTCCTTAGACTTATCAAATTTTTATCATACATTGTATACACATAGTATTCCTTGCAATTGAAGGAAACAAAAATTCAAAAAGAAATAGAATAAAATGGATTTGCAAACAACTTAGATAAAATAATTCAACACTGTCAATATGGAGAAACTCACGGAATTCTAACTGGTAGTATTTGCTCAAAAAATTATAGCAGAATTTTATATGTGTTATATTGATAAACAACTGAAGAAAAAATTTTAAATATTCTAGATATGTTGATGATATTAAATTCCTTACACTCGGATAGTGAAAAGAGAATCTTTATGATGGAGATTAGTAATTTATGTCGAGAATATAATTTAATTTTTAAATGATAAAAACAGAAATTAATTCATTTCCATTTGAGAATAATAAGCAGAAAATAGAAATTTTTAATTATTTTTGATAACTTAAGTATAAAATCAAAAAGAGTACTTGGATAAAAAGGATTACTGAATTTTTAGAGTATTGTTTGACCGAAGAATCTAACAACAATAAAGGTGCTATCAAATGTCTTTTTTCAGTTTCAATTAATAAATTCAACAGTTTAAAAGAAATCTCATCCCTTCTGAATGACATTTTTGTTGTTAGAGAGAGAATAAATAATTTTAATTTATTTTGAGCAATTTCTTAGATGTATCACTGAAAGATTCTAGATTAACAAATAGGTTTATACATTTTTACTGAACAATTAATTGTTTTAGGTGTTAAAAATAAGTTAAAAATATTGCAAAACGATATTTTTGATGAGAATAAAGATTTATTGAGAAATAGATTACTTACAAGTAAAAATAATGGATGGAACCAAGAAGTTTATCAGATTTTATTATACGCTGTAATTTTTGATAAAAATTCACTAATTACAAAAAAGTATACTAAAAGAAGTACTAGAGAGTGAATTAGACGATTACTCTATGTGTTTAAGTTTAATTCTATGGATAAAAAAGGGGTTAAAATTATCAGATTTACTTTTCCATTCTAGAAGATAAACTAACAGAAGTTCATAATACTATGCACAAGACAGTGTACGTATGCAAGAAAAAGTATTGAGTTGTTAAGATATTTTGTTTATTATCTTATTGATCAACAAGTAATATCACAAAAATATTGTTCAAAAACCATTTTAAGTCATATAGAACCAAAAAGGGAAAAATTATATCTGAATTATGTAAAGATTATGTATTAGATACTAGTAGTGTAAGTAAGGAAGAAAAACAAATAAATAAGTTCTATAGTTATTTGTTGTCTAACAATATAGCATTAGTTCATTTAGGTCAAAATAAAAATTTTGATTATTTATAATATTAATAACACTAGAAAACAATTTCAATAAAAAGCAATGTATAAATAAAACACTTCTATTTCCATTTGCTTTCATTTATATGACCATCTCAAAAAAATAATGAAGTAAGAAAGAGCTAGCGAAAAATTTCTCGCTTAGCCTCTCTCTCTTTTCAGTATTTCTTTACATTGCGGAGTGCTCTAAAATGAACTGCTAGTGCATAGAATAACTTAAAATAGCCGGTGCTTTTTATGAAAGAAGGAAAAATGCGAGTCTCGATGATTGCGTAGTTCAACCTTACGAACATAGTCACGAAATAAGGCTTCTGGGACCTTTTGGATTTCTATAGGAAACCTTCACAGTGCGAAGGTTTCGGACATCACTACACCGTTTGAACTGAAATAGGCAAAGAGACCTTGGCTCTTGCCGGTACAGTTATTCCCTTTACTATGAAGACATCCAAAAGGCAAAAGGAAGCCTTCGGTTATCTTGTCTTTTTATTATTTTGAACGAACACTACTTCGAGCTCGCCTTTTTCGTTCTGAAAGACGCGGAACATAATCACGTCGCCGTTGGAAGTCCCCCTGAAGTAAACCCAGGAACAGCTTCCCCAATCATTTGTCCAAAATCATTTGTCTTCATATCCTCTTCTACCTTCTATCTGTGACTCTCATCACTTCTCAAAGTACCTTATTATACTACTTCTTTGTAAAAATGAGGACTTCCTACTCTACTGCTTCCTCTTCTGTCTCCACTAAATAGAGCTCCTGGAGGCCACTGATAGGAAGCCACCTTTGCTTCTGTCTGTGACTCCACGTATACCGCTTCATCGCTCAATTCCACAGGGACACCGATCACCATTTCATGCCCTTCCTTCTTCTTCATGCGAAAACACGCCAGTTGCCGGTGGACGTAGAGTTGGGTGAGGAGCGTCCATTTTTCCTCTTTCGTGAGGCGACTGTAATGCTCCATCCGCTTCTCTTTGTGATTTCACTCGTATGTTCGGACAAGAAGAAGCCTTGCCACTTCGCCATGCCACGGTCTGTGTATTCTCTGGTTTGCTTTATACGGTAAATACATACGCATATTCATGTCAATCCATCTAACCCTCCTGCTGAATGCCCTCCGACGAGTTGACTTCTCGCCTTCACGTAGGAGGATTCCAATAGAGAATTCGCCTTCAAAATCGAGGTAAAGCCGAATTCGTCACGAATTGTATCGACGGCCTTTTGCAATTTTTCTTCCTTTTCGACCTGCCTCACAATCATCGAACAACGAAAATACCGTAATCGCCTCATCTACGAGCCCTTGATAGAAATCCCTACCCGACGGACCGCGCCACTCGTATACTTCTGGCGAAACAAGTTCTAATACCACCTCCGTCAGAGGCTTGGTTTGATTCGTTGGGTCGATTTTTCGTTGCGCTTGAATCGATTTTTTCTCCTCCGTTCTGGAGTACCCCCATGAATCGATACACAAGTCGTCTTCTTGCAGGACTCTGCGCAGGCGAACGGCTACTTGCTCGGCCATTTCTCTTAAAATCAACTCGATATCACCCTTTTGACGGTAATCTTTCGGCAAAATTTGCGAGTTCCCGATGCCGTGTGATTTGACCTTATAGGGATGATGGACATTGCTCTCATCAATGCCATTCGCATGAAACCACAGCTCCACGCCCATAATTCCCAAATGCTTCTTCAATAGATCCGCATCCGCCTGCGCCAATTCCTTAATCGTGTAAATCTTGAGCTGATTGAGCCGCTTTTCCATGCGACTGCCAATCCCCAAAAATCCGTCATCTTCTCGATTCCCCAGACCTTCGTTTCCACGTCCTCGTACGACCAGTTGGCACGCATATTCTTCGCGTTCTTAGCTTCATTATCCAGCGCGAGTTTAGCAAGGAGCGGATTCGCATTAGACATCCCCACCGTCGAATAAAGCCCTCGTCTCCTTCCAAATCGCCCGCTGAATTTGCGCGGACAAGAGGTCTAATTTCTCCTTTCTGGAAAGTGTCCGGATCCGGGAAGAAATAATTCAAAGAAGTCGTCAAGTCGACAAAAGCCTTCATCGATGGAATACGGATAAATCTCACTCGTCGTGGCAAAAATTTTTGCAAAATGCGCTGAATCTGCATATTAATCCGGATATACTCGGACATTCTTGGCGGAACAATGACGGTCGCTCTCGCCCAGGCCTCGATGAAACGCACGAAGGCCGCATCCGTTGGAAGCCCTTGACGCTCAGCCTTATAATAGGAAAAAGCGACGCGTATGAATATCAAACGGCAAATCGTAGGTCCGACCGACATTTTTCGCCCGAAGACTTTCTTGAAGACGGGAGAACACGCCAGAATGAGCTCCCTTTTACAATTATCCGCGCGACTCATCACACAGAGCGAGGCCTCGAGCGGATGGAGTCCTCTGGCGATGCACTCGACACTGGCATAGAACGACTTCATATCGATAAACGCAATGTCGCTTCTTGGTTCCAAACTGTAGTCAATCAGAGTCATCGAACACGCCTCCCTTCTTACGATACTCTTGCGGTGAAACGATTCATCTTGCACGCAACCCCTATAAACCGCTCTGTAGCAACGTTTCTAAGGCGCTTTTTGTTGGATTTTTTCTCTTTTAGTGCCGATTCTGTTTGAACTACCTTAGTTATAACACGAACATATGTTCTCTTTCAAGCGAAATTCCTTCTCGATTTTCAAAAAATGAAGTCCTCAAAAAAGGAAATTTATACAAAGCATCTTCTTGAATTTCCCCAAACGTGCGAGTATAACTTCCCTTATGGAAAAGACCGCTATTCACTTAACAGACGCACCGATTTTGCAACCATTATTACATTTGCAATTCCAATGATTATTTCAAATATATTCCAGCAACTCTATAACACTGCCGATATTATGATTGTAGGGAGATTCCTTGGGCAGGATGCGCTGGCAGCTGTTGGACGACTGTAGCCATCTTTGAACTGATTGTGGGATTTGCACTCGGCGTTAGCAATGGGATGGGGTCATCATCGCGCACTCAACAAACCGCATCGGCTCGCTCTTCTATGTGCCGTTATGCTCCTACTAATCTTGCGCACAGTCTGCAAGGACTTGGGGAAAAAGGTAGCCATGAAGAGAGGGCTACTGAAGATTTTTTTAGGTGTTGTTGGCTTTCTTTTGGGAAAATCCAAAAACACCTCTACTAAGAATTTGTCGTATAATGAAGGTAACTAAATAGAAAGCGGTGATGAGATGGGACAATTGACAGATCAATTAAGACAGACTTTTGTGGAGGTATATGGCACGGAGCCGGAGGAAAGCTTTTTTGCGCCGGGACGTGTGAACTTTATTGGGGAGCATACCGACTATAACGGCGGGCATGTCTTTCCTTGCGCAATTACGCTGGGGACTTTACGCATGGGTGAAGCCCTGCACTGGACAAGAAGCTTCGTCTGTATTCGGATAATTTTCCGAAGGACAGCATTCGCGAGCTGGTCATGACCGATCTAACTTACAAGGCTAGCGACTCGTGGGCGAACTATGTCAAAGGCGTCTTCGTGTACTTGGCAGAGCTTGGGTTCGCCTTTCCATACGGCATGGACATCGCATTTTACGGAAACCTCCCAAACGGATCGGGTCTCTCATCGTCAGCCTCCTTCGAGCTGCTCGTGGGCGTCATCGCTCGCAAGGTCTACAACCTCGACATCGACACACTGGGGCTTGTGAAGGTTGGGAAACGAGTGGAAAATGACTTCATTGGCGTGAATTCTGGCATCATGGACCAGTTCGCTGTGGGGATGGGCAAGAAGGACCACGCCATCTTCCTCGACTGTGCAACGCTGGAGTATGAACTCGTTCCAGTGAAAACTCGGCGACTATCGTATCGTCATTATGAACACGAATAAACGTCGCGAACTGGCCGATTCGAAAACACAACGAACGCTTTTGCCGAAACGCGCATTGCCTTGAAGGAACTACAAGAGCATGTGGCTATCAGGAGCCTGGGGACCTCACCATCGATCAGTTCGATGAGTTGAAGCATCACCTATCCAGCGAACTCTTTGTGAAACGTGCTCGCCATGCCGTGAGCGAAAACGAACGGACGGTGCTTGCGACTCGTGTCTTAAAAGAAGGCGACCTCGCCCACTTTGGCCGTCTGATGAACGAAAGTCACCTCTCGACCGAACTTGATTACGAGGTCACCGGAAAGGAACTCAACACGCTGGTCCATACGGCTTGGGAACAAGCCGGCGTTCTCGGCGCTCGTATGACAGGAGCGGGATTTGGCGGCTGTGCCATCGCGCTGGTACATAAGGATCATATTGAAGCTTTTGAAGCCAACGTTGCCAAAGTCTACATCAGAAGAAATCGGCTATGCCCCAAGCTTCTACATCGCGGAAATCGCGGACGGCGCGCATTAAAAAATGAAAAAGAAACAAAACAAACCCTCGGCATCTTCATAGTGTTGATGGTAAGGACATCGGGCTGAGCTTAAATCTCAGCCCTACTAAGCTTTCAAACTGACTCTACGGGTTTTTCCCCTAGAGTCAGTAATTCACCTTAGTTGTTCTTCCTTACCATTCACACTATAGAACTCGAGGATTTTTAGTCTCTTTTCAGTATTTTATTATAGATTTTTTTGTGAAAACAATTTCATTTTACTGAGGTAATCATACGAGTATGTTATAATCCATGCAGATAAATGATAATTTAGAGGAGGAGCAACTTTGAAAAAATAAAGAACTTGATAATTTATATAATACAATTTTTGATGAATCATTTTTAATCCAAAAACGGGTACTATGACGTAAAAATTGAAAAGATCAAATCACCATAGTAACACTTATGAAGATTTTTATAATGAATATGGGGATCCTAAGTTTCTATTTAAAATTACTTAATTTAAGTGATTTAAAAAGCTTAACCATCGAAAAATCCTTACGCAGCTTTTTCACCCAACCATAAAGAGAATATTAATCAGAACCAATTTATTTTAATATCCCTAAAAGTAATTATGTTAGAAGAGAGTATAAAAATACCCAATCTATATAGTTATTTAGAATTAGTATACTTTTTAGTCGATAACAAAAATAAATTTATTGATTTGTTTAAAAACTAATAAATATTCAACATCAAAATTTTTGTTACATTCAATTTCAACTTTACTTTTTACATAGAAAGTAGATTGTTATTTGGCGGTACTAATGTATTATCTTTTTAGATTTTATCTAATTTTTATCACACATTATACACACAGTATTCCTTGGGTAGTCGAAGGAAAACAAAAATTCAAAAAGAAATAAAACAACTGGATTTGCAAATAATTTAGATAAAATCATTCAGCACTGCTCAATATGGTGAAACTCATGGAATTCCAACTGGCAATATGTGCTCCAGAATTATAGCAGAATTTTATATGTGTCATATTGATAAAGCAATTAGAAGATATAAATATTCTAGGTATGTAGACGATATTAAATTTCCTTACACATCGGACAAAAAGAGAAGCTTTTATAATGGAATTTAGTAATTTATGTCGGGAATATAATTTAGTTTTGAACGATAAAAACAGAAGTTAATTCATTTCCTTTTGAGAACAATAAACAGAAAATAGAAATTTTTAGTTACTTTGATAATTTGAGTAATACATCAAAAAGAGGGAACATGGATATAAATGAATTTTTAGAGTATTGTTTGAGCGAAGAATCTAACAATAATAAAGGAGCAATTAAATGTCTCTTTTCTGTTCCAATTAATAAATTCAAAAATTTAAAACTCCCTAAACAAACACTGAATTCCATTTTTACTTATAGAGAAAGTAACTGACTATAATTTGTTCGAACAATTCTTAGATATCTCGTTGAAAGATTCTAGGCTAACAAATAGGTTCATCCATTTCACAGAACAATTAATTGATTTTGGTGTAGATAAAGAAGAATTAAAAGAAATCGCAAAAAGTATATTTCTAAAGGAAAAATAAAGACTTATTAAGAAAACAGACTAGATACAAGTAAAGAAAATGGATGGAATCAAGAAGTTTATCAATTATTACTCTATGTTGTAATTTTTGAAGACAATAATTTAATATCAAAAACCCATATTAGAAAAATTCTAGCAAAGCCAACTAGATGATTACTCTAAATGTCTTAGTGTGATACTATGGGCTTAAAAAGAAGTTTAAAGAAGATAAGTTACTTAAAAATTCTAGAAAAAGGATTTTAAATTAATTCATGATACCTATGAACAAGATAGTGTACGTATGCAAGAAAAAAATATTGGTTGTTACGATATTTCGTTTATTATCTTATTGACCAACACGTAATATCACAAAACATTGTTAAAAACCATTTTTAAGTCACATAGAACCAAAAAGGAAAAATTATATCTGAATTATGTAAAGATTATGTATTAGATACTAGTAGTACAAGTAAAGGGAAGAAAAAGAAATAAATGAGTTTTATAGCCATTTATTGTCTAACAATATAGCTTTTAGTTCATTTAGGTAAAAATAAAAATTTGATTATTTATAATATTAATGATACTAGAAATAAATTAAGCAAAAAGTAATGTATAAATAAAAATAATTCTATTCCCATTTATATTCAATTATATAGCACTCTCAAGAGTAATAAAGAAAAAAGAGCTAAAGCGAAAAATTTTTCACTTAGCTTTTGTCTCTTCTCACATTACTAAACTTGAACCGACACAACTTCGAGCTCGCCTTTTTCGTTCTGAAGGACGTGAAACTGATCTCGTCGCCTCTTTTTGGCCCGTCTGGATGCTTCGAGTTCATCAAGAGCGTACCAAAGCACTGGTTACCTTCCACGCGTGAGATGCGCACCCACAAGCGTTCGGGGTCCTTGCTCTTGTCTTCGTAGTAGACCGCTACACCAAAGTCATCGGGATGTTCGCGGTGGCGGAATCGGTCGAGGCCTTGGAAGGTTCGTGTCTTCTTTTTCCTTGCTCTTTGTATCATAGACTTCCGCAATGACGCGTCTTGCACGGTCTACAATATACGGATCGACTTCGATCCATTTCATCGAACAGAACTCGCAGTCATCGAGGTTCGCCAGACGAATCAGATACATCGTCTCTTCGGGGATAAGGCGCATGTCTAGCGTCGACTCCCCTTCTTTAGCAATCCATAGCGGTTGGAACGACACGCCAGCCTCTTCGTCGATATATCCGTAGAGGACAAGCCCTGTGTCTCCAGCCTTGGCTACTTCTGGCATCACGTCTTCGATGAGCAATGCACAGCGAACGTAGACGAGTTGATGGTAGAAGCTTCGGAAAGAGGCATCTTTTACTTTTTGCATCTGAGACGCAATTGGAATTTCATTTGGGAAGAGTTCGCCTTTGATGTCCAGACCTGGCGCAAAACCGCATCGGTCAAGCCACTCGGGACTTGTCACCTCTGGGATCGGTTCGGCGTGGGCCTTGGAGGCGAATCGCTCCCTGCTATCGGCCACGATGTCCACCGGCAGATCCAGATTCACATGCTCCATCCATTTCCAACGATAATCATCCGGCAAATGCAAGAGGAGAATCTGTGTCTTCCCTTCATGCTCGTAAATGTCCAGCACCTTGAAGTGGCTGTCACGGTTCGCCACATGTAGCCCCCAGTTCGTGCCGTGCTCCGCCTTCGTCAGGTCAAAAAGGTGGTTGGAGAGGATGCTGAAACGGTGCGTCGTCACCATGCCCCCAACACGACTCGTCGCATCGGTGAAAAGGCAGCGTTCCGACAATCTGACCCACCTTGAACTTCGCTACTTCTTCCGGCGTTAGGTTGATATCTCTAGCAAAAAGCTGCAATCCCGGCAGCATCTCATTCATTAATTCTTCCATCTTCTTCATCTCTGGCATTCGTTTCACTCCTATTTCTTTATCCTTTACCAGGTGGCGCGCAATAAGCGTTCATTCTGATACGGTACTAAATTGACCTTGCTAGATTGAAACTCTCCACTGGAACTACGAACCGTCTGAGGCGCCTCCGTCCCCATCAATAACACACCCGAATGTCCATTTTTAGCAAAGACGAGAACGGTCTTCCCCGACTTCGACACACTAGCACTCGACGACCTCATAAGGAACCCTCCTGATTGCCAAGTGAGATCGTACCAGCGAAAGAAAGCCTGTTGCCCAGAGACGGTTGCATATTCAAAGAGCTGGTCGGGAACCATTAAGTCATAGTACTTGCGCTGCGTGGCTAGAGAGATCCGTTCGAATACTTCCCCTTTTTGACGGGCGTATTCCTCCATCGCTTCCGCCACCGTGACAGACGCAACCGTGGTCTCCACTACCGTCGTTGCTTGCATGGTCGTCGGTGTAACAGTCGTCGTCACGGCCTCCTGTGACCTTTTGGTGCATGCCACGAGTGCCAACACACACAGCGCTGATGCTAGTAATCGTCTGCCCTTCATCCTCTCTCCTCCAATCGTGAAAGCTTCTCTATTCATGTTTATTATAGCATAGGTGGGAAAGAAAAGATTGATAAACTTATCCACAACTGAAATCTGTAGCGCTATACTTAATGTAATCATCAGCTAGGCCATCTCTTCCATGTGAAAGAAGGAAAATAAATGAACTCGAAACAAAATACTGAACACGAATTGTTTCATGAATACTATAATCGCTGGATCCATATTTATAAGGAAGGAGCGATTCGAAATGTAACAATGGAAAAATATAAAATGACTCAACTATGGTTAAAACGACTAATTCCAACTCTTGAAATTTGTGAACTCACACGTACTACTTATCAGCAACTTTTTAAAATGATTACGCAGAAGTCCACGAAAAACAAACAACTATGGACTTTCATCATCAATTAAAAGCAGCAATTTTAGATGCCATTGATGAAGGGTGGATTGAACGTGATCCAACTAGGAAAGCAATCATAAAAGGAAAAAGCTGCTCGAAATAAGAAACAAAAATTTCTGAATCAATTTGAAGTTCATAAATTGCTTTCTGATTTAACACTAGGTTCTACACTTGATTGGGACTGGCTAATTTATCTAATTGCTAAAACTGGAATGAGATTTTCCGAAGCATTGGGATTAACACCAAAAGACTTTGATTTTTATGCATCAGTCTATAACTATCAACAAAAACATGGGACTATAAAAACAATACGGGGTTTCTTCCTACTAAAAATTTTTACTTCAAACCGAAAGATCCAAATCGACTGGCAAACGGTCATTAAGTTTACTGAATTGCTCCTCGGTCTCCCGGAAAACGAACCTATATTTGTACATGGGAAAGTATGGAATTCCACTCCAAATAAACGCCTAGAAAGACATTGTATCCATTGCGGTATTCCCATCATCACAATTCACGGACTTCTGACATACTCATGCCTCTCTTTTATTATTCTCAGGTGTTTCAATCGCAAGTGTTGCAAGGAGATTAGGACACGCAAGCATGACTACAACTCAAAAAAACTTATCTGCACATCATTGCAGAATTAGAGAATAAAGATATCGACCTTGTAATGCGTTCTCTAGCAGAACTAAGTAGCTGAAAAATCCAATAATTCTCGATGACCCTACGCTGATGAAGAGTAATGAGATTGTCTATTCCTTGAAGTAATCTCCAACAAAGACAATTGTCTCATTTATATCTGTATTGTGTATAGGCAAACCGCATCATTACTTCAGCATTTAACTTTGCTCTAGCTTCCGCCTACAATAGATTGATATCATTTTTAACTGTTTTATCCCTGTACATTAAAAACTATTAATAGCAATAGTCTGATTTTGACTGTATTACATCCGCATGGTTATTTACCCAAATCTTTACCTTTCTACATAATTCACAGGATAATCTTCTAAAGTCATTAGCACCATCTTCTGTCGACAAGTAGTAAACTCCCCATCATGAGTATACCCGTCAACATAATCCTGAATTCTATTTTGCACCATAATAAGGTATATCACCCGAATTCTATCTGAAGCAGAAATCGAACTCTCAAATTATCAAATCTATCTGCAACTTCTGACAACTTCCGTTGTTCCCAAACGTATGCTTTTATTCTTACTCACTAAACAAAAAAAGTAGAGGCTTTTTACCTCCACTTTTCGTCATTATTCATTACCAAACAACTTTCTGAATTCTTCTAACTCAGACTGCGCTTCAGGAGTAGTACCCACTAAATCATCCAACATACTCATCAATGATTTTGTAGTTTCATCAATGTTTGTTTGAATCTCATTTAACTCTTTAGCAATATCTGCTAACGGAACGACTTCTTCTTCCTCAAATGTATCCACATAGCGAGGAATATTTAAGTTGTAATCATTCTCTTTAATTTCTTCAATCGTTGCTACGTGCGCGTACTTATCAACATCTTCACGATTATGATAAGTTTCAACAATCTTGTTGATGTTTTCTTCAGATAGTGTGTTTTTGTTTTTTCCTTTTTCAAATTCTTTTGAAGCATCGATGAATAAGACATCTTTACTCTCTCCACGTGCTTCACGACCTTTGAATACTAAAACCACTGTTGGGATACTTGTACCATAGAATAAGTTCGCTGGCAAACCAATTACAGCATCAAGTAAGTTTTCTTTCAAAATATTCTCACGGATTTTCCCTTCAGAAGCTCCACGGAATAAGACACCGTGTGGTAATACAATAGCCATTGTTCCTTTTTCATCTAAATGATGTAGCCATGCAACACAAATGCATAGTCTGCTTTAGAACCCGGCGCAACACCGAACCCTTTGAAACGTACATCCTTTTCGCGGTCAATATTCTTAATATCCCAATTTTGTGAGTATGGTGGATTTGCTACTACTGCATCAAACTTCTTTGGAACTTCAATTCCATTATGAGTAGCAAATGGCCAGTCAGTATCTAACGTATCTGCTCTTTTTAGGTTCATGTTGGCATATGAAACTCCATGCATCATCAAATTCATACGAGCAAGGTTATAAGTCGTTGTGTTAAGCTCTTGTCCATAAAATTCTACTTTTTGAAATGTCGTTTCAGAAAATACTCTTTTGTACTGTTAATAATAACGAACCCGATCCCATTGTTGGGTCATATACTCGGAATTGATTTCCTTGTTTAGCGACATGATCCGTCACTAAACGAGCTAAAATTTGGCTCACTTCATGAGGAGTATAGAATTCTCCACCTTTTTTACCTGCATTAGCTGCGAATTGACCAATCAAGTATTCGTAAACATCTCCAAGAATGTCATGCCCTGATTCATCTTTAAAATCGAATTCGTTAATCATCAGTACAATATCGTTCAAAGCTTTTGCACGCTCATTTGTCCCAGAACCTAGGCGAGTATCTCCTAAGTTGACATCAAAGAAAACATTTGCAAATTCTTGTTCTGAATCTGTATTTCGTTTCGCATGTTTATGAAAAGATTCAAACATATCTTGGAAGTCGCTTGCTTTGATTTTGTGGTTTTCAATACTGTCGACAATGGCATTCCAAGTAAATTGAGGTTCAATCACATAACCAAGGCTTCTAGCAATATCTTCATAATATTCTTCGATATCTTTTGGAGTTTGGTAAAAATCTTCTAATCCATTATCACAGAGATAATCATCTTGATGTTCCGACAAATAACGATAGAACATAAATGGAAGGATATAGTTTTTATACTCACTAGCATCCATTGTCCCACGTAATTTATTGGCCATCTCCCAAAGCTTCGATGTAATTTCGGTTGTTTTTGTCATTCTATTCTCTCCTTTTTATACAAACATCTGTTGTAGTAGTGTTTTTCTTCATATTTTTCAACTCTTCAAGCTTACGCTGATGAAGAGTAATGAGATTGTCGAGTTGGCAAAAACGAAGACATCTTCTCGCGTTCTTCTGATTGTGTCGGTATGCGAAGTGTAATATCAGCCATTACATTGTTCATTAGTTTTGGATTACCCACATGAGATACATATCCTTTTGCAACATTGTTCAATGCTTCTGCAATCATTTGATTAGTCTGTACTTCTTTTGACAGCAAAACACCACACACATTAGTACAATAAAATTTTTCCCCATTCTATAATTAACCGTTCCTGCATTAGCTCCGTCAGTTGTCCAAGTTATTGCATCTTCGTAAAGATAGTCTTTATAGTACCCCATCAAACCTTTATCTCTGGTTTGCGAAGAATAGACTGGATATGGATTTTTCTTTGATTTCACTGACTCTGTTTGAGTAGCTGCAAGAACATCCCCACGGGTAACTCTGAATATTTCTGAAACCTTCCGCTGTTCCCAAGCGTCAGTGAATCCTTTAAAACGTATTTCTGGAACATCTTCTCCATTTTTGGAAACATTTTTGAAAGTAGTGTTTTTCATCTCTTTTAAGACATCATACTTACGCTGATGAAGAGTAATACTGTTATCAAGACAATTGAAAATTCCCCTATTTTTTTAGTTGTTCGTTGCTTGCTTTAGGATATACAATTAAAAGTTTTTTTGAAGAGTACTCTTACTAATTGATGATACTTTTGTACCTTGCATCAAAGGTAATAGTTGGTTGTGATAAGAGTTAGAATTAATATAATATCCCAAAAATCTCTCTGCAAACTTCATTACGGGGCGACCAACAATCGTGTGTAACCCAGCCACTAAATACTGTTCTTCTAAACCATTGATTTCAATAGCCTTCCCGACACTTTTTGTCTTCTGCCGCATCAGCAAAAACAACATCCCATCCATTAGTAACTGAGAGGTGAAGTCTTCAATTTTTCTCTTCAGTAATATAAGGAATAGTTTCAGTCTTAAAATTCAGAATCGGTCCATAATTCATTAAAATATCACCATAGTGAATATTCTTCAATTCACCATCTTCATAATTAAGCATACTTCGTGATAACGAATTGGTTTTTAATGAAAAATCTAGAACCTTCCCTAACTTCCGCTGTTCCCAAGCGTCTTCATACCCTTTAAATCTTAACTTAGGTACATTCTTTTGTCCTTCTCCCACTCTATTCACCTCTCTTAATGTCATCTGCAAGTTTTGTAGATTGCTTTTCTGAATTCATTTCGATACTTAATCCATGATAATTCAGCAATATCAGGATCTGCCAATTCTTGGTAATCCGCACGTGCTGCGTTTAGGATTGCTGAAATTTCTCCTTGTTTATCCAAGTCATCTTGTCCAATCGAATGCTTCTCAATTAAGGCTACCAAATCTTTTACCAGCGTACTGTTATCAAGTCCCCATTTGCGAACGAATTCTGCTACTTCACGTGTGTTTGATTTTGTTACTGCTCGTTCTCTCGCACGATCCATTGCTTCCACAGTTCTTGGTGCAGGATAACTATCAAATACAAAGTCTCCACTATAGATAGCTTCCACAAATCGACGCATTTTTCTTTTTCTTCTTCGTTGTCAGACTTAGCAATCTCAACATTGATTTCGATTCTTGTAGCTTCAGCATCTTCATTTTGATGAGCATGGATTTCATCTGCCATCTTCGCAATCAAGTCTACTAAGTAATCATAATTGATTCTCACTTCATTAATTTGAACCATTGACAATTCAATATGAGAAATATCAACTTCTTCGTTTTCAGCCATAAGTCGTTTTAACTCATCTGCTATTACAACCGTTAATTTAATTTCTTCCTCCGGAGTCATTCCGATACGGTCGTAAAATTCTTCAGGTGCATCATACGCAGATACGCGATTCCCTCTTCATCTACGGTATATTGTTTTAATTGAGTCATTAATCTGTTATAATTTTTCAACTTCTCAAATAATTGTTTCTGATCTTCTTCGCTAGGCGGAATTCTATCAAAAATTATCCGTTAAATCTCTTAACTCATCGACTAATTCTTTCATATCATTTACTGCAACACCAAATGGTTTAGAGATAATTTTTATCTTCTATATTCACCTCAATCAGATCGATTAGGTCGACTTGCTCATCAGCAGAGTGCCTATCCGAATAAACCGCAAAAGCCTTATTCATTTCATATTCATTTTGTTTTGGCCAACGATAATTTACAATGTTCCCCCAAGGTTTAGCTACACTGTCATGAACACGGTTTGTTCGAGAGTATGCTTGAATCAGATTTCCACCTTTCAACGTTCTATCCACATATAAAGTATTCAACTCTGGTGCATCAAACCCTGTTAATAGTTGATCAACAACAATCACTAAATCCAAATAGTTTCTATCGTCAGCTGTTTTGTTTAATCGTCTAGCTAAGTCTTCAGAGTATGCTTTAAGTGTCGTACGATCAAAGGTCGTTCCAAACATTTGATTATATGAAGCAAGTGCACGATCAAGACTTTCATTCGTTTGCAACTGACTATCACTGTTTGACGTATCCGCCGAGAAGATAATCGCAATTTTTCAATTGTCTTTCTTCTAATTTTTGATTTTCCTCCATAAACTTATCAAAGTATTCCATCGCACGTGGGATTGAAGGTTTATTGCCACCTACGTGTACTGTAAACAATGCATTATATTTGTAATCATTTTGATTTTTCTTTCCAATTGTACAATACATCTTGAACAACTAATTCCACGTGTACAGGATCAGTATCATAAACGCTCGCACGAATCATATCATCGATGTCTTCCTCTGATGGATTTTCCATCGGTTCAATCGTTTCTTTGAGATTCAACGTTAAATCCTAGAACATTATGGTCGGCAATCGCATGTTTAATCGTATATGCGTGAAGCAGACTTCCAAAGACTCTTTTTGTCTTCTGCCCTTCAAAACGAGGGAGTTCCTGTATATCCTACCCATGCAGCGTTCGGGATAGCTTTACGAATACTTTGCAGCATTCCTTCTGTGTCCGAACCATCTCCCGTTGAACGGTGAGCTTCGTCGACAATAAATAGAATATTATGGTTTTAAAGGTTTGAAGGTGTCTCTTGATACAAAAACGTGCCATCTTCTGAATACTAGTCACGATAATATTCTTATCGCTTTTTCTCGTTAATTTTCTCTTCAAATCAGAGACGTTGGCTGTATCGTTCACAACGCCCGATTCACCTTCTCCTCTAGAGAGTGGATCATAGGCTTGATACGCATCAACTGTTTGTCTGGTCAAGCGATTCGGTCCACTAAGAATACTACCTTATGAACATGTGGAAGACGGCTTGCTAACCATGCGGTTTTTAAAAGCTTGTGATCGTTTTGCCTGAGCCGTTGTATGCCATACATACCCAAGTTTTGCCATCATCATATTGTAAAGTCATATTGAGCTACTTTTTTCAAGCACTCTTTTCGTTGCATAAACTTGGTAAGGACGCATCACTTTAATGCTTTCCTTATTCTTCGTTCCATCTAAAACCATGTAACGAGTAGATAAATCATGGGCCATTGGAATCGACAAAACCTTATCTGAAAATTCCATCCAGTTATTGATTGGTTTTGTACTTTCCTCATCTTGCCACTTGAACGCAAAAAGCCTTGTTAAATTTGTCTCTAGTTGTATTGGCCATATACTTAATTTCATTTGGTGTCATGGCAATTAAAATCTGTAATGTTGAGAAAATACCGCTGTACTGGCTTTCTGCAATATATTGTTTCATCTGATTTAGTGCTTTATTTGCACTATGCATCGCACTTTTCAATTCGATTTGAATAATTGGCAATCCATTGATTAATAGTGTCACATCAAACCGTCTATTGGGTTTCCCAGGAATCACCTTTTCGCGCTCGATTTGGTTCACCACTTGATAAACCGTATTTCCACTGCCTACTTGCGCTTGGTCAAAAACTGTTAAGAAGACATGTTCCCCATTGTCTAAGTCCACTTCAACTTTAGCTAACACCGTTGACCCCATACAAAAATTGTCCAGCCTTATACGGTGTATCTAATTGGTTAATAATCCTTTTCACCTGATTAAATTCAGCAGTCGAAAAGTTCCTTGTCTAATCGTCCTCTATTATTTTTGTTCAAGAATACGTTTAAAATTATTCCATAAATCCTCTGTATTTTTAATGTCAGGACGATATTCCCATTGTTTTGTCCCACCAATTTGAGTAAGATAATCAATCACTTTATTTTTCAAAGATTAATTCGCTTTTATTTAATTCATCCACCATCATCTAATCCCCTTGTAATGTTTTTCTAAAATTTGTGTTGAAAATTGCTCTAATAAATCTGAATACCTAATTAATTCTCCTTGTAATTTTAAAGTTTCACTATATGCCTCCCCAATTTTCTTTTTGCTTTTCCAAAGGAATTGCAGGGAATTTTCAAATCACCTAAGGCCTTTTGTTTGAAAAGCTTCTGAAGTAAATTCCTGTTGCTCCTCTCTTCTGTCTTTGTATAGATTTATTACTGTTAAATAAATATAAAAATAATTCTTATCAAGCGTCTTCTTTTAAATTCTACTTTTGTAAAATTCAACGGAATTACCTTACCAGCATTACTCTTTTCCAATCATCACAGCCTTTTTGCTGAGATGTTGCTGATAACAATGTCTCCTTCTTTAAGTGACTGTTTCCCAAAGTCCGATAGATTTTCTTCAATCTCATATCCATCCAAATGATTAAAATCATTATTAAATCACTCTGCTCGTAATAGACTATTACATCATCTATTTGTTTATTAGCACGCGTCGGATTAACGCCAGATACAAAAGTTACATAATCTGAAAGTATTCTATCCATGGCTGTTTTCCACCTTCTTTTCTTGTAAATTTTCTCTCATGCACTTCAAAATAGAAGCTTTTCTTTTAAATTTCCCTTTTTAAAAAAACTGCCTATGAGTGTATAAAATAGAATGATGATTCCTAAAATTACAGTATTAATCAGAAGCAGATCAGCAATTTCCCTTGGGACATTCGTTCTAGTTACCCAATTATAAACGTTAAGAATCATATTTTTAGCCATTCCTTGACCCCACTTGGCAACAAAAGTTTAATCGCAAATATCACATTCCCAGAAAAATGTTATCAGATAAAGCAAACGCTAAGAATCTAGTCTTATTTGCTTTCATGTATCTTTTGATTGTAATCATATCGTATTTAGAATAATAATATTTTTAAATAGTCAGTAAAATTATCTGATAGCAAATACTGCGCAACAAAAAGTATACCTACAGAACCAAATAGTAAATTAATAAAATGCATATTATTTAAGAGCGCAATAAATCCGATACCCAACAATACAGATAAATATCCGGTTTTTCGTTTTAAAAATATACCATTATGAGGGCATACGAAAGTTTCTAATGCAAGAATACCCATCAATATAACGACAATATAGCCAATATATACTGCTACCTTCTGTAGATCAAATGCATCAATCGCTATAATCATAGTAAATTCTAGCAACACTAGAGTAGTCACCTTAAAAATCCATTTCCATACTATTTCTGCATATGAATCTTTTTATAATATTCAAACGAGACCCTATTCTTGTAAAAATTTATGCTATAAATAATAACTATCAGTAAAAATATAACAAAAACTTATTATCACACTAACTTACTAACATCTTGGTAGTAATAAATAAATAAATTAAAAATGTAAATAGTGTCTGAATAACTTTTATACCAATTCTTTTTTTATCAGTTCCCTAAATCCCAAAATCGCATCTCCTTTTATCAAAAATGTAATTACTAATTATTACCGCAAACCTATAATAGCACTTTCATATTTTGAAATCAATGATTTTTGTAATAATTTATTATTATCTTTTGAATCGTATTGTTATGATTTAAATTTGCATAAAAAATAAGGCTATCGTCTCTAGATTAACACTAGAGACGACAACCCTTTATTTAGAATATAAGTAACTACCGTTCTAATTTTAATTTCTCATCATAGCAGAACACATCTACTCTCACGTCTTATAATAAGCATCTTTTTAGCTGTATATAATAGTACACCTTCGTTTTCAAATAGGTTAGATTCACTAATTTTATCCATTGCTGCTTCAGCGACAATTTTTCTTTAATTCATCTTGAGGTCGCTGCAATAGTAAGGCATTTTGTTTCTCCATTACTCCTTTGAAGACTAAATGTAGTTTTTATCGACAATTGTTTCATGTCCCATATTTTTCCCTCCTGATTTATTTTTGGTAGTTTTTACTCTCTACACTAATAAGAATAAATTTAGAGGGTTAAATAGCTATGTAGTTTAAAAATTTTTTCTTAAATTATTTTTCGACTCTTTTTAACTTTAATTTCTAACTTATATCCACATCTTTCAGCAATATCCAATAATGTGAGTATCGTTGGGCTGTGTTCTCCACTTTGCAGTCTTGAAATGTGAGAATTCAGCAGTTCAACTTCTCTCGCAAAGTCTTCTAAAACTAATCCACTATCATTTTTGAAGCTTTTACCATCTGCAGCGCTACTCTTTGCAAAAACATAGTCTTTTTAAGATCTTTATCAAAATTCGTGTATTCCAATACGAACTTTTTAGTTTGGAAGTTAGATACGTACTCATCGTCTATTTCCTCCTTTTTCTTTCTTGCATAGTACAACCTCTAAATAACTTTTCCCTTTTATAATGTACTCCCCATTTTTGAATCATTTCATCAGTTACACCATCTTCTTCTAGCATTTTTAGCACCGCAGCTAATTTTCACCATCTCATCATAATCGTAACTATCTAACCGATCCACCAATTCTTTTGATGCTATGAACTTTCGCTTCATATGCTCCACCTCCTTATTCTAAAATTAACATATATGTTAATTAACAAATATATATAATTTTGCTTTTTCTGGTACTGTTTTGTTGTTTCTAAATATTTTAAAAAGAACTTACTAGAAGGCAAGTTCTTTTAATCATGTTACATAGCATTAATTTAACTCAAATTATTTTTACTATACAAGATTTCTGAACCTCTTCATTAACTTCATCAAGGTGATTGAAAATATCTCGAAAGCTTTATTTCCTGAAATCGTAAAGAATAATAAGATAAAAACTTGATAAAAAGCCTATAAAAATAAATATAAGGACCTGAATAGCTTTTTCCTCTGTAACAATACCGTGAGCAATTTCATTTCTAATATTTGCCCTGAACGGTTCCACCAATAGTCCACGTAATAAAAATTAAATTTTCATCCAGACATTCGTTTACCTTTTCTGATTTCAAAATAGATGTTAAAGATCTGTATTTTGTAACTCCATCTTTATCAACTGTATCAACTGCTTCACCACATTTTTCAGCCAACTCTCTAAAATATTCTCGAGTTGCGGTACTAGAATATGAACCGTCTGATAATACTCACCTTTTAATGCTAGAAATAATCCTTCCTGAATAATACCTTTCCTTTTCTTGTTGAATTAATTCATTTTGCATAACTAAAAATCCAAATCTTTCCTTGAAAACTTAAATTCGAGATTTATTACAGATATTATGAATCGAATCAATATGACCCATAAAATTCAAAAATCATGTTTTTAGTTTATAAAATAGCCTTGACTCCGAAAATCGGATCCTCAGAAGTTTGTACACCTTCAATTGTTCCAATTCTTTTATTTTGAAAATTAAATACTTCTGTATTTATTGAACTAGTCAATGATTTTCTTATTTCATCTTTACATTCTGCTAAAATAGTGTCTTTTGCTCCATCGAGGGACTATACGTGATAGATACACCATACATTCTTCAAAACTCATCTATATTTCTTTGTAAAAATATCATAAATAGGGTGGGATTAATTTGATATGAAAAAGACTTCATGTTTTCACAAATTGCACGTTGGCAAGCAACAATATTTTTGTTAAGTTCTCTTGCCTTTGTAATATTTGAGCACTCTTGAAAAAGAGAAAGAGCCTTTCTAGCTACCCTCTCAGCATTAGAAAAATTCCCTTTTCAATCAGCTGCAACATTTCTTTTTCATAGTGTTCTGCTAAGAATGATTTAGTCTTTCTTTACAGTTTCATCATTTAACAAGCGAAGTTGAATTTCAATCAACTTTTCAAGTATGTCTATATCACAATCAAATTTTTGGTAGCAGACTATTAATTACATCAATAATATCTTTCTTATTACTAATTTTACTGTTAGAAAGTACTTCTAGTTGTTTAATACCCTAACTGATTTTCCCCTTTTTGCAATTGATAAATTCATTAATGATTCAACCAACTGTAAACACTCTCTTTGACTCTCTTTTATAGTTCATTACTTCTGCCACAGATAAAGCTCGACTTATTGTTTCTCCTGCAATTCTATAATGACCTAAATCAATATATTCTTGAGTCATTTCTTTATTGGCTTCAATTACTAATTTAGCAAATTTATAATCTCTATTGATAACAAATAGTACCTCATATATTCTTGCTTTTAGAAAAATTGGGTAATTCATCATACTTTAATTCGTTTAAGCTTTATCTCATCTTCTGAAAAATCAGATAAAATAAGACTTCGCTTATCATATGTAAATAATTGAGGATAAATTTCTATACCATTTTTGCTACTCTTATTCCTAACTCACAAATCTTTTTGCACCAAAAGTAAAAATATCTTTATCTTCTTCAGCTAATACTTCTCTTCGTATTGCCTCATAATTTATAGTATATTCCCATTATTAATTTCCTGTAATTACTCATTTAATAATCTGTATATATTCATATTACATAGCCCCTGTCACCTTTTTAAAAACCCTATAATTTTTCTGAATCTATCTAAAAGTAAAGACCACTTCAGATTTTTAAGCTATTTTTAGACTTTAAAGTCTTTTCGAGATTTATCTTCATAAAAATATTGATAAATCTATCTTTTAACCTTTTATACCTTTCATCTATAACAGCTTCGCTAAACTTCCATTGCCTTTTAAAAACCTTATTCATGAAAATTTATTCTCTCCACTTACTTTCTCGGATTATTTTACATTTTTCTTAAATGACTCAGATTTATATTTTTCATTACCATTTAGAGTTCTTGAGATTAAGGTTAGATTTCCTAGCATCTAATATAATCAGAATCATAATTACATTCTTCCTTTTGAGAAATGATATGCTCCGTTTCCCATACGTATATAACTTTTTATCCTTTCCCTCTTCTACATTTTCTTCATCTATTATCCGTTCTTTTGCTAGATTAATTTTGTTTTTCCATAATATTTTTTCAATACTAATCAAGATAAATCTTCCAAATCCTTTGTTTTCATAATAATTTGATACTTTCTTTCTTGATTTACCCTGTTTAATCTCTTTAATCCTTCATTTATATTACCTATTCTAGATACATAACGCTCCATTCTTTCCTTAAAATCTTCATAGGTTTCAGGAAATGACGAATTTTTTTCTATACTCAAATTTTTCAAAATCCTTCACTACAGATACACCGTATACTTGTATCATTTTTCTTTTGTATTCTTCTTTGCTATACTCTTTTCATTTTTACACCACTACCTTATTTTACTTTCTCACTAAAATATACCATTTAGAGATTAACAAAACAATCTACCTCTTTAACCTTTGAAATCCAAAAACCAGGGGCACTAACCCTGGTTTCTCAACTTTATTATATCTGAATCTAGTTCCCCTGTTTTGGCACCACTTCGAGATAGTCTAGAAGCGTCCAGACAAATTCGCGGCCTTTTGATGCGGTTGATGGCTCCTTCTGCACAAGAGATTTCGTCGTAGTGTTCGACTTTATCACGGCGGATGCCAGGTCCTGAGATGACGATTGGTACCGGCTCGCCACTATGCTCGCCTTTTTCGCAAGGCGTTGAGTGGTCTGCACACAGCGCAATGAGAGTATTCTCAGGTCTATTCTCCATTAAGATGCCGACCATTTCATCGAAGAGTTCGATTCCTTTGGCCTTCTCGAATGGCTTGTTGTCGCGACCTTTCACGTCGGTCACTTTCAGTGCACGTAGACCAAGTCGTGATCTTGGATCATTTCCAGTGCTTTTTCGGCTTTACGTCTCACATTTGTATCCATGTTTCCGGTGAACGACTCTTCCTTATACACGTCGTATCCAGATAAGCGTCCCACACCAGCACCGTATCTTCCCCTGCCACGACTGCAGCCTTTATAGCCGAATTGTTCGCTAAGGCGGTCGATGACGAGAATTGTCCAGCTCCACGTGTAATCACGAAGTTCGCTGGTAATTGTCCGTTGGCGTGGCGTTCCACGCTGACGTCGTGTTTGTCCATGAGTGGATAGATGACTTCTAAGAACTCATTCAAGATACGTGCTGTTTTTTTGCCGCTTCTGGACTGTCATCTTTTGGCAACGCTTGTTTAAATGGATGGCCATCGTTTGGCGCCTTTGGATCCGTGTCTGTGACTTTGGCACTAAGGCCCTCTCCACGCATTACGAGTACCGCTCTATGTTCTGTCGCTTCTTTGAATAAGAACGTTACGTCTTCGATTTGAAGACCGTTGATGATTTCTGCCAGTTCATTCGTACGTTCACGAATGCGGCCTGCACGACGGTCGATGACGATATTGTTGTCGCCACGTGTCGCGAAGTTACATCTGAAGGCGACGTCGCCGGGGTGTAAGTCCATGCCAACCCCAGCTGCTTCCATCGGTCCGCGTCCTGGGTAGTTGACAGAAGGATTTCCGAATAAGATTAAGTGTCCCATGTCAGTCCCAACCGTAATCCCTGGTGAGATCAGGTCCATGATTCCGGTCATACCTTCTTTAGCCAGTTGGTCGAGATGAGGAGTTTTTCGCGTATTGCAACGGCGTTAAACCGCCAAGCTCACGTTTGGGCGATCACCCACGCCGTCCGCAATCGCTACGATGATTTTCTTTTTCATAGGTTCCTCCTGATTAGTAGATGAATTGAATCCATGCGAAGTACATTCCGGATAGGATGATAGAGTGCACTAAGCAGGCTAGTAATCCAAATTTCACTTCGTCTAGCACGCTGAAGTATCCTGTACCGAAGTACAATGTGTTTACTTTAGAGTGTGGTGGTAACGTAATGGTTGTCGCAATTCCGAGTGAACAAGTTAATGCCAGTGACACTGGGTTCATGCCAACCGTTGTTGCAATTGGAGATAATCGCTGGAATTAAGATCGTTGTACGTACTGTCTTACTTGTGAAGATTAAGTGTGAGAAGACAGTGATGAAGATTAAGATGACCGCAACTGCAGCGTGGTTTAATTTGTCTAAACCGATGGCATTTACTAAGTTTGTAATCATCCACCAGCTCCGCCTGTGTTGTCAAATGCGTTCCCAACAGCGTATGCCCCTGCAGAGAAGATCATTAAGTCCCATTTGATCTTCGCTTGTTTCCAAGTTAATACACCAATCCCTGGTAGTAAGCAGAGTAACATACTTAATACGGCTGTTTGTTCTGTTGAGATTGAGAATCCTAAATATTTCTTTTTGGATATCTCCTGTTGCCCATAAGATTAAAGTGATGAGGAAGATGATTCCTACACGTTTTTTTCTTCTGGTGAAGTAGGTCCAAGGTCTGCTAATTGTTTCTTCAACGTTTCTTTTACGTTTGCCATTGCTTCTTCACCGGCTTCTTTACCGACTTTGTATAATTTCACACCGATAAAGAAGATGATTACGGCTGTAAGAATCGCTTGTGGCATTGATACGATTAACCAGTCCATGTAGCCAAGGCTTGCCCCTGTTTGTTTGTTAATGAAACCAATTGCGATGACTTGAGCTGAAGTTGCTGTCATTACCATTGATGTTGCGAACGCATTGTTTTGAACGTTTTGTAACATCATTAATTTCCCGAAATTCGATTCTCCTGGAAGTTCATTGTAAATTTGTAATAATACGATTGAGATTGGCAAGATTAATGAAGCACGTGCCGTTGTTGATGGTACGAAGAACGCTAGAATGAAGTTTACTGCTAGTAATACGGCTAGTGTCTGTACCTTCGTGCGTCCGAATTTCACGACCATTGAGAGCGCGATCCGTTTACCAAGTTCGTTTCGCTGATGGCTGATGTTAATACGAATGCGGCTACCATTAACCAGATGATGTCATACCCTAATGTTCCAAATGCTTCTTTTTGTTTTTCAACGACTCCAATTAATGGAAGTAGTAATACGGCTATAATCGATGTTTGATAAATTGGAATTGGTTTTGCAATCCATAAAATAAGTGCTGATACAAAGATAGCCAAACTACGTTGTGCCGGAACGGAGAGTCCTTCCATCGGCGGCATAAAATACGATGATGAGGAATGCTGCTAATGCGAGAAGAATGCCCCACAGCGCGGATTTTTGTTTTTTTATCTTTACTCATAGTAATGATCTCCTTCTTTTATTTTTGATTTGTTCTTGACGTCACCCTTAGTCTACAAGTAATGAAGTCCCCGTCCAATTCACTTTTTACACTTTTGTATAACAAAAAGTTATGCAAATGTATTCCGATTTAGAATGATTATGATATACTAGAATGGAAAGGTGGGCTGTCATGAATATCGATAAATTACAAACCTTTAAAAACCCTCTGCGAGACGATGAGCTTTTACGAAAACCGCCGAGGAATTATATACTTCACAACCAAATGTCACAAAACAAATCAAGAGCCTGGAGGAAGAACTCGGGTACCCGCTGATTGAGCGCACGCATAAGAGCTTCACGTTGACCGCATACGGCAAGCTGTTTTATGAGACGGCTAAAAAGGTGGTCGCAACGATGAATGGTGGCTTGAATTCGCTCAGGGAATTGGCCGATACGACGAGTCGTTCGATTATTATAGGGGGCTACGCCGTTTATCGGGTCGACGATTCTCCCTGCCCTCCTACCGCTACTAAATGACGCCTTCCCAGACCATCAAGTATCCATTAAGGTCGACCGCTCGAAGGTGATTTTAGCGGACCTGGAAGCCCGTAAAATCCAGATGGCCTTCTTCTCGGAATATATTCCAATCGATTTGACCGACTTTAAGGAGAAGAATCTCTACGAAGATCGTCTCGTCGTCATCTGTCAAACGAATCATCCTCTGGCAAAGGTGGGGCATTGCACGCTAGAGGACTTAAATGAGGAACGGTATATCTCGAAAGGGAGTCAGTCGTCGCTGCATAAGTTTTTGTTTAAGCAGTTACGGGAGCCGGATTTTGATGAATCGGCAGCCGTTTGTGGTGGATAATCAGTACAGTATCAAGGAAGCCGTGGCGCACGGGCTGGGGATTTCCATCGTGTCGGAGCTTCTTGTTAAAAAAGACTTGGAGAGTAGCTACCTTGCCAAACTCGAACTGGATGGCTTCTCCCCAAAACGGAACATCAAGCTCGTCTACCGCAAAGACTACGACCCCTCTGTTGTACAGTGCGTCGAAAACTTAACGAAAGATTAGATATATAAAAAGACTGAATAACCTCAATACCTTATTAGGTGCAAAAAATGATTCCTTTGAATCTGCAGGATTCTTTCATCGTCGTTGTATCGTTGCACTGGTTCGAGCCTCTTTGAGTCTCTCACCTTCACAGCCTCAAAAAGAGTACGGAATTTTATTCCTACTCCCTTTAATTCGCATGTGATGCGAAACACGTTACTACTACGATGAATCCACAGGTTCTCCGGAATCATTTCTATGGGGTTGGTTGTTCAGTCTTTTTATATTCAGATCCAGTTAAAATGAACGGATGCACAGAGAGGGGTTAGAACTTTGCGAAGGGATGGATTCTTTTTGAGGGAAGCTCCGTTTTGGAAGGTGCTGCGCTTTTAGAAGGCTAGGGGATTCCCCTCCGCTTGGAAAAGATGTGTACTGGCTCTTTTAGTAGTCTCCCGCTTCCCTTGAAAGCTCAACTGTTCTGTTTGCAAAAGACGACCGCAAGACATTCCCGCAGTCGTTTCCATTTATACTAAAAAAATTCTAATAATTCCGCGTAGCTACGGACTTCCACGGTTGGTTTTTACCGCCGTTCGGTTCTCCTTGCGCGCCAAGTTCATCCAAATCGTGTCGATTCCGCATTAATCCCGCCCTGGATATCGGCTGTGAGCGAATCTCAATCATCACCGCTGTATCTTTGTCGAAATCTGGGATGTCTTTTGCCACTCGTTCGAAAAAGAGCGGACTTGGTTTTGCGACTTTTAATTCTTCCGAGATAAATACTTTTTGAAAATACTTCGTAACCGGAGAATGCTCCAAGCGTCCCTTTTGAATCGTCGTAATTCCATTCGTAGCTGCATAGAGCTGATACCCTGCATCTCTAAGCGTATGCAACATTTCCTCCGCACCATCGATTGTTTGCCCTTGCGTGGAGAGGATGGCCTCATATTCGGATGCTAATTCATGTCCATCTTTATCCAAGCCAAAATGGTCGAATAATTTGGCAAACCGCGTCCCCACTAACTCTTCACGGGTGATTTTCGTTTTTCTCCAGCGAGCGCACATCGCACGATTCATCGGAATGTAGACCTCAATATACTTCTCTATCTCACTGACCCCCTTGATTCTCCAGCAATTTTCGTCAGCGCGTAGTTCTCCGCCGAATGAAAATCCCACACCGTCGAATCTAAATCAAACAATAATGTTTTGTAAATCATCTTCCTAACCCCTTTTTCTTATAATCCGTATCTTCTATATTGCTTCATGCGGAATTGCGTCCTTTTCTCCCGAACGTCAATCACTGAAAAGTCCTTTTCATCTTTTGTGTCCGTATGCATAAGGAATGCATACGTTCGCCTACACCCCAAGATTCTTTTCATAGTTTTCGATAATGAACTCCGCGTCTTCAATGTCGCTCGCCATATCTGTGCGGTTGGTTTCTTTTAATTTTTTTCTCTAACTACTTTCAATATAGTAAAAAGTTACCAAAGTTCTTTATTTAAGGTGGAGCCGTAATGTTTTGGCGTTGTACTCCGAAGCGTACATTATGTACTTTCCTCATTAAATAATTCTATCATCTATTGGTAACGAGAATTGCTTTATATTGTACCATAAACATACGGAAAAATGAATATGACTAGATAGTTAAAAAACCTTTGTAAATAAAGCTTGAATCAATCTTCAAACATTTAAATGTATTAAAGATTCATCGATATGGTATGATAAAAAACAGGAATATCCTGAAGTTAGAGGCGCGTTATGAAAGAAAATGAAGTTATTTTAAAAAGGCAATCTACTCGAATATTTTTTTCAAAAATGGAGATACGGATTTTTCTTTAATTGGTTGTTAGGTATAGGAGAAGTTTTTGGTTTTTCTCACGGAGAACTTTATTATCTTGCCCAAGAGTTGGGCAAATCACCGAAACCAGATAACTGGAAAAATATTTTTTTATCGCATGGAAACTATCTTGAACAAAAAGTAAGTCATTCGGGTTTGAGTGAGCAAACAAAGGCACAATATTATCTAGCACAGACCTATTCCTTCGCTCAGCAGTTCAGTTTATCAATCCTTTTTCTGACGAATATTTGCCTACCGTTCATAAAAATGGAGACGGCGTTTTTCAATGCCATTCAATCACTAGGGAGCCCCAGTCGAAGAATTATCGATTCATTATCAAGATTCCTATTTGCCGGGTTATTATCTTCACAGTGGTAATCATTGTCCAACATTGATGATGGTTGGTGGTGGAGATACCCTATCGCGAAGATTTATTTTACTTTGCTGGCTATCCAGGCTGGATGCGAAATTACAATGTTTTAATGGTTGATCTACCTGGTCAAGGGTCCAACCCTGGCAGAGGTTTAACTTTTGATGTTAATGCCTCTATTCCAATTTCACAGTGCATAGACTGGTTAGAAGTGAGAAATCCTCAGCTGAACAATCTAGCTATTTATGGAGTTAGCGGAGGGGGATATTTTACCGCACAAGCTGTCGAAGAAGATACAAGAATACATGCATGGATTGCAAGCACTCCTATTTATGACGTTTCGAAAATCTTTAGAAAAGAATTTGGGGCAGGCCTAAAAACTCCAAGTTGGTTAATGAATGTCCTTTTAAAGTTAGCTGGAAGTCTGAATGAGGCTGCGGATTTAAATCTTTAAAATATGCTTGGCAGTTTGGTACTTCTGATTTTAAGAGTGCTATTAATGAAGTGTTTAACCGTGCAAAAGGTTGTGGACTATCAAAAATTCAGTGTCCTTGCCTATTTATCATGGGAGAGGGGTGAAGGCGCCGAATTACAACACCAAACCAGAGTGATTTTTCGAAGCTACTTAAGTCTAAAAATTCGCAAACTAAACTTCAAATTTTTGAAGCAGAAAGTGGTGCGGATGCTCATTGCCAAGTCAACAATTTGAGACTCGCTCATAATGTCGTTTTTGATTGGTTGGACACCTTATTTGAATGGAATCAGAAAGGATAAATTAGATTTATAATCCTGATTATAGTCCTCCCAATAAATCATGTTTGAGCAGCTGTAACATCATTTTGATTGAATAGTTACGCCATTTGATTCATCTTAGGCTAAGCAGATAAAACAGAAAACTAAAAGCCTTTTGTTTATTTTTGCATACTCCGTTCATAGGAATTACCTTTTATAGTTTTCGTCATAAAAATCGGCTTTCTTGTAGTGCACGTAGCACCACAGAAAAGCTCGATTTTATTTATCTTTCTATGTTTAGACCTCTAAGATTCCTAACCCTAACTCTGGGGCTTGCATTTTCATTGCCTTCAATCTGATGGTTAGTTGAAGGTGTTTTTCAATTACATTCAACTACTCTTCGCCAAAGCATATAAACAAACTCCCTTTACAAATCCATCATATCAATGAATTTCATACCTTCATAAACTGTTGTTTTCATAGTTTTCGATAATGAACTCCGCGTCTTCGATATCAGTCGTCATATCTGTGCGGTTAGTTTCTTTTAAAATCGCCAGGCTCTTCTTAGCCAGCACGATGAGTCCACTGATTTCTTTTTCATAAAATTTTTGCTTTAAAAAAAGGAGTAAGCACCAGAGGAAGAACAGCGGAACAGCAAAATACAAGACTAAAAGCGAGATGGACGCAAATCCCGGCTCTTGTGCCACACGAGCAACAATGGCCATCGTTGGGGCTTTGAAAAGTTCGGTCTTGATAAAGAAATACCCTAAAAATCCCATAATAAATCCAATTATCGCCAGTCTTTGTTCTGCACGCTTTGGTTTCGCCTGTGTGACACCTGCTTCTTGCGTCAATGTGTCGGTCAAATAACGAAACTGCGCTAACTGTTGATTGGTAATTCGATTATGAAACGAAAACTTCATGGTCTTCTCCTCTTAGAACGATTCCTTTTTGTGCTAAATTCTCCACACATTCTTTGTAATACGCATCATCATGCTCTTTGTATAACGGACGCTTCCACGCACACGTCACAACTTCGGTATACGGCGGACACACTTTTTCCCGGTACGACGCCTCTTTCCATAGAGAGTCACATTGTACCCACTGACGCTCCATTTCATCCATAATCAGCATATGATATTGATAGAGTACATACGGCAAATACGTAAAAACATAGTCTACCGTCGCGTGCTTCTTGCCCCATCCATTTCCTCTAAGGGCACAACATTCACGATGTTGCCCCAACAGTTGCGGACGCGGGAGCTTTCCAATCAAATCTTCATGCCATAATCTCATCACATTTCCTCCCTAAAATCCAAATCGGTCCTTATAGTCCGCTATCAGCACTTCTACATCTTCGATATCCTCTGCCAGTTCCGTGCGCCCCTCTTCTTTTAAAGCGAGCGACTACCTGCTGGGCAAAAGTCACTAAATTTTTTTAATTCTTGTTTTTAAATCCTTTTGAATCCATAATTGATCTAAAAATAAGACCAAATTGACACAAATCAAAAATAAAGAGGACGGGAATTCCGATAGAAAACCAACCAAACTGTTCCAACAATGTCTGAAACGGAACCCAAGTAAACGAACTCCGATAGAAAATGACGGCAAGTGCCAGCACGACAACTGTTGGCACAACCGGATTCCGTTCGATTTTTCCGGAACCTCTCTGTCATATCTGCTTTTTCAGCTAAAAACTCAACGATTTCACGAAAACGACTGACCGTCTTCTTCGACAGAAAAACTTCTAAATAACTGATTCACTGCCTTTCCTTCCTGGAACATGCCTTTTTACTTTATTTCCCAATTATACCATATTTTTATTTCCTTAAATTTCTGAGTTAGAAAAAGATTATACTAAGATTGATTAAAAAGAATTATCTATGAAAATGGTTATATAATTCCATCTGTTGAATAAAAGTAATGATAGTCGATGAAACTACACAGTAGTTTGCGGTATTTAACTGACATTTATTAATATAGTTTACTTTTTCTGAGGTCATTTGAACTACTAACTCTTCGAACAATTGATATCAGAATGTTGAAACACTATACAAAACATACGGATGTATTGGGAATAATATCTCCTCCAATCATCCAAAATAATTACTGGATTATCACTTGTCCAAAAATGGAACTTCTGAAAAATTCAATATGCATCTCCATATTTCTAAACAAATCATTTAAAACAAAACTATTAGCAAATATATCTAAATTATTTCCTTCATCACCCTATTGAAAGTTTTTATTTTGCTTTTCTCCTTGATTTCTCTTAAATCTACTTGTTTTCTGTACTGAATATTGTCTTCCTGCCTCAATTCTTTCTTATTAGTTTTATTCTTCCAGAATCCGCATGAGTATACTGTAAATAAATGTATCTAAATAATATCCATTTTTCTTCATCTAATAAATTTAGGATTCTATTTTTCATCAAGACTTAACAATCCGTCAATTAATTTACCTACTTTGTGACCTCATACTGAGATAACTTTTATTTCCAAATGGTTGTCAATACCATTATCGGCCCTCATAACAATCTCTTCATAAATAAATTGACAGGATTTGTCCTTATCATCTTTTGAGAACTACCCAAATACGCATATGTTTTATCGTCTTCATCAGCAAAATGTTTAATCTAAGCACCTTTGGATAATAGTGTTGCATCTCGTGTTACCATAGAATTCTCCCAAAAAATCTTTACACCATTTTACCACTTTTAAATCTAATGAGGAATATGAGTCTTATTTTTATGTTACTTTACTTCAGTTCCAATATCTATCTCGCGTTTCTCCCTTTCCCAAGACCGGAAGGCAAGCTCTGCCATTCCTGTCCCCTCATCAAGCACAAAAAGGACCCCCTGCTCATCCTAGCCCCGCACCCCATCGAAGCGCACTCTCCCGTGTTTTCGAAGAAAGATAAAAATCTATTGATTCAGCCGTATCGTTGAGTTTAAAAGCCCTCAGGGACTCTATAGTGAGAATAGTAAAGAAAAAGCAACCGATGTGAAATAGAGGCGCCAGGAATTTATTCCTAGCGCCCTCTTTGAGCTCGGTAGGATTGAGACCCTGGCTCAATCCGATGCCTTTACTATCATCACTCATGAAGATGTCCCCTGAGGGCGATTTAAGACAACGTCTTAACTTCTTCATTTTTCATTGAATCAATGAGTTTTATTATAGTTCTCTTCGTCCTTCGATGGCACGCAGGAGAGTCATTTCGTCTGCGTATTCGATGTCGCTGCCGACCGTCTAACCCATGAGCCAGACGCGTTACTTTGATGCCCGCTGGCTTTGATGAGACGGGACAAGCACATGGCAGTCGCTTCACCTTCCGCCGTCGCATTAGTCGCGATAATAACCTCCTCGACTTCCGGATTTCTGCAGCCTCGTAATCAACGACGTACTATTAATATCATCCGGCCCCGTCCCTTCCATCGGAGACAAGACCCCGTGAAGCACATGATAGAGCCCTTTATATTCCTTCATCCGCTCCATACTCATCACATCTCGGGCATCTTCCACCACGAGAATCTTCGTATGGTCGCGCGTTGTATCCGCACAAATCTCGCACTGGATCCTCTTTGCGTCACATTGCCACAAACCGAGCATATTCGTAAGTCACGCTTGCAGCTGATGAGCGAATTTTGCAAAATTTAAAACGTCTTCTTCACGCATATCCATGCAGAAGAAGGCAAGTCGTGCAGCCGTCTTCGCACCAATCCCTCGGAAGCTTCATAAAGCTGTCCATCAATCGTGCAATCGGTTCTGGATAATGCATGCTCCAACCTCCATCGATTAAAATCCTGGGATGTTTAATCCTTTAGTGAATTGACCCATTGTTTGGTCGTTAGCTTTTTCTGCTTGCGTTAACGCGTCGTTTGTCGCCATTAACACTAAGTCTTGTAATAATTCTACATCCTCTGGATCAACTGCTTCTGGCTTTTGATTTCCACGTTTAAGACTTGGCGTTTTCCGTTTACCGTTACTTTGACCAAATCACTTTGAGAAGTTCCAGTGTATTCTGTTTGGTTTAACTCTTCTTGAGCTTGTGCCATTTGTTTTTGCAATTTTTGCATTTGTTTCATCATGCCTTGCATATTTCCCATTCCACGCATGGTTGTACCTCCGTTAATTCGTATTTTTTTCTATTCTTCAATTTGAACGAACTCTTCCGAAAAAGCTCAATCGTATCTTGTACTTTTTGTTTAAATTCTTGTTCTTCCTCAGAAATCGGCTTCTTCCACAACGGGCGTCTCGGTACATGAGAGACCGCTTCGCCTTCTTTATTCTTCTTGCGTTCCAAAAACGAAATCGGAACGAATTTGTTGCCACTGTTCGCTCGTGACTCCGACAAAAGTTCCGCTGTAGCCTCCGAGGCGTTCGAGATGCCCTTGAACTTCTTCATGGAATCCCACTGTGGTCTCGGCCAGTCCGCAAATATGTTCATACATAAATTGCATCACAAAGCCATTTGGCTCTGCGGCAACCGGTTGTGCTTGATTGATGAGCGCTCTTTGTTGCGTCGTTAAAGCAGCTGAGCAAGTCTCCCATAAGTCGCGCACCTTTCGATATCTTCTTTGGTAGCTTCCATCAAAATCTTATTCACGGCCGCCACATTCTGGCTTGAAAGCTACTTTTTGGTGCTTTTGCAACTGGTTTTGGCGGAGCTGGCTGCGAAGAAGGCACGCTTCCTCCTTGCATCAACGCAGCCATTTGTTGCCTTAGCTGCGCGAGTTGTTGTTGCAATTGCTCCACTTCTTCGCTACTTGGCGCTTCTATTGTTCCAGGCGCAGCACTTGATTTGCTTTTTGTGCCATTTTAATTGTTAAGACTTCGAGTGAAATCGTTGGTTTAGTCGTGAAACGCATTTTCTTGTTGCGTTTGGTTTAAAAGCTCCACAAAGCGGTATAAGAAGCTTTTGCATCCACTGCGTCTTTAAACTGCAAGAAGCGTTCAGCGCTACGACCGACTGCCTCGCCACTTTGTTTAGCTACGAGGGAGGTCTCTAGCAAATTCCAGCTCATTCTTCCACCAAACGCGCTTGCTTTCTCCCCATTTTAAAGAGCTGTTGTAAGCTCTCCAACGCTTCTTCAGCTTTTTGCGCTTGTAAGTCCGCTACAAAATCAATCATCAAGTCATCGGTCAGGCTTCCCGACACTTGAATTGCTTCTTCAAACGTGACTTTTCCCTGTCGCCAAATGAAATCATTTGGTCGAGTAAACTAAGAGCGTCCCGCATTCCTCCCGTTAGCACATCTAGCCACTCACACTGAGGGCATCTTCTTCGTACGGGATACCTTCTTGGTCTAAGATATACGCCAAGCGGTCGATACCTCTGTGACGTAATGCGTCTAAAGTCCAACCGTTGCGTCCGAGAAATAATCGTCGCTGGAATTTTATGCTGGTTCCGTCGTTGCGAGAATGAAGATGACCTTTTGAGGCTGGTTCTTCTAAAGTTTTTAAGAGTGCGTTGAACGCTCCTGGTTGAGAGCATATGCACTTCGTCGATAATATAAATTTTGTATTCGGCTTGCGTTAGCATAACGCGCCTTGTCACGGAAATATCACGGATTTCTTCAACCCCATTGTTGCTGGCCGCATCGATTTCGATCACATCGCCAATCGTTCCGTTCGTGATGCCTTTTACAGATTTCACATCTGTTGCAAGGTTCGCCGTTTCTTTGGTTTGACAGTTAATGGCCTTTGCAAAGACCTTCGCGGCACTCGTTTTTCCTGTCCCACGAGGCCCCGTAACAAGTAAGCATGACTCGTTTTTGATTACTAATCGCGTTTTTAACGTATGCGTCACCGCACTCTGTCCAACCATATCATCGAACGTTTGTGGACGCCATTTCGATATAATGCTTGATGTTTGCATATCTTCCCTGCCTTTTTAAAATTTCTACAGTTCTATTCTAGTATAGATTCTTCAAAAATTCTACTGTTCGACGCGTTTCATCGGCGCCTGTGAAGTCTGAATAAAGCGACTTTCTGTCCCTTTTGGAACAATGAGGGATAGACGGTGTTTTGCCCTTAGCACGTTGTATACAGCATCATTTGTTCTTTCGCGGTATGATACGCTTCATCGGTTGCATTCCAAATAATGACATCGTCAAACTCCATCCCTTTCGCCACTTGAATCGTCGTTATTACAAAGCGACTGCCAAGAGACTCACTGCTATCTTCTAGAAGCGCAATGTCTTCCACGTTTAACAGTTGATGTAAGGCTTAGCTTCTTCCATCGTTCGACATAAAATCGCCGTTGTGATACACTTTGGGACTTTCTTCCAATAAGCCTTTTCAAACGCGTGAGCTGCATGCCATCTGCATCGCTATGAAAGCGTTACTCACGCCTCCCGTACGTGAGAATACATTTTTATCGAGTGGCCATTTTAAGATTCCGTTGGCAAATCGTGTAATTTGTGCGGTACAACGATAGCTGATTTCCAGAGAGCGATTCATCAAGGAGCGGTTTTGGAAAAGACCAATTCGACGAGTTCTGGATGTTTTGCTCCAATGATTAAATCGAAGAAGATGTCGTAAACGACTGGTAAGTGTCCCCAACGACCGTGAATTTCGCACGGAAATAAAAATTCGATAAAGTGCCCTAGCCATAACAAGGACACATCTTGCGACTTCGTCGATAAAGAGATGGCTATACCCCACATAATCGCGAACCGGAGTGACTCTTGTCGCCACATATTGCAAGAGGCGAATCCCTTCTGCCGTCACTTGGAGGCGAGACCCTTCTATTTTCTTCAACGGAATTGGCGCATTGTCCATCTTCTCTAGTTCTTGACGGCGCGCTTTGGCTTTTGGCATCCATTGTTGAACCAAGTAGGCGATGTCCACGAATGCGAACATTTCTACTTGTTGCGTCACTTCAAGCACTTCTTTTTCAAAGACTTTTGGCCCAAGTACTTGGAAATACTCTGCCTCACTCTTCGTCTCGACATCTTTCATCAAGACTTCAATTTGCATCGCATTCATAGACTCGTAAACGGCCTTGGCCTTCTCTGGACATAAAGAATTTATTGAGACGGCGTTTTAAAGTACGCTCTAAAACGGTTTGCATTTGCGTTAATTGTTGATGTAATGGTAAGGTCACATTCACATTTTCAGTGAGTTTTTCATAGTCTTTCATCGTGAAGACCGCTTGTCCTTTAATCCCTGATTGCTCGATACGGTAAGTCTTTCGCCGTTAGCCCTTGGAGATTGCGATGAACGAGTGCAATCCACTCACTATCCGTCAAGTACACTTTACGAGTAGGCACTTGGCTTAAAGTCGTCGTTTTGTGCAAGTACATCTTACGGCATAATTCAATCGTTGCGCAAGCGTTTGTTGGTATAACTCGCTTCCTGTTAAACTTGGAATCACATGCGATACGTATTTTGCAAAAAGCTGGTTGCGTGATAGAAGCAACATATCGCTCATCCGCTTATCTTTTGGCTTGATACATCAAATACGCAATGCGTTGTAGTAAGATTGTCGTTTTCCCACTTCCGGCACATCCATTCACGATGAGCCAGTCTTTCGGGTTCAGACGGATAATTTCATTTTGTTCTTTTTGAATCGTTGCGGTGATGCCTTCTAAATGCCCATCCTTATTGGTCGGTGCACTTAAGGCCTCCATTAAGAGCGATTCTTCATTTTTCAATATCATAAACGGACTGTAAGGTTCCTTTTTGATAGACGATGTCGCGTTTTAGAAAGGCTTGTGCTTTTTGCGCCCCGTTTGGAGTCTCGTAATGAAGCTCTCCTAAGGTTCCTTCATAAAACAAACTTGCAATGGGTGCTCTCCAGTCATACACTTGCACTTGATCTTCTTCATCAAAGAAGGTCGCTGGTCCAATATACATTTTTTCTACTTTTTCGTCTTTTCCAAATTGAACGTCAATTCTTCCAAAGTACGGAGATTCTTTTTGTCTTTCTAATTGCTGGATTCCATACTGAATTGTATCTTGTCTAGTGATATCCAGGTCGCGTTCTTGCAGACGTTTTTCTTCGAATGCAATTTGTCTTCCATTAGCTTTTTCACACCTTCTAGATGATTAGCTTCTTCTTGGAAATTCCTGGTTCTTCATGCGACCTCACCTCCCTCCACTGGATATTCTTTCTCATAAAAACAGGCTGAACCTCTGGTCCAGCCTGAATCTTCTTCTATGTACATACAGCACATAGCGAACATTACTTATAGCTGCTTCCTTCCGGACCTGACTCGATTCATAAGTTCGCTATTGCCATATGTGCCTCAACGGCACGTATTATTATACAAAAACTTCTTTTTGAAAAGCAAGCAGATAACCTTGAAAAAGAAGATTGGAAACGACAAAATAATGAGTGAGATTATGCACAATCCCTATCAGTGTTCAGTGCTAGGATTTAGTGGAGTAATCCATTTATTTTCTCTTTTTTGATTGAACCACCCTTCGGGGTTGATTTCTTCAAATGCTTGCGGATTGCTTCATAGTAGCAGTAACCCTTCTTAATCCCGAAGAACTTTTATGATATAGACGCAGTAGCTGATTGGATAAAGCTTCATCACTTGTGATTTGCTTCATCCTAATCAGCCTTGCGGGGGTAAGACAATGAAGCAAAACCGACTCACACTGTGAGCCGGTTTTTAGCTTCTGTCTTACTCCCCGTTACTGCGATTATAAAATCCGCAAGCTTCTTGGAAATCAACGTGAAGAAATAACTAGGCTGCTCCCTAGCACTAACGATAGATTTTTTTTGCTCCTCTATTTTCATTTCTTTTTCAAGCGACATTGCTTTGTTTTCTAAAATAAAACCGTGCCGAGGGATGGCAAAAGACGACTAAAAAGATAGTCTCTCCAGAAGGAAAAACTATCTAAAAATGTTTGCTTGTGCTTACTGATGGTTTGCTTTTTGTTTCTTCTCTTTCATCGAAAAATAACATCAATGGCAATAGCGTCCACAATAGATTTCCGTCGAACACACTTATCCGGATTCGTCTGTATAATTTCAACCCTATTCGAAGGATTAAGGCTAGCACGTTTACCACTATGGCTAGCGTAAATAATTGTTTGGCTAATTGAGAACTTTCTTTTTGTTTCGGTTTTTCCAAGTTGAACTCTCCTTATCGGCTTTTGTTATTTTTATTAAAACATTTTAAGGAGTCGTGCAACAGGCACTTTTGCTCATGGATTGCCATTACGAAAGTCATGCTCTTTGATAAAAACTTGCTCGCCAATTGATACACTTGCTGAATCGCTTTTGAATCGAGAGCCCATGTTCTTAATTCCGCCTGTATTAAATCTGGGTACTTCTTTACTAATATCTCGAAGGGCATTGCCGACCGATTTTCGGACATACTCGCTTTCGTCTTCTTTGAGGGCGGAAATTCTTTGGATGGCTTCATGAGGGTGTTCTTTAAAATACGGTCTGCTCGTCCAAATCCGTAAGACTTCTGTGACCGCTCGTCTTGTATTTGGATGTGGATGGGCTAGCCACTCATCGATGACGGAAGTGCTTTTCACAGCCGACTACAATACTCAGTCGAACGCCTCGCTAACACTTCTTGCACTCCAGTTATCATCCTGGAGACTTCCTCTCATAAAGGCTAGAATTTCCTGCGATAAATAGCCAAATAGGAAGACTCCACATTCTGAACTCTGATAGACCTCAGACTGATAGGCGAGATGTGCTAATTGCTCTACTTCTTGCTTGTAGTTTTGATAATCTTGTAGGGCTCTTTCTTTCTTCCTCTTTTGAACCCGGTCTCGATAGGTGAAAAATCCTTGCTCTGTTGATTTCGAAGGAACTGCGGATTCTATAATAGCAGTAACGTGTTCCGCATTAATGCGAGGGAGAGACAGAAATACTCTAAACATATTATGTATTTAGAGTGTCTCGTTTTCTTTCTCACCCATAAAAGATTGAATAGGAATCGAGCTAGCTGGTTTCAGCAAAGCTCATTCCATTCAACTATTGTGCCTAGCAGGAGTAGTCCTAGCGGACGTACTCCCTGCTTTTGAAGCTTTAAAGTGAGACTTCGGCTCGAACTGGTGCAACGTTCAGCTCACTAGGAAGAAATGCGCAAGTTCCAGTACAAAAACAGCACAGCCCTACTCGGATTGCTGTGACTTGTTTGGCTTCTTGTTTTCGTTGTTTATTGCGTTCACGAAGACCTTTGAAGAATGGGTGTGCAAATTTCTTACATTCGTCTTCCAAGATACTCTTGCTCGACTTCGACTTGATGGATTTGAACCGCCTCGTCTTGAAAGCAGATTCATAAGGTGCCTGCTGTCCCAGCTTTTCCGGGTCAAAAGCGCCGAACGTAACCTTTTTAAGACGCGCGAGAATCATCGCTCCGCCACACATTGAGCAAGGTTCCAGGTGACGAAGAGTTCGCAGTATTCGAGTCGCCAGCTCAAATGGTGCTGGTTGACTTGGCGAATCGCTTTGATTTCAGCGTGCAGGTGTGCGTCTTGTTCCTTCTCGCGCATGTTATAGCCACGACCCTATGATTTCACCGTTTAGGACGACGACCGCTCCGATTGGCACTTTCCGCTTGGTCATAGGCTTTCTGCGCTTCCTTCAACGCTTCCTCATAAACATTCTTTTTCCCTGAAGTTCCATGTTCTTACTGTATCGACGCTTAGTCACGACTAGACTGTGCGGTCTCTCAAACTCCTTATCTAGTAATCTTGATATCGTCCCTGAAATAAACTCAGGCGCTTAAAATATCGGTTCCTGCTGTTCCGACAATTGTGTTCACTAGCAATACGCAGTTGGTACTCACCACAAAATACGTTTTGAATTTTTGAAGAGACGAACTTGTAGCAATTTTTGCGTCCGCTTCTTTGTTTGAGCTTATAGGCATACATCGGTTCTCTTTGTCGATTCCAGGGCGCTGGTTTCACCATTTGCGGTGGATCACAGGTACTGTCAACGACATCAATTTCAGCGATTTCTTATCGATGCCGCGAGTTGTTCCTGGAGATAACGCTAGCCTAGCCAAGTGAAGGTCTTATGGTTTTCGCGTTTACAAAATTCAATGTATTTTTCACGGTCGGCACTGAAAAGCTACCCCGTCCCCATCGTTCCAAACAGGCGCTCCGAATTCGTAGTCGTAGTTCTTGAATGAAATAATGCGTCCCTTTATAACATACGGTCGACATGCCCGACTGCCCCAAATCCGTCTTTTGTGACGTGAATAAAGCATTTTCTAAGTTTGGTTCTGCATTTTCTTTGGCACGGTCGTAAATTTCAGAAAGCGTTTCTGCCTTTCTCCAAGTTCCAACGCATCATTGATTTTTGCAAAGTCACACGAGGAATAATCGCAGCCAGTACCAACGGCATCCCTCGACGCAAGCGTCTACGAAGGACTTTCTTTCCAACTTCGGCCTCGAAGAACCAACCGTCACGAATGTTACTAGTCCCAAGCCCATGAAACAGCGCAAGGAAGAACATTTGTGTAGCCGTCGCCCCCAGAGCCAGTAAAGTCGCTACCCTGACAACTGAGAGCCAAAATGGTATCAATGAGCAATGCAGTCGCGGACGGATACCGTCTTTGACATAAATATAGTACGTTACGCCACTAGTGGCCGCTTTCATCACTTCGTTAAGCCCCATCAAGATACTGACAATCGCAATCGGAAGCGAGATAAAAATTGATTTCTGCTAAAAATCCGTAAAGGAAAAATTTAGCAACATTGCAATCATAATGGATCTTTTTGTCCGCCTTACTATAAACCAACGGAACAAGAAATCTCATGTTCACGAGCCCATAAGAATGTTAAAAACAGACGTAACATCAATTCTGGGAAGCTTGGTCCGTAGATTAGAGCAACACCCCAGCAATAAGGAATGCAATCCCTTCAATTAGGAGCTTTTTCCTGTAACCCTAGTTCACTAATTTTTCTTCATCAATTATACCTCCTACAGCCACCACTGAAGCAGCTTGTTCATGTTTCTCCACCCATTCTTTCACTGAAACGGTAAATCACGGCAAAAAATGTGGTATGAAGAAAAATCATTCCTACTAAACCAAAGAGATTTCACCGATTAACGCAGCAGCAAGGGTTAGAATCGTTGAGCAAACCAACGGAACTGCCGACAACCTTCGGATGAGACGACATTTCCTTCCACTATTTGAACGATCATAAAGACGACAAGTGAAATGAGTGCTTGGATTGGGCTTTCTGTAAAGGTGAAAAAGCATTCCAATTCCGCACGCCATAAACGGCCCGATATACGGAATGAATGAGAGTACTCCGGACAGCACCCCAACAAGTCCTGCATATGGCAACCCTACGAGAGAGTATCCAGCAAAAATCATAACCCCAACGATTCCCGCCTCGATGATTTGACTCATCAAGAAACGGTCATACGTATCCACGATGACTTCCCCAACATATAAGTAATGACCGATTTTATCTTTTGGCAAGACCACATTAAGAATGCGAAGCGTTAAACGTGCGAGCATTTCCTTACTTTGCGAGAATAATAATCATGAAGAAAATCCCCATAATTACAGAGAACACATTTGAGAAGAGCCCTGAAATATTCGTTTAGCAATCCCGCCAAGGAATGTAATGACAGACGATACGATATTGCTTTTTGACTTAGTGAGTCGGTAATCTGACTCACTTCACTGGATTGCATTATTTTGAATGTTGTACAAAATCCGCAACCACGAATAGTAAGTGATTTACACTATCGCCCGGTTGTGACACGGTTTTAGCAATCATCGGCGCAATAATCCAAATCAACAGCGAAAATAATCAGAAGCAGAATCACAATAATGCTCAGGATTGCAGACACTTCTACGCAGCTTTTTGCGGGAAGTTTATCTTCTCCAACACTTGTTCAATTCGCTTCATTGGCACGTTTAAAACAAATGCCAAAAATCATCCCTAAAATAAGCGGGAACATCATCCCAATAAATTCGGAAATCCATGTGAGGGATGGCGCTCAAAATTCAAGACGACAAGTAACGAAACAGCCGCCAGAGCAATCATCACTGCCCAATCTTTTCTAATCTTATCCATACTATAATTCCTTTTTAATTGTTCTAAGACGCATTGCATCCCAATGTCACATCACGGTACGTCGCATCAAAGTCTCCTGTATACCACGGATCGGCAATATCGCGCGGCACTCCTGCCACTTCTAACAAGCGAGCCACCGTCGCATCCGATTTTTCCATCGACAAAAGCGTGAATATTACGCACATCTGACGCATCCATTCCAAGAATGTAGTCTGCGTCCAGGTCCGTCGCATCCAACGTCCGTGACGCAAGCCCTTTTGGTGAAATGCCGTGCTCTCGAGTTTCTTCCGAGTGCCGTGATGCACCGGATTCCCATGCTCCACGTACTTGTCGCAGCGGAATCAATCGTAATTTTATCTTCCAATCCTTCTTCATGAACCATTTTTCAGTACAGCTTCTGCCATCGGAGAACGACAAATGTTGCCCAGGCAGACGAACACAACCTTCATGACCGTCCCTCGCTTTCCACTTCTTTCCTTTCACTATAACATACGAGCCAACTCTTCGCATGTCTGTGTGGTGTTATAGCTACTCGAACGAACTAAATTTTCTAAAATATCCCCTAGAAAACAAAGACAAGATTCCTTCAAATCCTGCGGATTTTTTTATAATCGCTGTAATGGGGCACCGGCTTGAGCCTACGTCTCAGCACTTTCGAGATTCAAACGGACTCTAAAAGAGTCCGGAATTCACTTCGAATGCTATCCCACATCACTTCGATTATAAAATCCGCATGATTTTCCGTAATCTTGTCTGTAATCTTTACTAAATTTCTGCCTTTAGTTTTTCGTTCGAGCTAGCTTCTACATCTTTGAAGGCTTGCTCGTCTGTTACACTGCGAGAAACATATGAACGCATGTCATCGTCCCTTCATCACCGCACCCTGCAGCGACGATTTTTCCTGCACCCAACTCTTATTTCTCTTCTCCTTTCTTCGAATGAAGGCAAGATCCACATTAGTTATCTACCCAATTGTTCTTTCATTTTATCTAGAAGTGATTTAATTCCTTCTGAACTTTCTGTAATAACTCTTTTTCTTGAGAGTCAGTTAATTTAACTCTTTCCTCGTATTGTCTTCTCCAATCGTATGGTAGCTTTGAATAAATGATATTCCATTCTTTATCTAAAAAGAAAGTCCCGTTTATTTTCTTCCATCATCCACCGTTGAGAACAAGTGTTCGCTATCATCAGGACTTGGAACTCGTACTTTTAAATTCAATTCTCCATCCATTTCAAGCTTATATCGATACCACCCTAAACGTCTAATCAACTGAGTCTGATGGATTCCATATCCTGCTTCTCATCTTGTCCGCGTACAGATTTTTAGCACGTGAGCAATCAATTCGAATTTTATTGATGAGATGAAAGTCCGAACTACTTCATCCTCATGAAAATAACCAATAGCCAAAACCTATCACTCGCGATTGCTAGCAGTATCACTCCTGCTTTCTTTTTGAAATCGACATTCTATTAGCACCCTACTCGCTTTTAACAAATCATTTCTTTTGATTAAGCCAATTATACCGCACGGTATCCATCCTGCAGCAGGAATCTTTATGACAATCTTTCCATATCATTTTTCTCCCTTTCTTTTCGGATGAGAGCCAAAATCCATTTGAAATAAAGCACAAACACAGGATGATAAAATAAACAGTACCCTTCGGATTCTATAGCGGCAATAATAGCGATTGTAATCGATGTGAATACTGACTCTGCAAATTTATTTCCTAGAGTCAGTTGAGCTCGATAGAGCAGAGACCCTGACACGGACAGCTAATATCGCAGCTATGAAAGGTCTCGAAGCGGTATGTTTATTTTTACCTCTTGGGCTATTCTCTATATGTTTCAAATGGATTTGCATCCTTTCGAAACAGTGACAGCCGTCCACCATTTTTCTATTCTACTGTAACCGATTTGGCTAGGTTCGCGGTTTATCGGCACGTCTAACCCTTTTAGAAGTGTGGTACGCGGGTCGTGGTTACCAGCCACGATACGATTGGTGCTAATAAGATTGGCACCGCTGGAACGCGATGATATCGTCGCCTTCTTGCTCAACACCTTCCATCGCGATTGTTGTTACGACAGCGCCACGAGCTTTCACCTCTGGATATTTCACGCGAGTGTGCTTGCTACTACTGGTTCGCTTAATCAATGCGATAACTGGGGTGCCTTCTTCGATAAGGGCGATTGTTCCGTGTTTTAATTCCCCTACGGCAAAGCTTTCTGTTTGCACGTATGTAGAGATTTCTTTTAATTTCAACGCTGCTTCCATCGCTGACATAGTAGTCTCAAAGTGACGACCGATGGAGAGCGTTGCGAGTTTCTAATAAACGCTCTTGAACTAAGTCTTGAACGGCTTGTTTGTCTGATAATACGCTCTCGATTGAAGCCGCAACGACACCCTAAGTCATGCTTCATGTCGAATGGAGCTTCTAATCGCTATGACGCGTAATGCGTCTGCTAAACGGCCATTACTGCGATTTGTGCAGTGTAGCTTTTGTTGAGCTACGGCAATTTCCTCAGGACCTGCGTGTAATAGTAAACGTATAGCTTGCTTCACGAGAAAGAGTTGACCTTTCACGTTTTGTGATTGTTAATGATGGGAAGTTTTTGCTCGTTTACGTTTTACTAACGCTGACGGCTGTCCGCTGTTTCTCACTTTGTGATAAGAAAATGAAGAATGGTTTTTGTGATAATAATGGTTGGTGGTAAGCAAAACTCACTTGCTAAGTGAACTTCTACTGGAAATTCCAGCAAGTTGTTCTAACAAGCTTTACCTACCCACATCACTGCATGGTAGCTTGTTCCGCAGCAATCACGTAAATGCGGTCGCTTGCTAAAAATGCTGTCTTGGATTTCTTTTATCGACTTGTAATTGACCATTTTTCGTCTTGGTAGTTTTGGATGATTTTTACGTAACACAGCTGAGTTGTTCATCCATTCTCTTTTAACATGTAGATGAGCGTAAGCCTTTTTCTAAATCGTCTGCATCTAATTCTGCAACGAATGGTGCACGTTCTACTGGTTCGCCGTCGATTGTTTCGATTTCTGACAGAGTGTCTGTTAAAGTGATTAACTCTTCGTCTTTGATTTCGATGTAACGGTCTGTTTCAGCGATTGTTGCCAGTCGCATCTGAACAGATGACGTTGAAAGCCTTCCTAACCTACTAATAATGGGCTCTTATGTGTTTTGCTGCGTAAAAGAACGCCTGGTTTTTCACTCTCATAATAAACCGAAAAGCGAATGAGCCGCGGATTTCTTTCAACGCACGACGGAACAGCTATCTTTCCCTGATAAGTTTTCTTTATTTTGCAGTATTCTACTAAGTTTACGGCAGCTTCTGTATCTGTTTGAGATTTGAAAGTCAACGTCGCTTTAAGAATTCTTTTCAATTCGTCATGGTTTTCAATTACGCTGTAGTGCACTAATGTGAAACGACCTGATTGTGATTGGTGAGGGTGAGCGTTGTTTTCTGTCGCTGGTCCGTGTTGCCCAACGAGTGCCCCAATCCTGCAAATGCTGGAATTTCTTCATCCACTGCATCACGAAGATGAATACGTCCAACACGTTTTACTAATTTAGTGTTGATCCATCTTCGTCCATAATACAATCCTGCTGAGTCATATCCACGATACTCAAGCTTTTTCTAATCCGTTTAATACCACTGTTTTGGATTCTGTCGTGTCCAATACATCCTACGATTCCGCACATAATGTTTAACTCCTTTTATAAGAGGTCCTATTAGCACCTCTTCTTACTGTAATTTTTGATTATGTTTCTGGTGCGATCAATTTTGTCATTTTCCTTTGCAAAATGGTTTGTATGAAACTGATAGACTGCACTGCCTTGAGTCATCCGCCGAGTGTTTCGATAAACTCATTCCTCGTCACCTGTTTTTCCAACAGGCCTGGCTATCCTTATTGCTTCCTTTCAAAGCTTTCATAAGTCTCAGAAACATAGCATCATAACCGATGACCACCCCAAAAACAACTAATTTTCCTTTTTCCTAACCTTTTCCAGACCAAACCTAGTCAACCCTCCTCAAACCGCACCCTTATGTGTCATGGCACTCCTCTATGGCGCATCAACCCTTTCCAATCTTTCAGATTAAAAGCTCCGAAACTTTTGTTTTATACGTATCGAACAAAGCGTTAGCCATGATACACGCCCTATCCCATCCTCCTGCCTCTCAAAGAGAATACCAGTTTGTCGTTGTGTGGTGAAAAGCACACATGATGTTCTGTCTCATTCCTGCTTTTAATATTCATAAGCTATTAAGCCGGGTTTTGGATTCTGATACATAGCAATAATAGCGAGTGTAACTGAAAAGACGGAGTTACGAATCGGGATTCCCTTACCCTCTCGAGGCATTTAGAGGTGAGACGACCACAGGCTCGAGCCGGTGCCCCAATATCAGCTACTATAGGAAAGACTATCCAGAAAAATACCTTCAGTTAATAGCTTTTATCTTTTATGAAATTGAATAGTTTGGTAGCTTCTTTAGTGATTTGCACATCATGCGGATGGCTTTCTCTTAGCCCGCACCACTCATACGCACGAGCTGCGTATTCTCGCGCTCTTCTAAATTATGCCCCCACTACCCCATACCAGCACGCAATCCGCCAACCATTTTGGAAAAGTAATATCGCCGCAGAACCTTTAGTAAGCCTACGCCCTCTGATTCCCTCGGGCACGCGTTTGTTCGCTTCGTTTTTCGCTTGCAAAGTAACGGTCACCTGACCCATTTTCCATCGCTGCGAGACTGCCCATTCCGCGGTATGTCTTGAAGCGACGATCCTGGAAGATTTCGAATTCACCTGAGATTCATCCGTTCCGGCAAGCATGCTTCCTAACATCACCGCATGTCCACCCGCTGCGATAGCTTTTGGCGATATCTCCTGAGTACTTTAATCCCACCGTCTGCGATGATCGCTTTTGCCAAATTCTTTTCGCAACCGTTGCGGCATCGTAAATCGCTGTGATTTGCGGAACTACACCGGCAACGACACGAGTTGACAGAATAGAACCAGGTCCGATTCCGACTTTTACAACGTCGACGCCTAGCTTTCAGAATAAAGCACGTGTGCCTTCGCTGTCGCTACGTTTCCGGCAATCAATGTTGCGTCAGGGAACGCTTTCATGATTTCTTTGATTTTGACGAATCACGCCGGCACTATGTCCGTGTGCAGTATCGATGACGATGGCGTCTGCACCCTGCGTCGAGTAATGCTTTTTGCGCGTTCAAATGTATCTGAAGTAATCCCCACTGCTGCAGCCACGAGTAAACGTCCGTGTTCGTCTTTAGCAGAGTTCAGAATTCAATCACTTTCTCGATGTCTTTAATCGTGAATTAAACCAGCGAGGCAACCTTTTATCGTCTACTAAAGGTAGTTTTCCGATTTTATGTTTTTGAAGAATGGCTTCGGCATCTTTAGGAGGATGTTCCAACTGGAGCCGTTACGAGGTGCTCTTTTGTCATTACTTCGTCAATTAAAATGGAATAATCTGAAATGAATCGTAAGTCACGGTTTGTCAAAATCCCAACGAGTGACGTGTTTCTAAGTCGTCTACGATTGGAACACCACTAATACGGTATTTTTGCCATGAGGGTCTTCAGCGTCTTGTACTTTATGGGATGGAGTTAAGAAAAATGGATTGATGATAACGCCACTTTCTGAACGTTTTTACTTTATGAACTGTCTTCGCTTGCTCTGCGATAGACATGTTTTGGTGAATCACGCCTAATCCACCTTGACGCGCAATCGCAATCGCCATTGTTGAATCTGTGACGGTATCCATACTTGCACTCATTAAAGGAATATTGAGACAGATGTTTTTAGCTAATTGCACGTGTAAATCCACGTCATTTGGCAAGACGTGACTCTCCCGCTGGAATTAGTAAAACATCATCGAGATGTGTATCCTTCTTTTTGAAAATTTGTTTCCCATTTTTGACATAGCACAAACCTCCAGTGATTGAACTTATTAACGAATAATATACCACTTTTAAAAGAAAGCAAGCTTTTCTGTAGAAAATCCTGTTAATTCATGGAGTTTCATCTTTCATTGTTCGTTTTTAATGAGAGTTTAATTTTTCACAAAATCCGCCAGCTTCGAATTATGCTACACTATAGTGACAAAGAAAGGATGATTCCTGTGAGAAAAACAACTCATACCAGCAGTTGCACTAAGCTTCATCTCTCCTTGGCTGTTCGAGCAAGACACTCCCGCTGAAAACGACCACGGTTCGATGGCGACTACTGTCAGAAAACAACGAGCACGACAACAAGTACAACCACGCAACGGAAACAACGGTTCAAAGTACAGAGGCTTCTTCCGAAACGACTTCTGCGATCGAAGCTACTACGCAAGCTGCAGGCTGCAAGTGGCAACGCTGACCTTTCCTGGGATATGAGCATCATCGTCTAATAAAAACACGCCTACCGTCGACTACGCGCCCGGCGAAGATCCAACGGCTGGCCAACAAAGTGCGCGCATTAATTCAACGCATGCAAGAACTCAGCTGTCCGATTAGCGACTCGTACAGCGGATATCGTTCCCTATCGACTATCAAACCGAACTCTATCACGACTATGTGAGCGTGAAGGACAAGCGGCCGCAGACACGTACTCTGCCCGTCAGGATATAGCGAACACCAAACAGGGCTCGCCTTCGATATTCTCGACTCTACGGAAACCTACTCGATGGCCCAGAGTATGGCTGACGCCATCCACTGGCTTCATACGCATGCCCACGAGTACGGCTTCATCGTCCGATTCCAACCAGGCAAGAAGCCATCACAGGTTACCAGCCCGAAGCATGGCACTTGCGTACGTCGAGTGACAAAGCCACTGCCATTTACCAATCCGAGCCTAAGCTCGAAGAGTACTTTGGGGGTTCCTGGTGGAGGTATGAATAGCAGGATATGAGGGGCGAACGCTCGGGACTGAATCACTGGACTGATATTCGCAAGGACTTTGAAAAAGTCGTGCGGACATATCCAAGTGGACGTCAGTCCTGTGAGCGAAGTTCAACTACGGAGTAATCTCACAGACAACAAAAAGCTACCTTGTTTTTCTACAAGGTGGCTTCTTTCTTCTTCATAATTTTGCTAATCAGTTGAAACAAAAAGCAGGTAATTCACCTTGCTTTTTATTATTGAATATACGTCAAACTCTTACCGATAATAAACGTTGTGGTCACATTATGCAATACCGCTAATAGACTGGAGAAACAATATCAATCAAACCTAATCCCATTAAGAACGAATTAATACCTACTGTATGTTTTTAAATTGGCATCTAATTGGCGATTCAGTTGTTCGGTTATATTTTCCAAAACCTCTAATCCCGTTAATTGTTCATTTAAGAATAAGATATCACTGGCTTGACGAGCAATATCTGAAGCACCTGCCATAACAATACCTACATTTGCAAGAGAGAGTGCAGCAGAATCATTAATTCCGTCTCAATCATCAAAACATCGATGACCTTCCTCTTGAAGCTGCTCAATTACTTGATGCTTTTGTTCTGGCTTCACTTGTGTATAAACTCTGTCAAATGGAATCAGCGAGCAAATTGTTTCTGTACGTTTTTGTGTATCCCTGTAAGAAAGTACAATCTGTTTTCCTTTTTCTTTTAACTCTTTCAATAATGCAATCGCTTCTCCTCTTAACGGAGTATCAATACGAGAAAATGGCAATTAATTTTCCGTCATAACTTAAATAAAGTAGTTGTATTTTTGGCTATATTCTTCAATCACTGCTTTTTGCTCATTGGAAATAATCGTCTTCTCATCTTCTAATAATTCCAAACTTCCGATGACGACTCTTTTTCCATCAATCGATGATACGATTCCTTTTGAAAGCTACGTGAGTTAATTTCCCATGCATTTCCTCATATTCAATCCCTCATCTTCTGCCTTCTAACAACAGCCGTCGCAATCGGGTGGTAAAATGTTCCTCAAACAAGCTGCAATTCGTAAAAACTTCCTCATCATCATATCCTTCCTTACGCAATAATTCGTTGAATTTTTGGAACTCAGTTGTCAATGTTCCTGTTTTATCAAAAACAAAAAGTATCAACTTGTGCATATTCATCTAAAGAATTGGATCCTTTAATGACAATTCCTCGATTAGAAGCTGCTTTAATGGCTGTTAAATAAGTTGCTGGTGAAAGATAATTTTAACGCACATGAATAATCCACTAATAGGAAAGTAGTGCTTTAGAGACTGAGCGTGTGAATAAATACGTCAGCGCCATCCCGATGAAATTATATTTCACTAATCCGTCAGCTTTTTCATTAATTGCTTTTTGCTGTTTCGATTGATGAAATTCACTCGATTTAATCAGCTGAACAATTTGCTGCAAGCGTAAGTTTTGTTGCTTATTCGTCACTTCTACTAGTAGCTCGCCATGCTCTACAACTGTATTAGCGTAGACCATATCCCCAATCTTCTTAGAGACAGGGAAAGACTCACCTGTTAATGAACTTTCATTTAAGTAGCCTCTTCCATTGACAACTCTTCCGTCAAAGTAAATTTCTTGACCTTCTGTGTAACGAAAACATCTCCTACTTCAACATGATTGCTCATTTTTTTGAGCGCTCGCCTCTTTTTCAATCCATATTTCGTAAAATATTATTTCGTTAAAGTTCTTTTCGAGCTCTTCAATCGATTTCTTTTGGGACCAGTCATCTAAATCGTCTCCTAAATTTAATAGGAACATAATCATATCTGCAGTCTTATGATCTCCCATCGCCATAGAGTTGATATCGCCACAAAAATCGAGTAAACTCATAGAAAGTTTTTCTCACAAATTGATTGGAAAGCAGCCTTTCCAAACTTTCACCATTTTCATGAGTATCCATCCCATACGAATAGGTGTTGGGAAGAAGGACTTTTGAAAGCATTCTTCTATAGAGATGCATTGAAATACTATCATATGGTGAAGAAGCTACTAGCCACTGGACTTCTTTTTGTTTTTCAATTACGTTCTCCATTTGAATCAAAGATAAAAAACTTTGAACTTGTTGAACTTTCCCTTGAGTAAAATAAACTCCTACATGTTTTAAATCTTTATAAAAGTGCAGTTTTTCAATACCTGGGACTGTGCAAGCTAGTTCCTCTAAATACATTTGGACTGAATGCGGACATGTAAAAGGGAGTTCTAAACGTACTCTAGAGTTTGATTGATGTTTAATAATAAACTTCATTATTTTTCACTAGTTTCTACTACTAATTCTGCACTTTTTCTTCAGCATATAAGTCTTTTGCTTCTTCTAAGACATCATCTGCATGTTGTTTTACAGTAGAAAACAGTTGCGTCAATACCATCTTTTTAATTTATAAAGTAGCGACCGCTTTTAGCATATACATGCTTTGCGTCTTTGCTCGCTAATAGTTTTAATCCTAACGATCCAAAATAAAACTCCTCCCGCAAATACACTTGATTTTTAGCAAGTCCTAAACTAATAAGTTCTTTAATCATTATGATTACCTCCATTTTTCTAATTAGAATTATTCAATTCTTATTATAGTATACAGATTTAAACTCCGACTTTCAATAATGAAAAACTTAAGATTCTCTTGGTCTCTTTCGCTTTCAAACTAAAAACTACCTTGTTTTTTTCTACAAGGTAGCTTATTTTTCTCTAACCAAAAAGAATGCCTGTGTAATTTTTCCTCAGCATTTTCCAATAAAAACATTTTCCATGTGCAAATAGAACATTGACAGGATTCCACGCTTTTTATTTGTTGATAACACTTTTGAGCTGTTTCCTTATTAAAAAGAATGTCATTCTTAAATCTCTTGGAGTATGCCCTTTTTGGATATGTATTATCCCGATTTTAAACAAGAAACGATGCAAACATGAACACTCTTCTCCAACTTCAATATTCTCAATTAAGTCCGTTAGAATTAACGTTTTACTCTTTTTGTGGAAAAATACTGACTCTTCTATAACGGCACTTCCTTCCAAACGGAAGATAATCAATTTCATCTAGCCAACTAATGTCGATTGTTTTTATCTAAGATTGTATAACTTTGGATATATGGAGAGTTGTCAAAAATTTTCTCCAATCCTTTTTGTCGCTCAAAGTTTCGCATCCGGATAAGCTTGACTCACTCTTCCATATATACGTAATGCAATTTATTTGGAGCAACTATATGCTTTCACATGACCTAGCTCATCAATTTCACTTCGCAACTGCGGTGTTAAATGAATAGGAGAATGAATCCATAAGTCATTATTTTCCAATCGCACCACTGTCATTCGAGTGCTAAATGGTACTTGAGTAATTTTAAAAATTCATCTCTACAATTTCACCATCAACAATCCAGATACCCTCATCTATAGTCTTCAATGTATATAATGGCTCATATAATTTCACTGAACATTTCATATAAATTCACCAATTTTTATAGACTAATACACTTCATAATTTGTAATCAGCGGGAGTTTTTCTTTAGAAGTTTTTGGAGACGTTTTATGAGTATTGCGCAGGAAGACCATATTTTTGTACACGCAACGCTCTTTCACGCAACACTTTTTGCCACGTGATCCGCTGAAGCTAAGACAGTTTCTCGTCCAACCATTATAGGTCATGAACTTCGAACGATTGAATTTATAGAACACGGTATCCATCTGTTGCGCCATAAAGTACACGTACATCTCCTCAAAGCGGTCAAAGGTCGGATTATAGTACACCGCCTCGCTCGTCGGTTGCCACAGCGTCGTCGGCTCTAATATTTTCTTCAAATACGCATGAATCTTATCCATCTGCTCATCCGTCACAGCAATCGTATAAATATGCAACGCTTTTTGGTAGTGGTTTTTACAAAAGAGCATATACTCTCGCGCGTGCCTTTAATCAGAACACCTTCAGCAATCCAGCCTCGAGCTTCAAGTCGCGCTCATCATAGTTCCCATAAGAATAGACGTAGCCATCGATACAACGTCCACGTGCCCCAGCGGACCATTTCACGCTCAGCCACATGCACGAAAATCTCGAAACGACTCTTGGCAAGCGGCGGGTACGGAATCGGATAAAGGGACATAATCCAGCGGCATATTCACTTTTGGAAATGAGCGTAGTACTTTTCGTACAACCTTCTCCATTAATTTCTTCTCTGCCATCACAAACTCCTCACACTGTCAATAGGCTTATTGTAGCATAAATTCACGGTGTTCAGTTACTTTTAAGAAAAAGTCCTTTCTAATAAAACTTTTCATATTTTTATATTGAACAGGTATTTTAATTCAGCAATACAGGTAAAAATAAAATGAGTGAAAAAAGTAGTAGGAATATTAAACGATAAAATTATAAACCTTTTTAAATCTCTGATCCTGATTTGGAAGGAAAAGAAATTTTTCTTCTTCTAAGCGGAAAAAGCATATGAAAAACATAAGAGAATTTTTGGATTTTGAAAAGAGTTTTAATGAAATAAATCTGGTATTAACGAGCCTAACTACGTTGGTTTACACCAGATGGTCAATCAATTCAGTTCATTAAAGTGACAAACGAAAATGTTCTGTTAGCTGTTAAATTAGATAAATATCTAGCATGCAAGAACAATGTACGTTATTACGCGATAATAAACTGCAAAACTATTTTGAATAGTGGACGAATTAAAAAGTTTTAAGTATAATATATTTACAAAGAACATTGAGGATAGAACAGGCAGCTATCGCACCCTTGTGGTCTGAAAAGAGATGTGAAAGGTCACTCCACCAATGTTCACTTTGATAAAGCGGTCTTCGGACTGCTTTTTATTTTATACAACAAAAACCTCCCGTCAGAAACGGGAGGAAAAAGATAGAGTTTTATTTACTTGGGAGTAAATAATTCTTATTTGGGAATACAATTACTATAACCAAGTTTTTATGAAGAAATTGTGATGTTTTAATCCCAATTTTCTAGAAATTTAATACCCCAAAGATGCATGCATACCGGCAACGTAACCCGTTACAAAGGCTGCGGTGATATTGTACCCACCAGTGTACCCGTGGATGTCTAACAGCTCTCCGCAGAAATACAGTCCTTGGGTTAATTTCGACTCTAAAGTTTTCGGGTTCACTTCTTTCAAATGAACGCCTCCACCTGTCACAAATCCTTCTCAATCGGCAATGAGCCATTGACGGTAAAGCGGAAATTCGTAAGGGCTTCTTTAATCTGTGCCCAGTTGGCTCAGCTTAGACGATTGACCGCTGTTTGGTCACTAATCCCCACTTTTTGCTAGTAAAAAATTCTACATATCGTTCAGGAAGTAACCCTTTTAAGTGGTTTTTAATGGATTTTAGAGGTGCATCCTCCACAAACGAACGAAACTGTGCATCGAGTTCGGCATCGCTCATGTCAGGCAAAGCATTCAGACTCATCACGACGTCCTTCTTGCGCTTCTTTCTCCTGCACTTGATGCACGAAGCTTGAACAACGTAAGACAGCAGGACCGCTCACCCTCAAAATGCGTGAAAAATCATATCCATCTGATGCGTCACAACAGGCTTCCTTTACCGTTTAAGACACTAAGCGCCACATTGCGGAAGCGACAACGCACGAAGCTCGCCCTTCTTGATGAACTCCTCGCCACTCGTTAGCGGAACTTCTGTGGCAAAGAGCGGTGTAATCGTATGGCCAGCTACTTTCGCGATACCATACCCGTCTCCTGTCGACCCTGTCTTCGGATAAGATTTCCCACCCGTCGCCAAGATAACCGCATCAGCTTTCGAGTTTGCTCGCCATTATCCAGCTCCACCACTCCGCACGGCTCCATCGCTCAAACGAATCGTCTTCACTTTCACATTCGTACGCACTTGCACGCCTAATTTCTTAATCTCCTGAATAAACGTCTCTAGAATCGTCTTTGCCGAATCCGTCACTGGGAACATACGCCCTGATCCTCTTCCTTTAATCGCACGCCGCGACTCTCGAAGAACTGAATAATATCCTGATTATCAAATTGCGAAAAAGGCACTATATAGAAGCGTCCATTTCCCCGGAATGTGCTTCACGATTTCTTCTGGGGTACGACGGTTCGTCACATTACAACGCGTTCCACCCGTGTGTAATAATTTCTTTCCAAGTGTTGGATTCTTCTCAAGCAATACAACTTCAGCCCCATGCATCGCCGCACTGACTGATGCCATCAATCCGCTCGTTCCTCCACCAATAACAATAACTTTCATACTTGCCTCCAATTTTCTTTTGTCCCAAACCATTATAAAGCATGCAAAATAAAAAGCCTAGAGAAACTCTAAAGCTTTAAAAGTTATCTATCACTCTTTAAAGTTTTTCGCGCATAGGAAGTAGAAACGCCTGAAAGAACCGACAAACATCCACCCATAAGCAACGGGCCAAAATACAATTTCTAAGCCTCTACTGAAACTACTGATGATATTTTATAACGACTGCATTGATTGCCTCTAAAACCTGGAACTGTTGCTGAAGTGTGAGTACTACCGGAATAAAGCAGCACTGCCCCTGCTAAAACAAATAAGTTTGAGACTTTGTTAGGAACTCGTTCGTCATCTTTTCATAGTAGAGCGCACTTTTTATAGCGACAATGAATACGAGAGGATTCAATATCCACATACCATATTGAACGGTATTCTGTATCGAATCACTTTTTCGCAATTGCCGCAAAGTTAGCAGAAATGGTGATAGGACTGAAAAACCACCACCAATAAACCCTACCAAAGCACTAATCATTGCCCATTTTTATCTTTCATCAAATACAATCTCCCTTTTAATCGGTTTACCGAATTTTCTATATCCTATATTGCACCGTTACTCTTTAAAGTTTTTTTCAAGCAGACCGCATACCCAATGCCGCTCAAAAATCGATAGAAGGGCGACAAATACTAACAATAGAAATAAGAGAGAGAAGCTATCCTGTACAGCAGGAATAGCACTAAACAACCAATATAATAAGTCATTTAAGAAGGGAATACGGCCTACAATAAAAATGAAGATTGAGTACAGCCGATAGCCCTGATAAGACAAAACGTATTAGCTACAGAATGTAGAAACTCTGTCATCTCCCTTTATAGTAAAGTTTACTCTTCAGCCACACAGAAAAATCGCTACATACGTACACAGCATTAGAATTGCTATGAAACCCATCGCCGATCCGTTTGCTCCGATTCCTGCAGCGAGTAATACCAAGGGAGACACCATTAAAAATGCCCCTCAATAATGCCCACATACGCACTCCAGATTGCCCATTTTTACTTTTGCATATTTTCTTCTCCTTTAAGTTTTTAGTCCTCAAAATTCCCGATCAAAAAGCATAGAATAAGCTTCGTTCCGGACTAATCTTCAAATCTTGAATACAGCTAGCGTACCCAGCACCTCCAGAAATTGACAAAATTCCAACAATAAACATTAGTGGGGAATAGATAAAAATTGGAATCAACCTAGAATTCCGCCAGCAAAAACCAATCAGAAACCGACTTCGCGACTCGTTTATCTTTCTTATAGTAAATTTTTAGCTCTTATGGCTACATAGAAAATAGTCGCCCACGTACACATTACTAGAATACTGATAATTCTAGCCAACTGCTCATTCCTTTGCGATAAACAAAAATCAGCGGAGATACTGTTAAAAATATTCCGCCTAGAATCCCTACAAACGCACTGATTTTTAGCCCATTTTTACTTTTTCATATTCTTGTCTCCTTTAAATCTTAAGTTCTCAAATTTCCTTAGTAAAAACCCACAAAAATGAGCTTCGTTTTGGCACTATTCTTTAAAATTTTGAATACAGTCAGCGTACCCAATACCTCCAATAATCGACAGGATTCCAAAACTCCGTATCCATAGAAATATATTACAAAAGGCTCATTTCAGACTGAATAAATTCGTCATACCGCAGGTAAAACATCGCTTAAAAAGGAATGTGCCCTAGCAATCGGATGAAGATTAGGGACAAATGCTAAAAATACCGACCAGTAAAAATAAATCAGTCGCCCACTTGTGTACCTCGAGGGTCTCCTTTAAAGTGTTTTTGCTTTCATAAGCAGTAATTAAAAATCACTACAACCGTATATAACACTAAAAGGCTGTCACCATTAACAATGGGCTACTCAACCTCATCAATGAGATGAATAACACGGTTGGGGCTACCGCTAAAAACAACCTGCCAAGAATTCCGACCTTAACACTCTTTAACACCAACTTTTTTCTTCCATATTCAATTTCCTCTATTTTGTAATTTTTCGAATTCCTTTCAATAAAACCATCAAATGAGCTTCGTTCCACACTATTCTTTAAAGTTCTTCAGGCAGAAGCGTAACCGGGTCCACTAATAATCGACAGCACCCAACGACTATGATAGGCGGAAAGAGAATCAGAAAAATATCCACTTCTTCCTCAACCAAATCAAAAGAATTGTAAGTACGGCTCGATCAAAGAGAACTTTACTGAGGATCACGATAAGAATTGAGGGCACACCTAAAAATCCCCTGCCAGTAAAAAAACAAGTTCGAGGCCCACGTCTTAACTCTGGAATCTCCTTTATAATAAATAGCACTTTTTAAGAGCGACGACGAAGATTGTCACATAAGTAGCCACTATCAGTAGGGCTGCTATCGTAAATAAGAACCCATCTGCTCCGAGCCCTGCAGCAAATAGTACTACAGTGGCCACTAGCAAAAAGCGCTCCTCCCTTAATGCCGACATTAGCACATCAGTACCGCCCATGTTAAATCTTCCATCACATACCTCTCCCTTAGTCCTAATCCTTTAAATTTCCTTAGACAAATCGCATAATAAATGCCCCATACTACGGATAAAATCGCGGATAGAAACATTAGACCAAGTACACGTTCAAAAGCCCTCACTTCCGTCGAATAACGCGTCCATTATCCAATCAACGAGTCCGCTAGATCATTGGAATATTTACCAAAGCAAGCAGTAAGGTGACAACGAACCCTACCCGCTTGAGGCCACAAATAAATTGGCACCCACCTCGATTACACGTTCATCCTCTTTATAATAGTGCGCACTTTTTCAACGCTACGAAAAATAATTCCAAATGTCGTCACTAATAACGCAAGGGCCACCATTGCTCCATCACGACTGGCGCCAATTCCGGCCGCTAATAACACCAATGCGAAAAAGATCGCTAAAGGCCCACCTAGAATCCCCACAAACGCACTGATTTTTGGCCCATCTTTTATCTTTTCATCTCTCAACTCCTCTAACGGTCAAATCGATTTAACGAAATTAAATATCCAGCTCCAGAAATCAATCCCAATAGTCCAGAAACTCCGCCCGTGATAATGAGAACGGATCCCATTCCACCGATTTGAAGTGTCACATCATTGATACCTGTTAATCCTGGAATATAAGAAACGAGAACCGGCAGCGTCGCAATAACTCCTAAACTGGCTCGCCAGTAAAAAGATTTTTGTAATCCAATACGGAATTTCGCCCGTCTTTTTATAATAGCGATGACTAATTCTAGCGACAATGAAACATCACCCAAATAAACGCAACGAGATAAATAGACATCGTCTGCGTTTGGTGCAGAATCTGAAGTGTTTCTTCTGAGGGTGCGGTAAATGGAAAAACCATACTAAAAATGACAATCGAAAAATATTCGGCAAGATATAAGACGGTGCCACAAAGATGAGTCCACCCCATACAATTCCTAGTATTCGCTTAATAGCGCCCATAGTTTTGATTTTTGGTTGTTCTACAGCCTGCACTCACAACGCCTCTTTTTCTTCTTGTTTCCCTTATTTTATCACAACCGCTTGCACCTTAGAAGAAAATCCCCAACAAAAAACACCTGCGCCAGATGACGCAAGTGCTTAATTCATTTATCCTTTTACAGCAATCGCTTGGATTTCCACAAGAGCATTCTTTGGTGAGGCTGCTGCTTGAGACGCCATACGCGCTGGATAAGGAGAAGCAAAATACTCTCCATACACTTCATTCATGTTTGCGAAGTCGTTGATGTCTGCTAGTAGCACGGTTGTTGATACGACCGCATCCATTCTACCCCTGCGCTTTCTAAAAATCGCACGGATATTTTTCAATGATTGATGCGTTTGGCTAGCGATATCACTTCCTGCGAACTCCCCTGTTTCAGGAACGATTGGCAACTGTCCAGAGACGACGATTGTTTCTCCTGTGTAGGCTACTCCTTGTGAGTAAGGTCCGATTGCCTTTGGAGCCTGTTCTGTTTGAATTACTTTCTTTGTCATGAAATCCTCCTAGTCTAATGGTGGCACAGTGTCCACAGAATACATATTTTTCATACGGTCAAATGCTTCTACAAGACGCGCGTACGGCAACTGCAAGGTTGATACGGATACAGCCTTCGCGAAGAACATCTTGCCGTCTTGCCAAGCCACGCCGACATCCCAGCCGCGTTTTTCAAGCTGTTCGAGCGTCAGATTGTGTTTTTTCAAGAACTCAGAACAGTCGATAAAGAGCATGTACGTGCCTTCAGGTTTTGGTCACTTCCACGCCGTCAAATTCACGGTGAATAAAGTCGCACGCATAGTCCGCGTTCTTCTCGATCACTTCACGCAACTCTTCCAGCCACTCGTATCCTTCTTCTCTGATACTGCCCCGATTAACGCATGCATTGACATCACATTCATCGCGTTATAATGCGGCTTCATCCCTTTTGACTCGACACGGTCTCTTAACGCATCATTGTAAATCACATGATAACTTCCCACGAGTCCCTGCTAGGTTAAACGTCTTACTTGGCGCATACATGGCCACGGTGCGATTCTTTGCATCTTCTAGAAATCGACTGTGTTGGGATATGCTTATGGCCTTTAAAAATAATATCTGACCAAATTTCATCCGACGACAATCACATCATACTGACGAGTAAATTTCCATCGCGCGTTCGATTTCTTCCTTCTCCCATACACGGCCACTTGCGGTTGTGCGGAGAACAGAAAATCGCCACATGAATCTTATGCGCTTTGATTTTTCGCTCCATATCCTCAAAAGTCCAGACGGTAAACGCCCTGTTCGTCTTTCACGAGCGGGCTATGCGGCCTTCAATCCATTATCGTTTAACGACTGCGTAAAGCCGACGATAGGTTGGACTATGCACTAACACGGCATCTCCAGGCGCAGCATACGAAGTTAAATGTCGAAACGACTCCCCAAGCACGCCATTTTTCATGACCGATATGCTTACGCGTTAACCCCTGTCACTTGATGGTGGCGCGCATGCCACTGAATAATGCTCTCGTAGTACTCTTTAGAAGGCATAAAGTACCCAAAAATCGGATGTTCCAATCGTTTTTGCATCGCCGAAATCACCGTCGGCACGGTTGGAAAACTCATGTCCGGCGATCCACATCGGAATCACATCGAAGCCTTCTTCGGTCTATCTGGCGACTTCCTGGAATCTAACTCCCAGCCCATCAACAGCCAGCGCGTCCATTCCACGTCTGTCATATTCCGTTGTAAAATCAAATTTCATCCGCAAACCTCCTTGAATCTCCCCACCATTATACACCGTTCCCCGCCTCCACTCAACGCCCGCTGGCTCAGTCCGAAGTCTGCACCACAAATCGTGATTCTGCGCATGCAGGCATCCTGTTGCGTTGCATCCTGGCTCTGATGTCATAGAATGGGAGCAAGACAGAAGAAACTTGTTTCTTCGTCTGTTACCCTGAGCAGTAAATAGGTTGACCTACTAGAAAGCAAGGTCAATCATTTGTCTACGCTCTAACTCTATGCAGTACAGTAACGCACCAGTCCGCAGTTGTTTCATAACTATGCAGATGTCACGGGATTTTAAAACAACGCTTTAACCCTTCTACTATTTTTCATCGCTGAAAATCACGCTATACTCTTCGTTTTTTAGAAAGAAAATAATCCCTCCGATAACACAGACTCCCAGCCGATTGCTGGATAGAGTAAATTCTCTGCTGCTCCTGACATTTGTCCGGTGACAAGTGTTCTGGTCATTTTCATGATACTTCTGAATCATTTCCTGAATTTCCTTCAAAAGAATACCATCCCTTATTTGCTTGAACTGTCTGCTTTTCACGTCGTATAACAATCCAATTTTTACATCTCCATTCGAAATACTTTTGCACAGTAATACCGCCAAAAGGAGTATCATAATCCACATTGAAAACTAGTATTCCTTTGATATCGCTGCTATATTCCTCTCCTAACAGTTCAGAAATTTTGTGATATTCAAAGTCCTGTGGTTTATCTGCATAGCTGCCCGACTTCGTTTGTAAACGACCGTCAACTTCAGAAATCAAAACTCCTTATTCATCCCATTTAATAAGGTTTTGCGCACTCAACCACCCGCTGTTTTTAGTGAGTGTCCCATCATCAGCTTGTTGGATTAACTGTTTTAATTCCTCTTCAGATTTAACATCTTTTAGCTTCTTATCACCAAACACAAAGATTGTATGTTTTGTATCGAAAGGAACCTCATTCTCGGAAGAGCGTTCTTTCTCCTTGACCTGTTGATTACTCTTCTCCATCGGCTCATCTAACACCTGATGCAATTCCTCTGTCGACAGTTTCGGCGCTGCATAAACCGTTGAGAAAATGAAGATACTACAAACAATCCACTGACTACGACTAAAAATATTTTTCTTTAATTTGAAAACCATTTTTAAGATCTCCTTCCGTTCAAAAGACGGCTCCATCAAAACGAAAAAATATTCTACATAACCAACATACAAAAAGGACGTTCTCACTACTCTGTTTTCACCCTATATAATACCACTCACCACTGTATTTAATCTACATGATTTTAATCAAATCCTTGGACTCTATAGTCATAAAAATAACGATATGCAAACAAAAAGTTAGAGCTCCATAGCGAGAATCACTTCGGAGCTTTTTGACTTTCGCAAGGACTGAGACCTAGGCTCAGGCCGGTGCAGTTGTTTCTCTTATTTTTAATACTAGTTCCGTTTTCTTGCCAAAGGATGAAGTGCGGACTCCGCAAAAACGACATCACGTGATAAGACGCATCACAAAATAGGTTAAAAAGCAAGTCGCCCCTAAGTTCCATAGTATGCATATTAGAGATGAAGCAACCGATGTGAGTCTGCCACAAAAATCTTGATTTCTAAGAAATGGCAGTTTGAAAAATGACTCGCAGCGAGCGCTAAGACTGTCAGAGCCTGGCCCAGTAGCCTCTGATTATCAATACTATGGAGTTATCCTAAGGGGACAGTGTTCTAACCTATTTCTTCATCGCTGAAATCACGCGATAGCGCTTTTCGTGCGATAAAGTCCGCCACTTCATCGGGCTCAGTAAGTCCACATGAAGCACCACTGCACTTTCCATCGCGATGATACACAGAAATCGTCGAAACGTTCACGTTGTTTTCGCGCAACACATTTGAAATTTCTTCCAGCGGACCTGGTTTATCCTCATTAATTTCAATGAATAAGCGAGAACCTGGAGTGTTGTATCCAGAAATTTCGATGAAACGCATCGAAAAATATCTTTGTCGGTAATAATCGCTTCCACGTGTCACGCGCATCTACGACTGAGCAGGACAGCAACATTTTGCTGACGCATCAGAGACGCTGCTTCTTCAATAATGTATGAGCCTTCACTGTTAAGACTTGCTTTTGCATGAATTTCGCTTACGCAGTTGTCTTGTTTAATAAATAGTTCAACTCATGCCATTGATAGGCTTGTCGCCATTGAAGGTGAGTGCCCTGCCAACAAGTTCTTCTGTTAATAGTCCGACTAATTTTCCGTCTTCTACAACTGGCAAGCGGTGGATGTCATGCTCCTTCATTAGGTCTAGAGCTTTCATAACCGTTGTTTCAGGCGTTACTGTAATAACGTTGGTTGACATATAATCTTTTAACTTCCATGAGTTACCCTCCTAGATATGCTTTCTGAATTTCATCACTTTCTAACAACTCTTGTCCTGTACCGCTAAGGACCACTGATCAGTTTCTAGTACATACGCACGATTTGAAATCGACAATGCCATTTTCGCATTTTGCTCGATCAGTAAAAACCGTTGTCCCTGTCTTTTTGGATTTCTTGAATGATTTTTGAAAAATCTCGCGGATGAAGATTGGCCTACTCATTGAAGGTTCGTCGAGCAATAATAGTTTTGGACGGCTCATTAACGCACGGCCCATCGCTAACATTGTTGTTCCCCCACCAGAGCGTTTGTGCATCTTGGTCTTTACGTTCTTTTCAAGATTGGGAAACGCTCGAAGACAGCTTCCATATCTTTTGAATTTCTTCTTTATCCTTGCGTAGAAATGCCCTAGTTCGAGGTTTTTCTTTTTACCGTTAATCCTGGGAATACGTGACGTCCTTCTGGAACTTGCACGAGTCCTTTCTCAACGATTTTCTTCGCAGATGTTGAGCGATGTTCTCACCTAAGTATACGATTTCGCCTTCTGAAGGATGGATAGAGTCCTGATAAAGTCTTCAAGATGGTTGACTTTCCCGGCATCGTTTGCCCCGATAAGAGACACGATTTCTCCTTCGTTAACTTTAAAAATTCACATTACGATACAGCGGAATCATTCCGTAATGAACTGATAAATTTTTAACTTCTAACATCTACTCACCTCCTAAGTACGCTTTAATAACTGCAGGATTTTGTTTAATTTCTTCTGGAGTTCCTTCTGCAAGAAAGTCTTCCATATTCCAACACGTAAATGCGTTGGCAGATTTTTCATGACAAAGCGACATATCGTGCTCGATTAATACGACTGTTAAATCGAAACTCTGCTTGAATTTTAGCAATCAATTCTGTTAATTGAGCTGTTTCTGAGGATTCATCCTGCTGCAGGCTCATCTAAGAATAAGATTTTTGGTTTTTGTCGCTAAGGCACGAACGATTTCTAGTTCACGTTGTTGTCCGTATGCTAAGTTTTCGCCTTTTTCATCTTTTAGTGTATCCAAGTTGAAAAATCTTTAGCAATTCAACCGCTTCTTCGCGCATTTTCGCTTCTGTATCATAGTATTTTCTTCGTGCGGAATAATGTTGAGAACAATGAATCGCTCGAGTGTGCGTGCATGGCAATCATTACATTTTCGAGTACCGTTAAATCTTTAAACAAGCGAGATATTTTGGAAGGTACGTGCCATCCCTAGGCATGTACGCTTGTAAGGTGCGAGTCCGTTTAAGTTTTCAACTGTCCGTCTACTTCTAAAGCTAACCGTTCCTTCTGTTGGCTCATAAACCCCTGTTAACAAGTTGAAGAAAGTCGTTTTTCCCAGCTCCGTTTGGCCCGATGAGTCCGATCAGCTCACCCTTATTCACCTTCATCGAAAACGTTAGAAACAGCAGAAAGTCCATCAAAGTTTTTGTTAGTCCAGTAACTTCTAATAACATTACTTCCCACTCTCCTTTGTTTCTTTCTTCTTAGAAAACTTGAAGTCTCTAGTTTGAATTCCCAAGTACCAAGCAATCCACCTGGACGGAAAATCATGATTAAGATTAGCGCTACCGCATGAGATGATCGTACGTAATTGTCCAAATGGTTGTAGGACAAGGTTGATGATTCAAAGTAATACGGCTGCACGAATGAACCCTGTGAAGCTTCCGATACACCGAATGCCACGATGATTAATACATCGATTGATTTCATGAACGTGAAAGTCGCTGGCGTTACCGCTCAAGCGTTGTAGCGAAAGTGTTCCGCCGATACTTGCAGTGGCTGCTCCTAATACGAAGGCCAAGATTTTATATTTTTGTGACTGAACCCCATCGATTCCGCAGCGATTTCGTCTTGTAACACCGCGTAAGTGGCACGACCCTGCACTACTGAATGTGTAGTTCAAGATTAAGATAGTTGTTAATACAAGAGCGATATACGTAATCGTCCATGTGTTTTGTTAAAAGGCACCCGCTGATACCAGCAGCACCATTTGTGATTTTCATGTTTGTCACGGCTACACGGATGATTTCCGCAACCCTAGAGTCGCAATCTTCGGTGAGTCCCCTTTTTAAACGAAGCGTTGGTAATCAACAAGGACGCGACGATAACAGAGATGACTACTCCGACTGCCATCCCAGCAAATAGTCCAGGAAGACCCGTTCATCATTTTTCCCAAGAATCGCACTCGCTATAAGAACCAATCACGATAAACCCGGCATGCCTAGTGAGAACTGTCCGGCAACCCCAAGAATAAGGTTCAATCAACGGCGTGAGATAATATTGATCGTGATATTAATGAAGGTACTTTCGTAGTAGAAGTTAATGACTCCTGTTTGTACAAGTACGAAAAGAAGAGCGTACATTCCTAATGCGAACAGCGTCCAACGAATATTCTTTTATGAAATCTTGCATCTTCTTCACCTACACTTTCTCTCTGACATTTTACCAAACAATCCAGCTGGTAACACGATTAAAATAATGAATAATAGGAAGTAAACGACTCCGTCACGGTATGGTGAGTAACCGAAGAAGCTACCATTGTTTCTAATAGACCGATGAGGTAACCACCGACCATGGCCCCAGGAATACTACCGATACCACCAAGTACGGCCAGCAACGAAGGCTTTTCAGTCCGACTGTAATCCCCATTGTTGTTGAGATGGTATTGTAGTACACCCCAACAAGGACACCCGCAATCCCGGCTAGCGCTGAACCGAGCGCAGAATGTAAAGGAAATCACTCCGTCTACGTCAATCCCCATCAGTTGAGCTGCTTGCTCATCAACGGCAACTGCACGCATGGCTTTCCCCATTTTGTATAACGAGACGATAAATTGTAATAACGCCATTAAGACAACGGTCACTCCGAAAATCAAAATTTGTTTTCCGTTCACTGAAACGTCTCGAAATAATGTGATCGTTTCAGTTCCGAAAGTCTGAAGAAACGGACGAGATTCCGCTCAAAAAATAACTCATTGCATTTTTCTAGTAGGGTATGACACCCGATAGCCGTAATCAACGCGGCTCACGAGTCCAATTACGAAGCGACATCAGCGCCACGTTCAATCCCACAACCCCTAAGACCGCACGGGGCAACCATCGCTATAAAGAGCGCTACGAATACATTCATCTTCAAGACCATTACGGCAAAATATCCAATGAACGCCCCATCATGTACACATCACCATGTGCAGAAGTTAATGAAGCTAATTGTCCGCATAAACCATGGTATATCCAAGCGCAATCAACGTCAAATACTTCCGACTACAAGCCCGTTTACCAATTGTTGCATTAACAACTCCATATTTTTCTCCCTTTCAAATCTATCCTTATCTAGCGGAAAGAGAGCGGAAGTCCCTTCAGTGCCTCTCTTAAAAATACTATTAAAACTTAATTAGTCAGCTGAGTACTCTTGAGCACTTACTTCTTGTCCGTTTTTGGAACTCGATGACTACTGCTGATTTCACTGGTGTGTGGTCAGGACCCATTGAGAATGTACAGTTACACCATCAAGTCTTTTGTTGCTGCTAAAGCTTTTGTGATTGCTTGAGGATCAGTTGAGCCAGCAGTTTCGATAGCTTTCATTAACAATTGAGTTGCATCATAACTTAAAGCGGCGAAAGTATCTGGGTTTGTACCATATTTTTCTTTGTACGCTTTAACGAACGCTTGAACGTCTGCATCATCACTTAATGTTGAGAAGTGTGAGTGTAGTAAACGTTAGAAAGGTTTTGAGCTGTTACCTGCTAATGCTGCTAACTTGTCACTGAAAGTCCGTCACCACCAACGATTGGTTGAGTGATACCCATTTCACGTGCTTGTTTGATGATTAGACCAACTTCTTCCGTAGTAACCAGAACATATAATACATCAAGTCTTTAGATTTCAATGTTATTAAACTGCTTGGAAGTCTGTGTCTTTTGATTGGTAGTATTCACGAGTTACAACTGTTCCACCGATTTTACTGTCAGTGTAAGTTTTTTCAAAGGCATCTGCTAACCCTTTAGAGTAGTCATTACCTGTATCTTGTAAGATGGCTACTTTAGCATTTCCGAATTTCTTGTGTACGAAGTTCGCTCCTACAACCCTTGGTAGCTGTCAGAGAAACATACACGGTAGATGTATTCATATACTGAAGATGCATCTTCTGCGTTTTTTCAATGTCACGCCCATCTCCTGTTGTTGCTGGGAAGACTGTTGGGATTTTTGCTTGTTCAGTTTACTGATTGATACTGAAGCATCTCCTGTTGTTGCTGGTCCGACTACGCCGACCACTTTTTCAGAAGCTAATTTCTTTGCTACTGAAGCTACTTCTGTTTTGTCTGATTTGTTATCGTATGAAACGTATTTTAATTCCTTATCTAATAACTTCCCTTTTTGTTCAACGGCTAATTGAGCACCGTTGTTCATAGAAGAACCGTAAGTCCTACGTTCCTGTTAACTCGAAGTTTCCCTCCGATTTTGACTGTATTACTATCTGCTGCGTTTCCCACAACCTGCTAAAATTGCTGCAACCACAGCGCCTAATGTGAATTTCTTTAATTTCATAAAGATCCTCTTTTCATGGATGAATTTTTTTCAACTTGAGGTAGTATATAATATTCTGACAATTCATGCAATGAAATCATAATTTTTGAAAAATATTTTTGTTTACATTTTTATCGTTTTTCACTTTCAAGATTCTTAGAACTATTTTTCATTTTTCTAGTTAGAAATAAGTATTATTTACACCTAAAGTGTGATATATTGTATTTTAGCAATTTAGTGTGACACAACTAACAAGAAAAGGGAGAAAGAAATGAGAGCATTACTTTCAAAAATCAAAAACCGACAAATCGATATTGTCGACTATTTAGTTCAAGCAAACGGCTGGGTTCATATCGACGAACTCGCAAAAGACTTTTAAAAGTCTCTACTCGTGCCATCAAAAATCGACCTCGCATTTTTTGCGATAAAATTGATGGACTCGACATCCTCTTCTCAACGAATGGGGTTCGTATCGAATTACCAGAGAATTTAAGTACCGAAGTCGTCTATCCTTATTATTATTCATTCTATTTGCTACGAAATTCTAGAACAATTATTCTTACACGAAGAAACCACTGTTACAGAAATGACACAAAAACTGTTCATTACGACTTCAACATTGAATCGTTACATTCAAAAAATCAATAATAGTTTAAAGAAAAAATTCGATTTCCAAATCTCGAAGAAAAACTTGCAATTTCATTGGAAACGAACAAGACATTCGCTTCTTCTTCGTTCAATACTTTTGCTGAAAAAGACTGCTTCTTCAGAATGGCCATTTCGACTTTGTAGACAAGCTTCTCTAGAAAAATTCTAGTAGACCTCTTCAAGTCTTCGAACTTCCCGCAAAGCTTTGAAGGATACCGTGTCTTCAAGATGATTTTTACGGTTAACTTCTTCCGATCTTATCAAGGGCATTTCGTACAAAACTTCGAAAGCAAAGATAAATTCTATGATTACTCAATCAATTAGACGGCCCTAGACGAAATCGTAGAGCAATTCGTCAAAGAAACAGGAATCATGGTCACTCCAGAAATCCTGGAACAATCATTCTCCATTTTCTTACAACCGCACTTCTTCCTAACCGTTGAAGAATTCTCAGCTGCTCGTCAGGAAAAAGTTCGTGACCGCCTATCCTTCGATACGATTAGTGACGAATATTCAGAAAGTCTTGAAAAACGCTACGACTTGAAATGCGAAAAACTATGATTTACTATTGTGGCACTCAGCAACACGTCTCGAATTAGAACGTATCGAAGTGCACTCAGACTTTATCTTATTCGATAGAAGAGACCATTGATGAACTTCTTCGTCTCTCACCTGGGTTCTACAATGATGTTGCAGCGCTTGACGGAGTACCAACAAGAAATCAAGAACGTGAAGCGTCAACGAAATATTTCGCACTTGATTTTCACGTTCTACACGCACTGGGAAGGTCTTGTTGCTCAGTTGCAAGCTAAACAAGAGAAAAATCAAGGGGTGTTGATCTTGAAACGATTTTCGACGAATACTATCCAAAAATTCTTGGCATCGTATTTAGAACACAACGCGGCAAACCGCTTCGAGTATCATACGTATGACCAGCTTGAAATTTTCGCTAGATATTCTAGAAAAATCTGATTATAAGATTATTTTGAGTAACTTTTGCTCTTCCTGAAATCAAAAGGAAAACGGTGATCTGCTCTGCATGATTTGAGTATGATTGATCTTGTCAACGAGTTGAATAAACAATAGAAAGATGCCCCCGCAATGCAGGGGGCATCTTTCGTTGCATAGCGCTTTTTTAAAAACAAAACTTGCGTTTTTCTTACGAAATCCTTGAACTGTTGCGGTTCATTTTTATAACTACTGCAATGGGGCAACGGATTGAGCCTATCGTCTCAATTCCTGCAGCTTTCAAACTGACTCTACGGGTTTCACCCTAGAGTCAGTAATTCACATTGGTTTGCTATCCCCCATTGCTGTTGTTATAAAACCGCAACGTTCTTTGGGATTGTAAGAAAATGAGATGCAAAAAGTGAAGTGCGAGACGCGCTGTGATGAGGTTTTTGGTGAAAACGGAGAAAGTGGGTTTGTGCAGGTGTTGGAGGTATATGGCTAGAAATGTGATAATATCGGTCTTTTTGAAGAGGCAAACGCTCCTGACGTAACTTTGCCCAAAATTCACTTATAAGTGAATTTTGGGCAACGAGGTCTCAGAGTAAAAAATTGCTTGGAGAATGTCTCCAGCAATTTCTAATCCAATTATTTAACTTCTGTATAACCGATTGATTCTAATTTTTGAGTTGCTGTAGAAAAAGTCCGCATACGTTGTTGAAATGACACGTGCGTCTTTAAGTTCCATCTTGCCCTCTTCATTCGTTATAGATTTGTAAACCCAACCGCATACACGTTTTTGAATCCAAGCTAGATTTCCACTTGAAGCGTCATTACTAAGTTCCCATTACCGCGAACAATCTCATCCCCATACGAATATGAATTATCAACATTATTCGCTAGACCACGATAATAAGTTTTATCAAACGTTATCTTATCATTTCCACTAAATTTCTTATTCACTTCTTCTTTTAGTTTTGCAATAATTTCGTCTTTGTTCTTAGCGTCATCAAGTTTTTCAGCAACTGTCTTCAATCCTTTAACAGGAAGTGTGAAGCTTCCGTCGCCTTCTAATACATAACCTCTGTCTTCTAATAAGTTAGTGAAATTACCGTCTAACACGATTTTGTATCTTTTTTCCATTTTCTAATTTACCATTGTTTTCAACTTTTAGAAACGTAAGAATGACAATTTAGAATCTGTCACATGAACTTCTGCACGGCCACCTTTTGTTAAAGACCTTCCACTTCTAATGAAGTGATTTTCGCTAATTCTTCAGCCGTTAATTTCTTCGCTCTTTTTAATCCGCTAACTTTCACTTTTTGTTTCTTTTGGAAGGTTAAAGTATTTTTCAGCATCTTTATCTGAAGAGAATGTGAAAGTAATTTCGTCGTTATTTGACAAAGCCATCTGTTTTACTTGAGTTGCTTTCACTTTTGTTTTGCAGCATTACGAACTTCTGCTTCTGTTTTTCGCATCTGCTTTTAGGGTTTGCTACTAAGAACTCTTTTACTAACTCTTGAGTATCTACTTGATATACAAGTTCCCCTTTTGTATCTAACCCGGTAAAAGTTGTTTTGATAGATTCACCAGCGTCTACTTTTTACGCCACAAGCAGCAAGTACCACAGTTGCTACTAAACAGAATAATGTTAACAGTCTTTTTCATGATTCCCTCCTGAAAAGCTTTTTCTATTATTTGATTACTTTCACCATTATAAGTTCTATTACAGTATTTTCAATACTGTTTTTGGAGTAACTTGCTCTTCTTTTTCGTTCGTGCTAAGGTAAATCTAACGAACTTTTACACATCGGAGGCTTTTATGAATCAAAAATCCTATGGAAAACCATCCGCTTTACATTAAAGCAATTTAACGCAGAACAGCTGGATGTATTTACGCAATTCCATCTTTTTGCAATTTTTATTTCCGTGTTTGGATTTGGCTTTTTAACACTTATTTTTTTCGTGGAATGCTCTTTTATGACAGGGACAATCCAATTTAAACTTCGCCAATTTTAAGACCGTTTTATTAAGTCCCTTGGTCCATTCCATTATTCATTTTATATGTTACTCATTCGCGTTTCTCATTTTCATGGAGTTCTCGATACTCATCTTCATGATTTACGGAACGATTCGCGGTATTCATTTTTCATAGCGCAGTAGCATTCAAAAATGCATTTAGTGAACTCAAGCAATTACTAAACGATCACTTTATTACGTTCTGGCTTATTTTTAACACTCTTGCCGATTATTAATATTGGGGAATTGACATTTATCTCGAAAAATCGCGATTCGAATTTATTACGGATGAACTCACTAAGACGAGTAGCGGAACGATCTTTTACACCGGACTGATTGTTGTCCTACTCTACTTTCACGCACGAAGCGCCCTTGCGATTCCACTTCAGATTCTTACCGACCAGCCTTTTTACAAAAATATTGTCACAAGCTGGGAAGTTGACGAAGAAGAATACTGTGCGATTGCTCTTTATTTCGGCAGTCGTCGAAGGTGTCCTTACGATTCTCGTTATTTTTATCTCCATCGGAAGTGTCGCCCTCGTTGAATTCTTAGACCCATACGGATCAATACACTTCTCTTGAGTAGTGTGTTAGCCATTGCTAAGTTGCTACAAAGGCTTCATTATCCTTTATACAAAGATCGCTACGTTTATTTTTATGACGAAAAATCATTCATGAGCATAAATTGGCGTCGCTTGAAGTGTATCATCACCATGAAGAAATTAAACATAAGCGTAAAATCGTGACTGCCTTTGCTCTTCTCTTCGTAACAGGAAGCGGGGTTCTCACAACTCTCTCCACCTATAGAACGGAATCAGCCAACGACCCTATCATCATCGGTCACCGCGGCTATGTTGGTGAAGCCGTTGAGAACTCGATTGAAGGATTAAAAAGCGGCCAAAGAAGCCGAGCGCCAACATGGTGGAGATGGATATTCTCCTCACAAAGACAATCAATTCGTCGTAATGCACGACTATAACTTGAAAACGATTAGCAGGGTCTAAATAAACGCGTTCAAGACATGACTCTTGATGAAGTTCATGGTCTTCCCATCGAACAAGACGGATTCACGAGTCACATTCCTACTTTTGAAGAGTTTTCTCAGCAGCCAAAGAAATTGGCATGCCGCTGATTATCGAGCTCAAGCCTCATGGCGGTGAGCCTGCCAACTACGTGGATCTTTTTCATCGCGAAATACAAAAGAACTCGCCATCGACAACTCCAACAAAGTCATGTCTCTTGATTTGAAAGTCATGGAAGAACTCGAGGCAAAAAGCGCCTGAAATCACGACAGGGTTTCGTCATTCCAATTCAATTTGGCGGTTTTGGTGACGCAAAGGTGGATTTCTATGTGGTGGAAGATTTTTTTCTTACCAAGAACTGGCGGTCCTGCATGCGCAAGAGACAGGACATGAGGTGTTTGTCTGGACCATCAATACGGATGATGCCCTCGAGAAATACGTAGATAGCCCCGTTAACGGCATCATCACCGACCAAGTCGCACTCGCCAAAACCATTCAACAAAGAGCACAAAAACAACAACAGTTTAATGGACCGCTTCTTACGCACGTTAAATGTGAGCTTCGTCAAATAAAATAAAACAGACCGCTTCTTACGCACGTTGAATGTGGGGCCTCTAGATAAATCGGATAGCTCGTTGAGCTTTTCTCAGGGCTCTTCATAGTAGCAGTAATGGGACACCGGTGCAAGCCTTGGTCTTGCACCTTTAAAGCCTCAAAGAGGGAGTAAGGAATCAATTCCTAACTCCCTCTTTTTCGCATTTAATGTCATCCCCCATTACTGCTACTATAGACCCTGAAGCCTGAGCTATCCTCTACGATTCCCTCCATTCCCCACCTCAAGAGCTTTCGTGTTTTATTTCGGCGCATGCACACTGCGTAGAATCAGTGCATTAAATCTTGTGGGTGGGTTCTGAATGGATTGTGAGTGACTTGGTCTGTGTGAAGCGTATTTCTGGAGGACGGGAAAGGGACAGGATGCAGAGAGTGCTGGGCACTTTCTTCTCCATTCTAACTTTCCTCAGCGGATAAACCTTGAAATACTTGCCCAATATGGGATATTTAAAAAAAGGATTTGTTCCAATAAAAAGATGAAGCCTCTTCGAATAACTGATATGCTCCTCTAAAGCAGACACTAAAAAGTAAACTACTTAGAGGGGTATTTTAGATGGTTACAGAAACATACTGCAAAAAGAATTAGAACGATTCATAGAATTGTATTTAGATGGTGTGCCTTTTCGTGAGCTGCGTAGTGAATATGGTTTAAAAGATTTCACCTGGAGCATTTAATATGTATTTTTGAACTATAAAGCATATGGACCTTCTGCATTAGAAGATCGAGACAGGTTTTAACACTTATAGCTAAAGAATTTAAAGAAAAGGTGGTTAAAGAGTTTTTAGAATCGAAAACCTATTTAAGAGTAATCGCCAAGAAAAATACAAAAATTCCTTCTGCTAGAACTGTACGAAATTGATTATTAGTATACTAATGGTGAGGCCACGAAGGCCTACGATCTAAGCCAGAGGTGTACACTATGAAATATAGAAAAACAACGCACGAAGAAAGAATCCTTATCGTCAAAGACTGTATTCAAAATCAATTAAACTATAAACAAACCGCACAGAAATATAACGTTTCTTACAACTTGGTGTATCAATGGGTATATCAAAAATATGGTCCTGATGGATTAATAGACAGTCGAGGAAACGAAAACCAGAAAATATACAGACAGAAACTGAGGCGCATTCGTGCAGAAATGGCAATATTAAAGGCGCGAAACGAATATTTAGGAAACAGAAAATGCCACACTAAAAATTACAAGAAGTGGAAAGCGAGTTGATGTTTGCCAAACGAGATTTGAAGCGGAATATCAAACGATTAAAAAATTAAGTAAAAGAGAGTTTCATATTACTCTATTATGTAAAGTGTTAAAAGTCAGTAGAGCTGGCTATTATAAATGGTTAAATCGTGTCCTTCGGAATCTGAAAAACGACTACGTCGTTTAATGGAATTAATACACGAAGTATGAATCTGTTCAAGGTATATATGGATATCGTCGTATCACAATCTATTTTAAACTATTATAGAAATGCAAAAGTGAATCATAAATGTATTCAGCGTCTTATGAAACTAATGGGATTAAAAGGCGGTTATACGAAAACGTTATCGTTATAAACCGAACACTGAAGAAACCACTGCAGCTAATATTTTAAATCGAATTTAAGAAAGAATATGAGCCAATGGCTCTACTATTAACGGATATCACTGGATTAGTATGGAAAGGGAGACAAAAGCTTATTTAAGTGCTGTTTTTAGATTATGGCACAAAGAAAATAGTTGCATATCAAATATCTAAGCAAAACAATAATCAAATCGTTAAAGATACTTTTAATCAAATAAAAAGGAAGATAATTCCCACAAAAACAATGATTCATAGTGATCGAGGATTCCAATATACTTCTCATTTCTTTAAGCACTTTTATAGAGAAAAGGACAAATAACACATAGTATGTCCGTCCTGGAAGATGTATCGATAATGGACCAATTGAAGCATTCTGGGGACGTTAAAGGAAGAAGTATATCGTTTGTATCATTTTCAACCTATGAATCTCTTTTTCAAGAAAGTTGAGGGTATATCCAGTTCTATAATAAGAAAAAGAATTACTTTATCAATAGGGTTAAAAATCCCAGATAAATAAAAAGACGAGTTCTTATGAACTCGTCATACTCTTTAATTATTTTCCTGTCTGCTTGACGGGTGCACTTCATAACATAAGCGGAGGACTTTCAGACTCTATAGTAAAAGCTATAAGGATTTGCAGCCGGGAAATGAATTAGAGGGGCACTGCGGTTTATCCGCAATGCCCCTCTTTGAAGTTCGGCAGGAGTTGAGACTTTGGCTCAACCCGGTGCCATTATAGCCTTTACTATGAAGATGTCTAGGAAAGTCCGAAGCTATGACTGCTCCACCCTATTTCATCTTTTTATTGGAACAAAGTTCCTTTTAACCAATTTTTGTAACGCCGCCCATGTATGGTACAAGTACTTCAGGGATTGTCACGCTACCATCTTCATTCTGATAGTTCTCAGGATAGCTGCCACAGTACGTCCTACTGCCAATCCTGAACCATTTAATGTGTCACCAATTCAATCTTGCCGCTGTCTTCACGACGGAAACGAATTTTTCGCACGACGCGCTTGAAGTCCACCAGTTTGAGCAAGAACTGATTTCGCGGTAAGTATCTTGCGCTGGAATCCACACTTCAACATCATAAGTCTTCGCTGCTGAGAATCCCATGTCACCAGTACATAACACGATTGTACGGAATGGTAAGCCTCAATCCGCGGAGTACATCTTCTGCGTTATCAGTCATTTTTCTAATTCATCGAATGAATCTTCTGGTTTTGCGAATTTCACCATTTCTACTTTTGTTAAATTGGTGAAGACGGATTAATCCACGAGTGTCGCGGCCCGCACTACCAGCTTCAGAACGGAATGATGGGCTAAGCGCTGTGAAGTAGATTGGTAGCTGCGCTTCGTCTAAGATTTCGTTTGCGTAGTAGTTTGTTAATGGAACTTCTGCTGTTGGGATTAATGTTAAAGTTGCGTTCGTCTGTTAATTGGAACACATCTTCTTTGAATTTAGGGAATTGACCAGTACCGTACATTGATTGTTCGTTTACCATGTATGGTGTGATCGTTTCAGTGTAGCCGTGTTTTTTTCAACGTGTAAATCAAGCATGTAGTTGTAAATCGCACGTTCTAGACGAGCTCCGAGGCCTTTGTAGTATAAGAAACGGCTTCCTGATACTTTTGCTCCACGTTCGAAGTCTAAGATATCTAAAGCTTCTGCCACTTCCCAGTGAGGTTTTGGTTCGAAGTCGAATACACGAGAGTTCCTTCACGGCGAACTTCACATTTTCTGTTTCATCTGCCCCTACTGGTACGCCTTCTGCAGCTGTGTTTGGTAAGCGAGATGCGATGTATTCTACTTTTTCTTCCACTTCGGCTAAATGAGCGTCCGTTGCTTTGATGTCTTCGCCGACTTGTTTCATTTCAGCGATTTTCTCTGTTGCGTCTTCCTTGTTACGTTTTAGAAGAGAAATTTCCTCTGTCACCGTATTACGGTATTGTTTTAGTGTTCTGTCTTTGTGATTAAAGCGCGACGTTCTTCATCTAAGTCACGTAACTCTTCTACTGTTGCGCGGTCAACTCCACGGTTTCCTAGAGCTGTAGCCACTTCTTCAAAAATTTTTCACGAATGCGTTTGATATCTAACATCGTTTTTCCCTCCATTTTGTGTTTTCTCTATAAAATACTCCGTCCCAGACAATTGTCTAAGGGACGAAGTAGATAATTTTTCTTCGCGGTACCACCCGGTTTCAATGTTTCCATTGCGCTCATTTATGGGATAACGGTTTTCTCCGGATAAGCTTAATCAATGTTTTCGCTCTCGCACCGTATGTGGATTCGCTGGTCTCTCTTTACTAGTTTTTCACCAACCACTAGCTCTCTACAAAGGATCGCGGGTACTATTCATACTGTATCATTTGTCTAAAAATTGTACACGTCTCTAGTGAAAAAGTGCAAAGCCTTTTAGCAAAAATTCCTAGTTCGAACTTTCTGGTGAGAAGACACTTTGGATTTTGCTCCAGATACCACCAAAGAAGTCTTGAACTTTTTGAACCATCTGGTCGATAAATCCTTTCGCTCCGCGCATGCTTTCTGTCACGACGTTCGAAGTTTCACATCGAATGCGGCTAAAGGCTTCCACCGTTCCGTGGTCTTTCCCATCGACATAGCCAAGGTTTTCTCCTGGCATCTCAAAATTCAATGTTCCAACCGTCTGCCCTGCCTTCACAGGAGCCTTCACTTTGCCATCTTCTGTCTTCACATCATCAGAAGGCGTAAATGAAATCTTGATCGGCTTAGTGCTGTTCCTTTTGGTACAGCCGCAATAAAGGTTTTCCCGTAATCCACGCCAAGCGTTTCTTCCGTTCCACCTTCTAATTGGATAGGCGCCAAATTTTGTACGGATTTTCCAGGCGCGCCGACAAGAAGGCCTTCATATTTCTTGAACACTTCATCTAATAGATGTCTTGTTACTTTGAAACGATTAAGCGGTTCTTTTGAGACCCCATCGATACGACAATCACCGAGAAGCCGTTGCGAGTAGCAGTCGTTGTAATCGACGCCCGCTGGCATCACTCGTTCCTGTCTTCAACCCTGTTACCCCTTCGTATTCGAAAAAGCAACCCTGAAGCAGGTAGTTAAAGTTATCCATCTTTGTTGTTCCTGAACTATTTGGTCCGGAATGTTTGTGTGAAATCGATGATACTTTTTAAAATCTCAGGGAAATCATTCACCAAGTTCTTCGCGATAATCGCCACCGAACGCGCTGACATGCTATTTTCATCTTCATCACCGTATGACGGATTCTTATCAGCGCCACCGTATTTATTCGGTAGACCTGTTACGTTGATGATTGTTGCGTCTTTAATGCCCCACTCATTGAGTTTGGCTTTCATCCGTTCAATCCAGTTGGCTTCAGATCCTCCGATATACTCGGCCACTGCTAATGTTGCGGCGTTGGCTGAATAGATGGAAATCGCGTCGAATAATTCTTTAATCGTGTATTTTCACTTGGTAAAAAGCGGTACGTTGGATAAGCTATAGTTCGCACTCAATTGGTGAACGCGGTCGCTTACTGGGATTTGTGTTTCCCAAGTCACTTCTCCATTTTTAATCGCTTCTAAAATTAAATATTGTGAAATCATTTTACTCATGGAAGCAATCCCGCGAACTTCATCTTGATTGTTTTGCATCAAAATTTTTCCGCTCGTTTGCTCGATTGCGATGTAGCTTTGTACATCTTGAACCGCAGCTGCTTCCTCTTTTGCTTTTGCGTCATCTTGCGCATAAATTGCTGGTGTCACCGTCGTTGCTCCTACAGCAAAAATGCTGAGTGCACAGACGATTTTCTTCACCCATGTACGAGGACTCTTCATTATGTATATCTCCTAATTTCTCTCAAATCTGCTTATTTATGTTACCGAAAATCGAGGGGAAAAAAACAATGGTAAACTGATTAATCTTTTTATTACAAAAATAGGAAGGATTTTTAATCTCATATTCGGTTTTTTTGTTCGAGCGATTTTCCATATTCCCACCCCTATGCGATTCGTCATTTTTGATGTATTACAGCGTTGTAATATTCGAAAAAATCACCCTGATAGAATGAAACAAACTCCCTTCGTTTTTAATTTTTTCAAATTCATAAAAATTCCTATTTTTCGCAATAATTTCAATTGTAAGCGCTTGATATAATGATTTTACATCAATAAGGAGGGATGAAAATGAAAGTAGTCGTTGCTATCGATTCACTAAAAGGTAGCTTGTCTTCACTGGAAGCGGGTCAGGCCATCAAAGAAGGTGTTCAGGTCGTATACCCTGAAGCCGATGTGGTTGTTCGCCCACTCGCAGATGGTGGTGAAGGAACGGTCGAAGCATTAGCCATCGGGATGGGAGGGGAACTCGTTCATGTGAGCGTCACTGGGCCGCTAGGAGAACCGATAACTGCCGAATACGGAATCTTAAACGCGGACGAAACGCGTCCTAAAACAGCAATTATTGAAATGTCTGCCGCCGCAGGGATTACGCTAGTTCCCGATGAAAAGCGCAATCCAATGCACACGACGACATTCGGTGTCGGCGAATTAATTAAAGATGCCATCGATAATGGTTGTCGTCATTTTATCGTCGGTATCGGAGGCAGTGCCACAAACGATGGTGGTATCGGGATGTTACAAGCGCTCGGATATGATTTTCTAGATAAAGACGGTGCTCCTGTTGGTTACGGCGGAGCGGGCCTTCAATCCATTGCTCGCATTAAGGCTGACAATGTTCTAGCAGAGTTGAAAGATTGTACCTTCCGCGTGGCGTGTGACGTAACGAATCCGCTCTGTGGTCCAATGGGTTCCAGTGCGATTTACGGTCCACAAAAAGGAGCGACACCAGAAATGGTGAAAGAACTCGACGAGGCACTTCTCCAGTATGCAGAACTATCGAAAGAAACCTTTGACCATGCCGACCGCCTCTACCCAGGTACGGGTGCAGCCGGAGGAATGGGATTTGCGTTTCTCACTTATACAAATGCGGTTCTAGAGAGCGGAATCAAGATTGTCCTTGAGGAAACAGGACTCGAAAACGAAATGAAGGATGCCGACTTTTGTCATCACAGGTGAAGGTCGCTTAGATAGTCAAACTGCTCTTGGTAAAGCTCCAATCGGCGTGGCTCATCTTGCGAAAAACACGACAGAAAAGTGCTCGCCTTTGCAGGATGCCTCACACCAGACGCAGGGGTATGTAACGAGAACGGAATTGATGCTTTCTTCCCAATTTTGCGAAGAGTCATTACCGTTCAAGAAGCAATGGAAAAAGAAAACTGCGCGCGAAAAATATGATTCGCAGCGTGGAACAAGTATTTCGTTTAATTCAATCAATTCAATAGGAGGAAACTAAAATGACAGCACCAACCTTTTCAACATTAGGGGCCTTAATCGGGCTCGTACTTGCCATTATTTTGATTGTTAAGAAAGTTCATCCGGCCTACAGTTTAATCTTCGGCGCTCTTATCGGCGGATTAATTGGTGGTGGCGGACTTGCGGATACTGTAAAAGCCATGGTTACTGGCGCACAAAGCATGATGTCTCCTGTTCTTCGTATCATGACAAGTGGGATTTTAGCCGGCGCGTTAATTAAGACAGGCTCGGCTGAAACGATTGCCGATACTATTGTGAAGAAACTCGGCCAAAAACGTGCGATTGCAGCGATTGCGATTGCCACAATGATTATTTGTGCCGTTGGGGTCTTCATCGATATTGCCGTTATCACAGTAGCTCCAATTGCCATCGCCATCGCGAAAAAAGCAAACCTTTCTAAAGCAGGGATTTTATTAGCGATGATTGGTGGCGGAAAAGCGGGTAACATCATTTCACCAAACCCTAATACGATTGCCGCATCCGAAGCGTTCGGAATCGACCTTACAGCGTTGATGGTGAAAAACTTAATTCCTGCCTTTATCGCATTATTCGTAGCGATTATTCTCGCTGGAATCCTTGCTAAAAAAGGCGGCGCACATGAATTTGACGGCGTAGACGAAGCCGAAACAAGTGGCGTATCGCTCTCCTTCTTCAAAGCCATGCTTGGACCAATCGTTGTAATCGCCCTTCTTGCACTTCGCTCAATCGCTGGAATTAGCGTGGACCCATTAATCGCACTTCCACTTGGTGGTTTAGTGACGATTCTTGTAACAGGTCATGCGAAAAAAACACGGTTGAATTCACTGAATTCGGTCTTAGCAAAGTAATCGGTGTATCGATTCTTCTAATCGGTACTGGTACCATCGCTGGAATTATCAAAGCTTCTGCATTGCAAGTCGATATGATTGCTCTTCTTGAAGCAATGAACATGCCAGCCTTCGTCTTAGCTCCACTTTCTGGTATTTTAATGGGGGCTGCGACAGCTTCAACAACTGCCGGTTCAACCATTGCGTCTCAAACCTTCTCTGGTCCATTGACAGCAGCAGGCGTTCCAGCCGTATCAGCAGCAGCGATGATTCACGCAGGGGCAACTGTGCTCGACTCACTTCCACGGTTCATTCTTCCATGCGACAGGCGGTTCTGTCTTCATGGCGATTGAAGATCGTATGAAATTAATCCCTTATGAAGCCATCGTTGGTTTATCCAGCACGATTGTCGCAACAATCCTTTACTTAATCGGCTTCTAAACATAAAAATAGTACAAATGATTTCTACGAATCCTCACGAAAGATTGTACAGGTTTAATCTAGAAGTATGAAAATGACAAACTGGACTCACAGTGTGAGTCCAGTTCTTTCTTTGTTGAGAAGCACTCATTCGTGCAAGAGAGAGTCGCTTGGACTCTTTTTGGAATTAAAATCCTGGATGTTCTTGTAGGAATGCTTCTTCTTCAGGAGTGGAAGTTCTTCCAAGTACTCGATTCCTGTGCGGATAGCGTCCGAATCGTTCAATGATTTCACGGTGCATGAGTTCGTACTTCTTACGGCGTTCAAGTCCTGGTTCATCAAACCATTTTGCCGCTCAATCATGCACGGCTAATGACTCCGAATGCATAAAAGGCATCACGACAAAAGCTACGTTCTTGAATTGAAAACTCATCCCAATCAGACAATGCCTCTTTGGCAAGCTCCACTGCTAATGCATCTGAAGCAAATGCCTTAGCATCATCCTAAACATATTTCTAGAAAAATTGATCTAGCACGATAATTTCTGCCAGACGTCCTTTTGCACTACGACGCCACTCGGTAGTTTCCCCTGCAACAATCGCTTCGTAAGTTTCTAGAAAAACGCGTGCGAATTTCATTATCGAATTCCTCTGATTTCTTAAACCAATCAGCAGGCTCCCATTCCACAAACCAGAAATCTAGAACCTCTTGAGAGTTACTATCATTATTCTACCGCTGCTTTCTTTGTCTTTTTCGTCGAGTTGGTCATTCATACGGCCGTATTTATACCCTTGAAGATCACTGTTACAAATAAGAACCCCAAGTCTTGCATCATCGCGTTAATTTCTTCATGATTTCTTTCACGAGTTTTTTTCAATTTGGTCTGCGCCGACTTCGATACGCGCCAAAGTCCTGATGCACACGTACACGTACTGGTTCGAAACCACGTTTCGTAAAGTATTCTTCTGCCTTGAAGACTGCTTCTACTTTTTCAGGAGTGATGCGTGTTCCGTATGGGAAACGAGATGCTAAGCTGCATGAAGGAGTTTTATTCCAATTGGTAACACCTGCGCGTTTGGCTAATTCACGAATTTCTGATTTATATAATCCCGCTTCTTGTAAGAGACTACGCACACCTTCTTCATTACGCGCCTTCACACCTGGGCGATAATCATTGATGTCATCCATAATCAACCCATCTGAAAGCACGGTAAACCCTTCGCCCTCCACATTCTTTTTAATGGTTTGATAGAGCATTTTCTTACTATAGTACCAGCTGTTTGGTGTGTTTGAGGCGATATGTGGATCAGAGAGTTCTTCCATTTCAAGCCCTATCACACGCGCGCCCATTTCCGTCCCAAGGTCAATCGCTTCACTAAATTCACGGTCTGAGAACAACTCAGAGTTCACTACTGCTGCGATGACATTATCACGGCCAAGCGTATCCACGGCGATTTTTAATAGGTAACTACTATCAATCCCGCCAGAATATGGGACAACAATTCTTCCCACTTCCTTCAGCAATTCGCGTAATCGTGCTTCTTTTTCATCCATTCTCGATTCCTTCTTTCTTTATTAAAAGCTTTCGCGTCCTGTAAATTCTTCTAAATAAGCTTTATCTAATACCACTAGTTTTTGGTTGTGGATTTTAACAACGCCTTCTTCTTTAAGGTCATGAATAATGCGGTTAACACTATTACGAGTAGAGATTCCGCAAAATCCTGCGATATCCTCATTCGTAACATTGAAGTCAATCAAGATGCCGCCTTCTGCTTCTATCCCAAATTGATTCATTAATTTATATAGGAAGGAACACACTGCTCCTTTTTTCCCATTCATCGTCATATATTGCAACGACTCGATGGTTTCAGATAATTTATTACGGTAATATTCACGCACGTAATCTTGCAACTTTTGATCGTTTTTCACGTATTCCCAAAACTTAATACGAGGGATACGGTAGAACGTTGCTTCGTCGCTTTCGATACGGACGTTAAACGGTGCAGATGTGTAGTTGGATACTTCATCACGTACCAATGAAACAATATCAACGGGAGTCACATAATCTAAATTAAACTCACGGCCATCATTCATAATGATACTTGTCTTTACAACTCCATCGATTAACACATACGTATATGCTTGTTCCAAACCACGGTAAGCCAAGTACATATGTTTTTTCTTCTTTATAATAGGGGTATTTTCTTTCTCTAAAAAATTGATTAAATATTCTTCGTTGTTCAAATTGAACACTCCTCTAATGCAAATTCCTATACACACTATTATCATCTTATCACAAAAATTAACGTTAACAAATGTTACTAACCTTTGAGACTTCCAAGCGCACTATTTTACGTATACTTATAATCGTATTAAAAATTTAAGGAGATGTTATCATGGTTGAAATTAAACTACCTTATGACAAAAATCTATTACTGCTGTAATTCCTGACAAAAACTTTGCTGGATTACTTGAATCTAAAAGCTGAAAAACTACCATAACCCACTTTCTGAACAAGAAACAGTGGAAAAATCAATGGACAATCCAATTGGTAGCCAAACTTTAGAAGAATTAGCAAAAGGTAAAAAAGATATCGTGTTAATCAGTTCTGACCATACACGTCCAGTTCCTTCACATATCATCACACCAATCATTTTACGTCGTATCCGTAGCGTAAACCCAGACGCTCGTATCCGTATTTTAGTTGCGACTGGTTTCCACCGTCCTTCAACTCGCGAAGAGTTAATTAACAAATACGGTCAAGAAATCGTGGACAACGAAGAAATCGTAATGCACATTTCTACAAACGACGAAGACATGGTTAAAAATCGGTCAATTACCTTCAGGTGGTGACTGCATCATCAACCGTATCGCTGCTGAAGCAGACTTACTAATCGCTGAAGGATTTATCGAAAGCCACTTCTTCGCTGGATTCTCTGGCGGACGTAAATCAGTTCTTCCTGGGGTTGCTTCATATAAAACAATCATGGCAAACCACAGTGGTGACTTTATCGATTCAGAAAAATCACGTACTGGTAACTTAGACCACAACCCAATCCACGAAGATATGTTATACGCAGCACGTACTGCAAACTTAGCCTTCATCGTAAACGTTGTATTAGACGGTGAAAAACATATCATCGGTTCATTTGCCGGAGACATGGTTGAAGCGCATAAAGTAGGTTGCGGAATTCGTTCGTGAATTAGCTCATGTAACTAAAATCCCTTGCGACATCGCCGTTTCTACAAATGGTGGTTTCCCATTAGACCAAAACATCTACCAAGCTGTTAAAGGAATGACTGCTGCTGAAGCGACAAGCAAAGAAGGCGGCGTGATTATCATGGTTGCTGGATGTCAAGATGGTCACGGTGGTGAAGGTTTCTACCGTAACTTAGCAGACGTTAAAGATCCTAAAGATTTCTTAGACCAAAGCCATTAACACTCCAAGACTTGAAACAGTTCCTAGACCAATGGACTTCACAAATCTTAGCGCGTATTCTAGTACACCACCACGTGATCTTTGTATCTGACTTGGTTGAACCAAGTCTTATCACAAACATGCATATGGAATTAGCGAAAAACATTTGACGAAGCTCTTGCACGTGCCTTCGAACTTCAAGGAGCAGACGCAAAAAGTAACAGTTATCCGCGATGGATTATCTGTTATCGTTGAAGATAAATAATATGAAACAAGAAGAAATCCTACAACAAGTTAAAGATGGACGCCTCTCAATTGAAGAAGCGTCCACCCTTCTGAAAAGGGATTGAAGACATTGGTTACGCGGCCATTGATCTTTCTCGCCAAAAAGCGCAATGGATTTCCAGAAATCATCTATGGTGAAGGAAAAACATTGAGCAATTGATTGGCATCATCACGGCAATGAATGAGCATAAAACAGCCATTCTTGCAACACGCGTGAACGCTGAAAAAGGTGAAGCTCTCTCACTTGCTTTCCTGAAGGCGTCTATGAACCACTCGGACGTACCTTCGTCCTTAACCCAATCGCACCAAAACATGACACTACATCGCAGTCGTTACAGCTGGTACAAGCGACATTCCTGTTGCTGAAGAAGCGGCTGTCACTGCTGAGACATTCGGAAATCATGTCAAACGTATTTACGACGTCGGAGTTGCCGGTATTCACCGCCTCTTCAATCGTCTCGAAGACATCCAAGGCGCTAGCGTCGTGATTGTCATCGCCGGTATGGAAGGTGCGCTTGTCAGCGTCGTTGGCGGTTTAGTAGACGTTCCTGTGATTGCCGTTCCAACCAGCATCGGATACGGAACGAATCTTCAAGGCGTGACGACTTTACTCAGCATGCTGACTTCTTGCGCAAGCAGCGTTACTGTCGTGAAAACATCGACAACGGTTTTGGCGCAGCGTATTCAGCAAGCATGATTAACAACATTCGGGGAGGACTCGCATGAGCACATTATATTTAGAACCATTTTCTGGGCTGAGCGGTGATATGCTAAATGCTCTTCTACTCGATTTAGGAGCCGACCGCAAGCATCTTGAAGAAGCCCTTGAAAGACGATTTCGCTCGACGGTTATCATCTTCATGTAGACCGCATCGCGAAAAAGCAGTATTTGGGGAACAGACTTCGATGTGCATATGGAACATGGTGAAAAAGACCATGGCATTGCTGGTGACTTTGATCATCATCATCATCACGACCACGAGCATGTGAATGAACATACATGCTCATTCACATGCATCGAAGAACACACATGCACACACTCACTCTCACGAGCACACACATGAACATTCACACTGAACATGAACGATCATCATCATGAGCATGAACATACTCACGACGGTCATTCTCATGAACATACATAGTCATCATCACCATCACGGAGAAGTTCGTGGGTTGAAAGAAATTGAAACGATTATTCTTTCAAGTGGCACAAGCGACTTTGTAAAAAGATAAAAGTTTGGAAGTATTCCGTGACATCGCACAAGCGGAAGCGAACGTACACCAAATGCCTGTGGAAGAAATTCATTTCCACGAGGTTGACGCAACAGACTCTATCATCGACATCATGAGCTTCTTCATTTTGTGGGAAACACTCGACATCGATGCGGTATACAGCACTGCTGTCACTGAAGGTAGCGGTATGATTACTGTTGCATGGAGTCATGCCTGTACCGGTTCTGCTGTAATGCAATTAAGACTCGGAACAGCATTCCATTCTCACAAGACTTTTGACATTCTACAGAACTTATGACACCAACCAGCCCTTGCTCTCTTTAAAGGCCATTCGCCCAGTATTTGCACAACCTTCAAACCTAACGCACAAAAGTCGGTTATGGTTTCGGAAACGTGACACAGGTAGAATTCAATGCGTTACGCGGAACACTCTTAGAGAAAAATACTCTTTCTCATCAGAGTCGTGACTTCCAATAACGATGAAATTATTCAAAATCGATACAACTATCGATGACCAAAGCGGTGAAGAGCTGCATCATGCAGCCTCTTTATTGAAGAAGGCGCGCTTGATGTGCACTACACCCGTTTACACAAAGAAAAACCGTCCGGCAACACTCTCACACTTCTCATCCAAGAAGAGACCTCGAACGGTTTACAGCCATTTTATTCGAACAAAGCATCAACGATTGGCTTTCGTTATCAAAACGCAGCAGCCGTCATGACTCGCATTCGAGCGCAACAAACGGCCTGGGTACCTGAAACGTAAAAACCAATATGGAACTGTTACCAAAATCAACATTTGAATATGAAGACTGCGCGGAAAATTTGCCAAGAAACGGATTATCGATTTCAAGCCGTCTATCAACAATTAACAAAAGATTTACATTGGAGAATCAGCAATGGATCGAACATTTATGCATTTATTATTATCTGAATTTATGGGAACAGCCCTCATGATTATCTTCGGGGTCGGCGTACTGTGATGACGTCTTGGAAGAAAACAAGATATACGCTGGAACAGGATCCTGATACGCCATCCGCAGCATGGGCATTCGAGTGTCACTGTTGCTGTTGTTCATCTTCGGTGGTATAGTATCAACCACTGCATGAGCTTGCTACAAAGAAATGGTTTAGGAGTAGCTTCCTGCAGAACAATTCATCCTGTTGCTGTCGCTGAATTCTTGGGCGCGTTCGCTGGTGACGGTAATCGAAACGGTTTCATGTACGCGAGACCACTTCCGCACGCTTCATGAGCCCAAGTAGACAGCGGAATCGCCAATCCGTAACATCTTCTCTACACACCTAACTTACGTAACTTACCACGTAACTACTTCGTCAGGCTGTTCGCAGCATTTCGCTTTTCTGACACTGCTATCTTAGCAACTGAAAATGTAAACAGAGGTATTACCAATCGTGGTTGGTTTAATCGTATGGGCTGTCGGTATGGGTCTTGAGGTACAACTGATTCGCAATGAACCAGCTCGTGACTTAGGACCTCGTCTTGCTTACCAATTATTACCAATCAAAAACAAAGTCAATAACGACTGGCAATATGGTTTATTAGTACCTGGTACTGCTCCATCCATCGGCGCTGTATGTGCTGCATTCTT
>BNJU01000492.1_pt1 | contig 103400 bp, 130 predicted proteins | sample 8539281 | NCBI WGS metagenome assembly BNJU01 (sample SAMD00202456, study PRJDB9452) | human saliva metagenome | isolation source: human saliva | place: Japan | reverse complement strand
TTATAATATAGATATAAAAAAAGAAAAAAACGTTTAGAAAGAAGGTACTTATATGATTAAATATAGTATCCGTGGTGAAAACCTAGAAGTAACAGAAGCCATTCACGACTACGTCGTTTCTAAACTCGAAAAAATTGAAAAATATTTTCAAGCAGAGCAAGAATTGGATGCCCGCGTAAACCTAAAAGTTTATCGTGAAAAAACTGCAAAAGTTGAGGTCACGATTCCACTTGGTTCCATTACACTTCGTGCAGAAGATGTTTCTCAAGATATGTATGGATCTATTGACTTGGTAGTTGATAAGATTGAACGTCAAATTCGAAAGAATAAAACAAAAATTGAAAAGAAAAATCGTAGCAAATCTGCAACCAGCAAAATCTTTACAGACGCTCTGGTTGAGGAAAGCGTTGCTCTTGAAAAAGTTGTCCGCACAAAAACGATTGACATTGAACCAATGGAACTAGATGAAGCCATTCTACAAATGGAACTATTGGGACATGACTTCTTCATCTACAAAGATGTGGAAGATAACACAACAAACGTCATCTACCGTCGTGAAGATGGAGATGTAGGACTTCTTGAAGTCAAAGAAAAATAAGCTAATACAATAAGAAAGCTCCTGTAGAACATACAGGAGCTTTCTTATATTATAGGAAGATAAAGTTTCTAAAATAAAAAAAATAAAAATTTTTAAAAAAAGAAAAAAGATATTGACAAGACTTCATGGACGTGATATACTAATATAGTTGTCGCGTGAGAGCGACAAAGACCTTTGAAAACTGAACAAGACGAACCATCGTGCAGGGCGCTATAACTAAGGTTATAGTACTGAACAATGAAAAACAATAAATCTGTCAGTGACAGAATGAGTTTAAGACAAACAATTATTTTAATGAGAGTTTGATCCTGGCTCAGGATGAACGCTGGCGGCGTGCCTAATACATGCAAGTAGAACGCTGAAGGAAGGAGCTTGCTCTTTCCGGATGAGTTGCGAACGGGTGAGTAACGCGTAGGTAACCTGCCTGGTAGCGGGGGATAACTATTGGAAACGATAGCTAATACCGCATAACAGTAGATGTTGCATGATATCTGCTTGAAAAGGTGCAATTGCATCACTACCAGATGGACCTGCGTTGTATTAGCTAGTTGGTGAGGTAACGGCTCACCAAGGCGACGATACATAGCCGACCTGAGAGGGTGATCGGCCACACTGGGACTGAGACACGGCCCAGACTCCTACGGGAGGCAGCAGTAGGGAATCTTCGGCAATGGACGGAAGTCTGACCGAGCAACGCCGCGTGAGTGAAGAAGGTTTTCGGATCGTAAAGCTCTGTTGTAAGAGAAGAACGAGGTGAGAGTGGAAAGTTCACACTGTGACGGTATCTTACCAGAAAGGGACGGCTAACTACGTGCCAGCAGCCGCGGTAATACGTAGGTCCCGAGCGTTATCCGGATTTATTGGGCGTAAAGCGAGCGCAGGCGGTTAGATAAGTCTGAAGTTAAAGGCTGTGGCTTAACCATAGTACGCTTTGGAAACTGTTTAACTTGAGTGCAAGAGGGGAGAGTGGAATTCCATGTGTAGCGGTGAAATGCGTAGATATATGGAGGAACACCGGTGGCGAAAGCGGCTCTCTGGCTTGTAACTGACGCTGAGGCTCGAAAGCGTGGGGAGCAAACAGGATTAGATACCCTGGTAGTCCACGCCGTAAACGATGAGTGCTAGGTGTTGGGTCCTTTCCGGGACTCAGTGCCGCAGCTAACGCATTAAGCACTCCGCCTGGGGAGTACGACCGCAAGGTTGAAACTCAAAGGAATTGACGGGGGCCCGCACAAGCGGTGGAGCATGTGGTTTAATTCGAAGCAACGCGAAGAACCTTACCAGGTCTTGACATCCCTCTGACCGCTCTAGAGATAGAGTTTTCCTTCGGGACAGAGGTGACAGGTGGTGCATGGTTGTCGTCAGCTCGTGTCGTGAGATGTTGGGTTAAGTCCCGCAACGAGCGCAACCCCTATTGTTAGTTGCCATCATTCAGTTGGGCACTCTAGCGAGACTGCCGGTAATAAACCGGAGGAAGGTGGGGATGACGTCAAATCATCATGCCCCTTATGACCTGGGCTACACACGTGCTACAATGGCTGGTACAACGAGTCGCAAGTCGGTGACGGCAAGCTAATCTCTTAAAGCCAGTCTCAGTTCGGATTGTAGGCTGCAACTCGCCTACATGAAGTCGGAATCGCTAGTAATCGCGGATCAGCACGCCGCGGTGAATACGTTCCCGGGCCTTGTACACACCGCCCGTCACACCACGAGAGTTTGTAACACCCGAAGTCGGTGAGGTAACCTTTTAGGAGCCAGCCGCCTAAGGTGGGATAGATGATTGGGGTGAAGTCGTAACAAGGTAGCCGTATCGGAAGGTGCGGCTGGATCACCTCCTTTCTAAGGATAAGGAAACCTGCACGTTCGTCTTGTTTAGTTTTGAGAGGTCTTGTGGGGCCTTAGCTCAGCTGGGAGAGCGCCTGCTTTGCACGCAGGAGGTCAGCGGTTCGATCCCGCTAGGCTCCATTGGTGAGAGATCACCAAGGATGAACATTGAAAATTGAATATCTATATCAAATAGTAACAAGAAAAATAAACCGAAAAACGCTGTGAATATTTAATGAGTTTTCTAATTTTTTTAAGAAATTAGGTTAATAAGGTTAGTTAATAAGGGCGCACGGTGGATGCCTTGGCACTAGGAGCCGAAGAAGGACGTGACAAACGACGAAATGCCTCGGGGAGCTGTAGGGCAAGCTTAGATCCGGGGGATGTCCGAATGGGGGAACCCAGCAGGTGATACCTGTTACCCATATCTGTTAAGGATATGAGGAGGAAGACGCAGTGAACTGAAACATCTAAGTAGCTGCAGGAAGAGAAAGCAAAAAGCGATTGCCTTAGTAGCGGCGAGCGAAACGGCAGGAGGGGCAAACCGAAGAGTTTACTCTTCGGGGTTGTAGGACTGCAATGTGGACTTAAAGATTATAGAAGAACTACCTGGGAAGGTAGGCCAAAGAGAGTAACAGCCTCGTATTTTAAAATAGTCTTTATACCTAGCAGTATCCTGAGTACGGCGAGACACGTGGAATCTCGTCGGAATCTGGGAGGACCATCTCCCAACCCTAAATACTCCCTAGTGACCGATAGTGAACCAGTACCGTGAGGGAAAGGTGAAAAGCACCCCGGGAGGGGAGGAAATAGAACCTGAAACCGTGTGCCTACAACAAGTTCGAGCCCGTTAATGGGTGAGAGCGTGCCTTTTGTAGAATGAACCGGCGAGTTACGATATGATGCGAGGTTAAGTTGAAGAGACGGAGCCGTAGGGAAACCGAGTCTGAATAGGGCGTCTTAGTATTATGTCGTAGACCCGAAACCATGTGACCTACCCATGAGCAGGTTGAAGGTGCGGTAAAACGCACTGGAGGACCGAACCAGGGCACGTTGAAAAGTGCTTGGATGACTTGTGGGTAGCGGAGAAATTCCAAACGAACTTGGAGATAGCTGGTTCTTCCGAAATAGCTTTTAGGGCTAGCGTCGACATTAAGATTCTTGGAGGTAGAGCACTGTTTGGGTGAGGGGTCCATCCCGGATTACCAATCTCAGATAAACTCCGAATGCCAATGAATTATGGTCGGCAGTCAGACTGCGAGTGCTAAGATCCGTAGTCGAAAGGGAAACAGCCCAGACCACCAGCTAAGGTCCCAAAAATAATTGTTAAGTGGAAAAAGGATGGGGGTTGCACAGACAACTAGGATGTTAGCTTAGAAGCAGCTATTCATTCAAAGAGTGCGTAATAGCTCACTAGTCGAGTGACCCTGCGCCGAAAATGTACCGGGGCTAAAACAATTTACCGAAGCTGTGGATACCTTTAATGGTATGGTAGGAGAGCGTTCTATGTGTGAAGAAGGTATACCGTGAGGAGTGCTGGAACGCATAGAAGTGAGAATGCCGGTATGAGTAGCGAAAGACAGGTGAGAATCCTGTCCACCGTAAGACTAAGGTTTCAGGGGAAGGCTCGTCCGCCCTGGGTTAGTCGGGACCCTAAGGAGAGACCGAAAGGTGTATCCGATGGACAACAGGTTGATATTCCTGTACTAGAGTATGTAGTGATGGAGGGACGCAGTAGGCTAACTAAAGCGTGCGATTGGAAGTGCACGTCTAAGCAGTGAGGTGTGAATTGAGTTAAATGCTTAGTTCTATAACATTGAGCTGTGATGGGGAGCGAAGTTTAGTAGCGAAGTTAGTGATGTCACACTGCCAAGAAAAGCTTCTAGCGTTAAACATACTCTACCCGTACCGCAAACCGACACAGGTAGTCGAGGCGAGTAGCCTCAGGTGAGCGAGAGAACTCTCGTTAAGGAACTCGGCAAAATGACCCCGTAACTTCGGGAGAAGGGGTGCTGACTTATGTCAGCCGCAGTGAATAGGCCCAAGCAACTGTTTATCAAAAACACAGCTCTCTGCTAAATCGTAAGATGATGTATAGGGGGTGACGCCTGCCCGGTGCTGGAAGGTTAAGAGGAGTGCTTAGCGTAAGCGAAGGTATGAATTGAAGCCCCAGTAAACGGCGGCCGTAACTATAACGGTCCTAAGGTAGCGAAATTCCTTGTCGGGTAAGTTCCGACCCGCACGAAAGGCGTAATGATTTGGGCACTGTCTCAACGAGAGACTCGGTGAAATTTTAGTACCTGTGAAGATGCAGGTTACCCGCGACAGGACGGAAAGACCCCATGGAGCTTTTACTGCAGTTTGATATTGAGTGTCTGTGCCACATGTACAGGATAGGTAGGAGCCATAGAGATCGGGACGCCAGTTTCGATGGAGGCGATGTTGGGATACTACCCTTGTGTTATGGCCACTCTAACCCGGATAGGTGATCCCTATCGGAGACAGTGTCTGACGGGCAGTTTGACTGGGGCGGTCGCCTCCTAAAAGGTAACGGAGGCGCCCAAAGGTTCCCTCAGAATGGTTGGAAATCATTCGCAGAGTGTAAAGGTATAAGGGAGCTTGACTGCGAGAGCTACAACTCGAGCAGGGACGAAAGTCGGGCTTAGTGATCCGGTGGTTCCGTATGGAAGGGCCATCGCTCAACGGATAAAAAGCTACCCTGGGGATAACAGGCTTATCTCCCCAAGAGTTCACATCGACGGGGAGGTTTGGCACCTCGATGTCGGCTCGTCGCATCCTGGGGCTGTAGTCGGTCCCAAGGGGTTGGGCTGTTCGCCCATTAAAGCGAGCACGCGAGCTGGGTTCAGAACGTCGTGAGACAGTTCGGTCCCTATCCGTCGCGGGCGTAGGAAATTTGAGAGGATCTGCTCCTAGTACGAGAGGACCAGAGTGGACTTACCGCTGGTGTACCAGTTGTCTCGCCAGAGGCATCGCTGGGTAGCTATGTAGGGAAGGGATAAACGCTGAAAGCATCTAAGTGTGAAACCCACCTCAAGATGAGATTTCCCATAACTATATGTTAGTAAGAGCCCTGAGAGAAGATCAGGTAGATAGGTTAGGAGTGGAAGTTGTGTGAGCAATGGAGCGGACTAATACTAATAGCTCGAGGACTTATCCAAAAAGTAACTGAGGATATTTACAGCTGGTTTAAATTTTGTTAGAATATAGGTATTCAATTTTGAATGTTCATCATTCAGAGTTAAGTGACGATAGCCTAGGAGATACACCTGTACCCATGCCGAACACAGAAGTTAAGCCCTAGAACGCCGGAAGTAGTTGGGGGTTGCCCCCTGTGAGATATGGTAGTCGCTTAGCAAGGTTGAGTCTAGTGGAAACTAGGCTCATTTGGGAGTTTAGCTCAGCTAAGGAGAACGCAAGTTCGACTTTGTCGAAACTGACGCAAGTCAGTGCACGACAGGGATCCAGTGAGTTAAACGACCATTTGGGAGTTTAGCTCAGCTGGGAGAGCATCTGCCTTACAAGCAGAGGGTCAGCGGTTCGATCCCGTTAACTCCCATAGGTCCCGTAGTGTAGCGGTTATCACGTCGCCCTGTCACGGCGAAGATCGCGGGTTCGATTCCCGTCGGGACCGTAGAAACGAAGTTTCTAGCAGATAATGATACGACTCGTTAGCTCAGTTGGTAGAGCAATTGACTTTTAATCAATGGGTCACTGGTTCGAGCCCAGTACGGGTCATTATAGCGGGTTTGGCGGAATTGGCAGACGCACCAGATTTAGGATCTGGCGCTTTACGGCGTGGGGGTTCAAGTCCCTTAACCCGCATAAAAGAATAATAATGAGCCGGCTTAGCTCAGTTGGTAGAGCATCTGATTTGTAATCAGAGGGTCGCGTGTTCAAGTCATGTAGCCGGCATTTTTTTATATAAAGAAACAGATGCGAACGTAGTTCAGTGGTAGAACACCACCTTGCCAAGGTGGGGGTCGCGGGTTCGAATCCCGTCGTTCGCTTGAGGAGGCCGGGGTGGCGGAACTGGCAGACGCACAGGACTTAAAATCCTGCGATTGGTAACGATCGTACCGGTTCGATTCCGGTCCTCGGCATAGACTTAGTTTGGAGAAGAAGCACCCTTAGCTCAACTGGATAGAGTACCTGACTACGAATCAGGCGGTTAGAGGTTCGACTCCTCTAGGGTGCATGGTCGCAAGACTATGTAGCAATTGAATAGAAATGAGCACCCTTAGCTCAACTGGATAGAGTACCTGACTACGAATCAGGCGGTTAGAGGTTCGACTCTCTAGGGTGCATAAAGCGTAAGCTTTTAGTTCGGGAAGTAGCTCAGCTTGGTAGAGTACTTGGTTTGGGACCAAGGTGTCGCAGGTTCGAATCCTGTCTTCCCGATAGAGTAGAAAAGGTCAGATGACCTTTTTATTTTTGTTTGTAACGAAAAAAGGCCAGTAGGCCTTTTTTTTTATTATAAGAGTTGGTATTCGTCAATCAGCATGATGGTTTCTCGTCCCTTATTATCGACAATTCTGACTTGTCTTGGGATAATAGGGGTCGAAGGGAATTAGGAAATCAACTGCAACTTTCTAAGGGGAAGTCTTTTTGACTGAAACCGCAATGTTGTTTTTTTCCTTTTCGATTGATGAGTTCAAATTTTTAGAACGGGAGTTTAAGGGATAGACATGTTTGAGGTAGTTGTCAATGACATACCAGAAACTATCAATAATATCATCTGGTAAACTGGTCATAACCCCAAAACTAGCATAGCGACCTCGAGTATTTGTAAACGCCATAGTATCTCCCTTCCTCTTTTTATTAAGTACATAGTACTTGTTTTAGGTGGATATTGCAAGTATTAAGTTCGAAAAAAAGAGCTTTCGCTCTTTTCAACTTTATTTATTTCGCAGTTCAACATAACGGTTGTACCAAATTTTGATGTATTCCTCAGAGAAAGGACCTAATTGATTGTTGATCCAATCTACAAGGATTTTGACATTTTCTTTTAGGATAAAGTCAATGTCATCTGAATAGTTCATTTTGCGTTTATGCTGTTCGTATTCTTCTACGTCCAGCAGTTTCTTATCACCACCAGGAAACACCTTGACATCAAGATCATAATCAATATACTTTAGTGCCTCTTGATCCATATAAAATGGACTGGCTAGATTACAATAGTAGGACACTTCATTATCTCGGATCATAGCGATGATATTGAACCAATACTTCTTATGAAAGTAGACGATTGCTGGCTCTCTGGTAATCCATCTTCTACCATCGCTCTCTGTGACGAGAGTATGATCATTGACGCCGATCAGTGCGTTTTCCGTAGTTTTTAGTACCATGGTGTCCCGCCACGTTCGGTGGAGACTTCCATCATGTTTATAACTTTGAATTGTAATAAAGTCGCCTTCTTTAGGTAGTTTCATAACTTACCAACTTTCTACAATCTAAGTATATCCTCTATATTGTATCATATTTTCATGAAAATAAGGGATTTTCATGTATTTTTATTTAAAGGAATTCGCGAAGAGCTGTAGAAATGTCAGAGTAGTCATAGCCTTTGCGAGCAAGAGCTTGAGTGAGGCGTTGTTTGAGTTCGTAGCCCTCATATTTTCGAGAGTATTTTTGATGCTGTTTTTCCAGTTCCTTCATAATCAGGTCGAGTGTTTGTTCTTCATCTGGCTCGATATCCAACTGGTGATAGGCTTGCTTGGCAACTTCATAACTGAAGCCTTTATTGATAAGATTTTGTGTGATTTTATCTTTTAAGGCTCGTGGTGGAAGTTTTTTAACGTATTGTTTGGCTAATTTTTGGGCAGTTCGTTGAGCTACCTCGGAAAAATCAAATTCTGAGGTGATCTGATCAATATAGTGGGAAGAGACTCCTTTTTGAATGAGCTTTTGCTTGAGGAGATAGGGTCCCTTGTCACCTGAGAGGTGATTGGATTGAAAGATAGCACGAGTATAGGCCAAGTCATCGATCCATTTGTCTTCTTTTAGGGTGTTAATGACGGTTTCAATAGTAGATTCGTCGATTTCATGCTTGGCTAAGTAGTCGCGAACTTCGCGAGCTGTACGGGCTTTAAAAGAAAGGTGATAAAGGGCTAAATTCTTAGCATGGGAAAGCTGGGCAAAGGTTTGGATTTCCTTGAGTTCTTCCTGGCTAATTTCCTTGTCTCGTGAGAGCATGAAGCGGACGATGGTGTCTTCTGTAATGTAGAGGGATTCGGCTTGATCCAGCTCTAGAAGGTAGAGACGTTTTTTCTTTTCTAATTTGGTGATTTTCATAGGATTCCTGTTTCGTTTCGATTTTATTTTGGGTTATGATCAGTCTTTCTCTCTATATTATTCGTATTCTTATTGAGAAATGGTCTGTGATTCCTTGTTTTTCTTTTCAATTCTATCATATTCTAAACGAATGAGAAACTACATGGTATAATAGACATATGAATCTAAAAGTTAAACAAAGAATTCCTTTGAAAATCAAGCGAATGGGAATTAATGGAGAAGGGATTGGCTTTTACAAGAAGACCTTAGTCTTTGTGCCTGGGGCTTTAAAGGGCGAAGATGTCTTTTGCCAAATTACTGCGATTCGAAAGAACTTTGCAGAAGCCAAGCTCTTGTCTGTCAACAAGGCTTCCAAGTATCGGGTAACGCCAACCTGTGATATCTATGAGACCTGTGGGGGCTGCCAGATCATGCATCTGAAGTACAGCAAGCAGTTGGAGTTCAAAACGGACTTGCTGCAGCAGGCCTTGAAAAAATATGCTCCTAAGGGGTATGAAAATTATCTGATCCGTCCGACGCTTGGGATGGAAAAACCACAGTATTATCGGGCCAAACTTCAATTTCAGACGCGTAAATTTAAGGGGCAGGTCAAGGCTGGTTTGTACGCCCAAAATTCCCATTATTTGGTGGAATTAAGGGACTGTCTGGTCCAGGATCCGGTCATTCAGGAAATCGCTAACCATGTAGCGGAGTTATTGACCTACTACCAGATTCCGATTTCAGATGAACGGAAGCAATTGGGAGTTCGAACCATCATGGTGCGCCGGGCTCGTAAGACTGGACAGGTCCAAATGATCGTGGTGACGAGTCGGCAGATTAATTTAACAGACTTGGTCGCGGATTTGGTAGAAAAACACCCTGAAATTGTGACGGTGGCAGTCAATCTGAATACCTCCAAATCCAGCGAGATCTATGGAGAGAAGACACAGATTATTTGGGGGCAGGAGACCATTCGAGAAGGGGTCTTGGATTATGAATTTTCCTTGTCTCCTCGGGCCTTTTATCAGTTAAATCCTGAGCAGACAGAAGTCCTCTATAGTGAAGCTGTCAAGGCCTTGGATGTATCACCAGAGGATCATTTGATTGATGCCTACTGCGGGGTTGGGACCATTGGTTTTGCCTTTGCGGACAAGGTCAAGAGTGTCCGGGGGATGGACATTATCCCTGAAGCGATTGAGGATGCCAAGTACAATGCTAAGCAGATGGGATTTGATAACACCCACTATGAAGCTGGGACGGCTGAGGAAATTATTCCTCGTTGGTACAAGGAAGGCTATCGGGCAGATGCAGTCATTGTGGACCCGCCACGGACAGGACTGGGGGTTCAATTGATTGACACCTTGTTGCGCTATGCCCCTCAAAAGATGGTTTACGTTTCTTGCAATGTTTCCACCCTGGCGCGGGATCTTGTGGACTTGACCAAGGTCTATGATGTCGTCTACATCCAGTCAGTGGATATGTTTCCCCATACAGCACGGACAGAGGCTGTGGTGAAATTAGTCAAGAAAGCTTAATCGAATAGGGATCAACAATGGATATTTGGTAAATCATATATGAAAAGGCCAATCAGAGGGCTGAGGAGCTTTCCCAGGAAGAGCGTTAGATTCCTAGGAGCTTAGATGAGAGAAGAATGTGAGAGTGAAAGATGGATAATAAAATTGATGTATCGATTCCAGTTGCTCAAGTCATTGATCAACATCCGGAAGTATTGGACTTGTTGGTGGAGTTGGGCTTTAAACCCTTAGCCAATCCGATCATGCGCAATACAGTTGGGCGCAAGGTTTCCTTGAAACAAGGATCAAAATTAGAAGGCACTCCTATGGAGAAGATTGTACGAACACTAGAGGCCAATGGCTATGAAGTAGTGGGGCTAGACTAATGAGTGATGAACGAATTCATGTCTTAAGAGATATCTTATTAGACCTTCATCATGGAGCTTCTCCTGAGTCGGTTCAGGAACGCTTTGATGCGACCTTTAGCGGGGTGTCTGCGATTGAGATTTCCCTCATGGAGCATGAACTGATGAACTCTGATGCAGGTATCACCTTTGAGGATGTCATGGAGCTGTGCGATGTCCATGCTAATCTCTTTAAGAACGCTGTACAAGGGGTCGAAGTGGCAGATACCGACCATCCAGGTCATCCAGTTCAGATCTTTAAACAGGAGAATCTAGCCCTTCGGGCCGCTATGATGCGGGTCCGTCGCTTGCTGGATAATTATGAGACGACGGAGGATCCTGAGATGATCCAGGAGATTCACAAAGGCCTCTTGCGTCAGTTGGGCTTGGTGGGTCAATTTGATCGGCATTACCGTCGCAAGGAAGAGTTGATGTTTCCCATTATGGAGCGCTATGGGCATGATTCCCCCCCTAAAGTCATGTGGGGAGTGGATGATCAGATTCGAGAACTCTTTGCGAAAGCGATGGACGCGGCCAAGGAACTACCGGATTCTGCTATTTCTGAAGTCAAAGAGCGCTTTGAAGCCTTTGCGCAAGAGTTTGAGGCTATGATCTTCAAGGAAGAATCGATCCTCTTGATGATTTTGCTGGAGGCCTTTACTCAGGATGATTGGCTTTCCATTGCGGAAGAAAGTGATGCTTATGGTTATGCCATTATCATTCCGAGTGAGAAATGGGTGCCGAAACGTGTGGACTTCAAGGAAGAAGGAGCAAGAGAGTCAGAAGGTTCAACTGAATCACTTCCTTCTTCAAATGGAGATGAGCACCGTCAGGTCATTGAGACTCCTGAGGGACAATTGACCATTACCTTCACGCCTAAGAAAAAAAGAAGAGCTTCGACCGTCAGCAACCACAAGCTTTTGGCCATGGATTTTTATCGGTGGAGCAGGCGAATTTGATCTTGAACCATCTACCGATGGAGATCACCTTTGTCAATAAGGATGATATCTTTCAGTATTACAATGATGCAGCGCCCTTTGAGGAGATGATCTTCAAACGGACACCGTCGCAGGTAGGACGCAATGTTGAGCTGTGTCACCCGCCAAAATACTTGGAGAAGGTCAAAGCCATCATGCAGGGGCTTCGAGAAGGGAAAAAAGACAAGTACGAAATGTGGTTCAAATCCGAATCACGTGGGAAATTTGTCCATGTCACCTATGCGGCAGTGCGTGATGAAGCAGGAGATTTTCAAGGTGTCTTGGAATATGTCCAGGATATCCAACCTTATCGGGAGATTGATAGTGAATTTTATAGAGGATTGGAGTAAGAATGAGCTACGAAAAAGAATTTATGAAAGAATTTGAGGCCTGGATCAAGACTCAGGTCATGATCAATGAGATGGCCCTGACAGAAAGCAAGAAGGTTTATGAAGAAGATCAGGACGAGCGGGCCAAGGAAGCTATGATCCGCTACGAGAGTCGCTTGGATGCCTATCAATTCCTTCAAGGGAAGTTTGCTAACTACCACGAGGGGAAAGGGTTCCACGATCTTCCAGATGGCTTGTTTGGAGAGAGAACCTATTAAAAGCTCTTTGTGAAGGCCTTTTACTGGCTGGATTTGGCTGAAAATAGTGCAATGACTTGATTTTTCGAGGGATTGTGTTACAATAAAAAAGTTGAACACACATCAACGAATTATCGAAAGTAATATTGGTGATGAAACCTTGTTGCCTTAGGGATTGATCACTGGATACGTAGGAGGAAAAATGGCAAAGAAGAACGTTAACCGTGCGAAACAATACAAACATCAAAATAGACATCTTTTGAAAAAAGCTGTCGAAACTGTAGGAGCAGCTGTTAAAGAAGCACCTAAGAAAGTTGAAAAAGCAGCAAAAGCAGTAGCGAAAGAAGTGAAACAAGCAGCTTCTTCAGTAGAAGAATTCGCTGCAAGCTTGGAAGGTGTAGCACTAGATCGTGCGCAAACATTCTATGATGAAGGTATTCGCTCTGTTGCGGACTTCGCAAACTGGACAGAGAAAGAGTTGTTGGCCCTTAAAGGAATCGGCCCAGCTACTATCAAAAAATTGCAAGAGCTTGGTGTCAAGTTTAAATAACCGCTTTTGTGATTTCTTGCTATTTCCAGGAAAACTTGATAAAATGAAGCTGTTAGAGGTGTTTTGAGTCCCACATTTTACAGAAAGTGGCGGTGCTGAGAAGTCCACAAATGTGTCAAAACTGGTTGCTAATGGATGAAAATGAAATAATAATGTCTTTTTGTTTTAAAGACGAGAGTTGCGGGCGTTGCCCGAAATTGGGTGGTACCGCGGATAAACACATTCGTCCCTGTCAGATTAATGACAGGGGCGATTTTTGTAGAAAGCGAGGGAGGAAAATGACAAGAGCAGAGTTGCCAGAACGAATCGAAACGGAGCGTCTAGTCTTACGAGTCCGAACAGTGGCTGATGCAGAGGACATATATGCTTACGCTAGTCTTCCAGAAGTCTCCTACCCAGCAGGTTTTCCACCCGTCAAGACCTTGGAAGATGAGATTTATTACCTAGAGCATATCCTTCCTGAGCGCAATGAAAAGGAAAATCTCCCGGCTGGCTATGGAATTGTTGTCAAAGGGACGGATACAGTCATTGGTTCTGTCGATTTCAACATCGCCACGAAGACGATGTGCTGGAGATTGGCTATACCTTGCATCCAGACTATTGGGGTCTAGGTTATGTTCCAGAGGCGGCACGTACTTTGATTGATCTGGCTTTTAAAGAACTGGGGCTTCATAAGATAGAATTGTCTTGCTTTGGTTACAACTTTCAAAGTCAACGCGTCGCTGAAAAACTCGGTTTCATTCTTGAAGCTCGCATAAGAGACCGTAAAGATGCTCAAGGCAACCGCTGTGATGATTTGAGATACGGCTTGCTGAAGAGTGAGTGGGAATTAGAAATTGGGAGTTGAACTGTTCGAGGATTTCGAACAGTTGGGGGAAAAGAAAAAGAGAGAGACAATGAATTATCTATTTATGGACGAAAAAGGTCCACAAAAATTCCTTTTAAAAATTACAAAGCCATTTGATAAGCAAAATAAATTATCTTATGCTAATGATAATATGCATTCATATGTTGCTAATGTGATCCAAATTGATGAAGTAGCCTATGAAACAATTGAACGGGAATATAATCAAATTGTTGAAACTTATTTATCAAGCAGAAAAACAACTTTGGCAATCATTAAAAAAATAAAAAAATAAAGAACTTAAAGGTTTAGATTTGTTGAAATCAAATTTTGAGTATGGAATTGCTTCTATGAAAAAAATAATGAAGTTCAGTTTTATTTATCCATCTTTAAGATGTTAAATAAATTCGAAGTTGATAATTTATTGTTTATGATTAGTAAGATGTCAATTATTATCTCATCGAGATTAACTAACTTCTTAAATTTTTTTAGATGAAGAAACAGAATTTTCACCTTTTTATTGCTAAATTTGTTTTAACCAAATATGCTGAAGTTGAAGCTTCAAAAAAAGTTATTGAAGCTTTATTGAATAAAAACATTACCAACAAGACCTTTGTTGAAATTAATAAAACAGGATTTGAATAGGATAATTAATAATAATAAAGTTAATAAGAGAATGGCTCGGCAATTAGCTGTTTATCAACAACTTATTATTGCAATGGATAGGATAGTTAATAACCATAAAATTAAGTTATCTGAACCAGATTTAAAACTATCTTTCGATTGGAATAAAGTAAAAGTGGGCATTGGATTTGTGGATGACTGAGCAAAGATATCCTGATGAAAAATATTGAATGGGTCCTTTTCCTAGATGAAGGAATACCTAGTGACATATTTAGTAGTTTAAAGATTAATAAAATTGAAGATTCCTGTAATTCTAGAGACTATGTTGGATTACAAATAACAGATATGATTGTTGTTTTAATTGGAAAAATTGGTTTCACAAATGACTTCAGATACTAGGTATGATTTTAATAAACCTGATAAGAGGGTATTATTAAATGAGGAATATTTTAATTTAAATGAACAACAATATAACTTAGTTACAGAGTTGAATAAATTTCTTTTTAGATAAAAAAACAAATTATCATTTTGTTAATGATGCTTATTTTGACGAATCTTTGTCAATTCAAGTTTATATTGGTTACATTGCATCGTTTGATAATTTTGAGCAGTATAAGTCAGTCGATTTAAGTGACCATGTTGAGTGGTATTTCCAAAATTTTGCTGAGAAATCTGAAAAAAAATATTTTGAAGGAATGCAAGGTGAAGCACTGACAAGTGCTTGTTTTGGCAGTTTGAAAAAAGGAATAGAAAAAGGTCTAGTTAGGCCGTTATAAAAAGATAGGAGAACACACATGTCTAAAGAACTTTCACCTAAATACAATCCAGCCGAGGTTGAGGCTGGTCGTTACCAAAAATGGCTTGACGAAGATGTTTTTAAGCCTTCAGGCGATCAAAAGGCTAAGCCTTATTCAATCGTTATTCCACCACCAAACGTAACTGGGTAAACTTCACCTTGGTCACGCTTGGGATACAACTCTTCAAGATATCATCATCCGTCAAAAACGCATGCAAGGTTTTGATACACTTTGGCTTCCAGGGATGGACCACGCTGGGATTGCGACCCAGGCTAAGGTTGAGGAGCGCTTGCGTGGTGAGGGCATCAGTCGTTATGACCTCGGTCGTGAAAAATTCCTTGAGAAAGTCTGGGAATGGAAAGACGAATATGCCACTACTATCAAGGAACAATGGGGCAAGATGGGGCTCTCTGTAGACTACTCTCGTGAGCGTTTCACCCTTGACGAAGGTTTGTCAAAAGCCGTTCGTAAGGTCTTTGTGGATCTATACAAGAAAGGATGGATCTACCGTGGTGAGTTTATCATTAACTGGGACCCAGCAGCTCGTACAGCCCTTTCTGATATCGAGGTGATCCACAAGGATGTCGAAGGTGCCTTCTACCACATGAACTACATGCTAGAAGATGGTTCACGCGCCCTTGAAGTGGCGACTACTCGTCCTGAGACTATGTTTGGGGACGTTGCCGTTGCGGTCAATCCAGAAGACCCACGCTACAAGGACTTGATTGGTAAAAACGTCATCCTTCCAATCGCTAATAAACTCATCCCAATCGTTGGAGATGAACACGCAGATCCTGAGTTTGGTACTGGTGTCGTGAAAATTACACCTGCCCACGATCCCAAACGACTTCTTGGTTGGTCAACGTCACAACTTGCCACAAGTCAACGTCATGAACGATGACGGAACGATGAATGACTTGGCCTTTGAATTTGCAGGCATGGACCGTTTTGAAGCTCGTAAGGCAGTCGTTGCTAAGTTGGAAGAAATCGGTGCCCTCGTTAAAATCGAAAAACGTGTCCACAGTGTTGGTCACTCAGAGCGTACAGGTGTTGTGGTTGAGCCACGCTTGTCTACGCAATGGTTCGTCAAGATGGACCAATTGGCTAAAAATGCTATTGCCAACCAAGACACAGAGGACAAGGTAGAATTCTACCCACCTCGTTTCAACGATACCTTCCTCCAATGGATGGAAAATGTCCACGACTGGGTAATCTCTCGTCAGCTCTGGTGGGGTCACCAAATCCCTGCTTGGTACAATGCTGAGGGTGAAATGTACGTCGGTGAAGAAGCTCCAGAAGGTGACGGATGGACTCAGGACGAAGATGTCTTGGATACGTGGTTCAGTTCTGCCCTTTGGCCATTCTCAACCATGGGCTGGCCGGATGTCGACTCAGAAGACTTTTCAAACGTTACTTATCCCAACATCAACCTTTGGTGACAGGTTACGATATCATCTTCTTCTGGGTGTCTCGTATGATCTTTCCAATCTTGGAATTTACTGGTCAGTCAGCCATTCCAAAAAAATGTCCTTGATTCACGGTCTCATTCGTGATGAGCAAGGACGCAAGATGTCGAAATCTCTCGGGTAACGGGATTGATCCCAATGGATGTTATTGATAAGTACGGAACAGATAGCCTTCGTTGGTTCCTTTCAAACGGTTCTGCACCAGGGCAAGACGTGCGCTTCTCTTACGAGAAAATGGATGCTTCATGGAACTTCATTAACAAGATTTGGAACATCTCTCGCTACATCCTCATGAACAATGAAGGTTTGACCCTTGAGCAAGCAACTGCTAATGTGGAAAAAGTTGTCAACAAGGAAGCTGGAAATGTCACAGACCGCTGGATTCTCCACAACCTCAATGAAACCATCGGAAAAGTCACTGAAAACTTTGATAAGTTTGAGTTTGGTGTGGCTGGGCACATCCTCTACAACTTCATCTGGGACGAGTTTGCGGACTGGTACGTTGAGTTGACCAAGGAAGTCCTTTATAGCGATAACGAAGAAGAGAAAGTCATCACACGTTCTGTTCTCCTTTATACTTTGGACAAGATCCTTCGTCTCCTTCACCCAATCATGCCATTCGTGACAGAGGAAATCTTTGGACAAATCTCAGAAGGCTCTATCGTTACAGCAGAATACCCAACTGTTAACCCAGCCTTTGAAGACCTCGCTGCTCACACTGGTGTCGAAAGCCTCAAAGACTTGATCCGTGCTGTTCGTAATGCGCGTGCAGAAGTAAACGTTGCTCCAAGCAAGCCAATCACCATTCTTGTTAAGACAAGCGATAGCGACTTGGAAGCCTTCTTTAACAGCAATGTCAACTACATCAAACGCTTCACAAATCCAGAACACTTGGAAATCGCATCAAACATCCCTGCACCTGAACTCGCGATGTCAAGCGTCATCACAGGAGCAGAAATCTACTTGCCACTCGCTGACCTCCTCAATGTCGAAGAAGAACTCGCTCGTCTCGATAAGGAACTAGCTAAATGGCAAAAAGAACTGGATATGGTCGGTAAGAAGCTCTCTAACGAACGCTTCGTAGCCAATGCCAAACCAGAAGTCGTCCAAAAAGAACGCGACAAACAAGCCGACTACCAAGCGAAATACGACGCGACCGTTGCGCGTATTGATGAGATGAAGAAGTTGGTGAAATAAACACAGAAACACGGCGGAATGCCGTGTTTTTTTGGTATAATGAAACTATTAAATAACGGTAGAAAAGAGACGATCTATGCCAGATGGCGTAACTTTATTTCAAGATACTCTTATTAAATCATTAAAATATGGGTTTGTGGATAATGTCCAGTATCAAGAGGGTGGATATTCACCGCAGATTTTGATCAACGATCATGAAATGAAACGATATGTTTTGACGGATTTGCAAGAGGAGTTGAGCAAGTGCAAGGCATTCTACATATCCGTAGCCTTTATTACACAGTCTGGGATTGCCTTAATTAAGTCGCAATTGTCTGATCTGATGGATAAAGGAATCCAAGGTAAGATTCTGATTTCTCCTTATCTTGATTTTAATGATCCAGTTGCGATGCAAGAATTACTCAAGTTAGAGAATGTAGAAGTCCGATTGACTCCGGAGAGTTTGCAGATGCATGCCAAGTTTTATCTCTTTGAGCATGAGGGAAGGCAGGTATTGATTTCGGGTAGTTCGAATCTGACCCACAATGCTCTCAAAATCAATTATGAGTGGAATATTAAATTGACATCTACCCATAATGGCGAGCTTATTCGAGCTACTAAAGCTGAATTTGACAAGATTTGGGAGAAGTCTGATCTTTTGACAGATGAAAAGATTGCTTCTTATGCGCGAAGACGTCAGAATGTCATTCGAGTGGATCAGATTCGCGAAGAGAAAACGGCTCAATATCAGAGTGAAACGATTAGTCCTAACGAAATGCAAAAGGATGCCTTAAAAGGCTTGCAAGCGATTCGTGATTCTGGGAAAAAGAAGGCTTTGGTCATCAGTGCCACTGGGACAGGAAAGACCTTTCTATCAGCCTTTTGATGTTCAACAGTTTAAGCCAGAAAGAATGCTTTTCATTGTTCACCGTGAGCAGATTCTACAGAAATCGCTAACGGATTTTCAAAAGGTCTTGCAGTTTTCTGATGCAGAAGCTCTTATTTATCACTCTGGGGCTGATTTGACGGGCAAAAAATATGTCTTTGCCACTATTCAAACTCTATCACGTGAGCAGCATTTAGGCCTATTTTCAAGAGATTATTTTGACTATATTCTGATTGATGAAGTTCATAAGGCTGGTGCTGATTCTTATAAAAAAGTGATGGCGCATTTTCAACCAGAATTCTTTTTAGGGATGACAGCTACTCCCGAACGAACTGATGGGCAAAATATTTATGAACTATTTGATTATAATATCGCCTATGAAATCCGTTTACAAGATGCTCTGGATAATGATATGCTTTGCCCATTTATTTATTTTGGGGTAAAGGATATCGAAGTCGAAGGACAGTTAATCAATGAGAAATACTACGATTGCGAACTTAACATCCGAAGAGCGTGTGAAGCATATTATAAAAAAGATTGATTTTTATGGAGTTAGTGGAGAGAAAGTGAAGGGCTTGATGTTCTGTTCTTCTAAGCAAGAAGCCCATGACTTAGCATCCAAACTAAACCAAAAGGGGAAACGATGTCGAGCCTTAACAGGTGAAGATAATATGGAGACCCGGAATGAAGTCGTTGCCCAACTAGAAAAAGGAGAACTAGACTACATTTCTGACAGTAGATATTTTTAACGAAGGAATTGATATTCCATCGGTCAATCAGGTTGTGATGTTGAGGAATACTCAATCAAGCATTGTTTTCGTACAACAGTTAGGTCGAGGACTACGGAAGCATGAAAGCAAAGAATATGTGACCATTATCGATTTTATCGGAAATTACAAGAATAACTATCTAATTCCTATTGCTTTGTTTGGTGATAAATCGATGAATAAAGATAATTATCGTCGAGAGCTTCGAGAACCAAATATTCTAAAAGGATTGACGACCATCAATTTTTGAAGAAGTAGCTAAGGAACAAATCTTTAAGTCCATCACTAATACTTCCTTATCCAATTTGAAAAATTTTTACAAGAAGCATACACGGATCTGGAAAAATAAGTTAGGTCGAAGTCCTCTTTTTAGTTGATTACTTGAACTACAATAGTATCGATCCATTAGTATTCTTTGAAAATACTAGCTTTAAAAAAATTATGTAGATGTCTTAAACAAATTTTCTAAAAATAAGATAGTCTTATCAGAAAATGAAGCAAAATGGTTGAATTTTTTGACCTTTGAGTTATTATCTGGTAAACGGAAGCACGAGCTCCTTCTATTAGATCGTTTGATTAAATATGGAAAAAGTGGCAAAACAAGATTTTATTAACCTTCTTCAAGAAACGAATCTGCCTGTTGATAAAGCAACGATTGCTTCAGTCGAATCAATTTTAACTCTTACTTTTCTTAAGGCACAAGAGGTAAAGAAATTTGGGACTAGCCCACTGCTTATTTGCCGGGGTTCTATATACTTTTCTACAAGAAGAATTTGTTCAGTTATTAAAGAAGGTTGAATATAGGATAGCTATTGAAGATATTATTCAGGCAGGACTTATTAAATCTTTGGATTATCCAGATACGTTTACGATTGGTCAAAAATACTCTCGTCGAGATGTTGCAAAATTGCTTAATTGGGCCAAGGATGAACCACCATTGAATATTGGTGGATACAAAATTGATAAGGGAACGAATTCTTGTCCAATTTTTTTATTACATATCATAAAAAAATGATGAAATCAATGATACTATTAAGTATGAAGATGAACTTTTAAACGAAACGACATTAAAATGGTTTTCAAAGAATAAACGTACATTGATGTCTCCGGATGTAAAAGCGATTGTATCCTCTCCCACAACTGGTCTAGATATAAAATTATTTGTTATCAAAGATGATGCTGAAGGAGGCGAGTTCTACTATCTAGGAAATTTGAATTTGATTCCTTCCTCGGTAGAAGAAATGATTCGTCCGTTAGAAAAAGGTGATGAAAGTATTGTAACAATGCAATTTAAGTTAGAGAAACCGATCTCAGATACGCTTTATCGTTACATCACAAATAAATAAGAACATGGTGTTAAGCCATGTTCTTATTTATTTGTTAACAATTCTACAGCTGGACGATCGACAGGTGCCCAGTTAAGCGATTTTTAATTCATGTGGTGCTAGCCAAGTAGAATTTTGGTGTTCTAACAACTCTAGGTTTCCTGAGAGTAACTTGGCGTGATAGGTTTTCATAACGACAGTCCCGAAATCATAATCATAGGAGGCCTCGTTCACAAACGAGATAATTTCAATTTCAGAATTTAATTCTTCCTGTATTTCACGAATGAGCGCTTGTTCAGGAGATTCTCCTGCCTCTAATTTTCCGCCTGGAAATTCCCAAAAGCCTCCCAAGCTTTTTCCTTCAGGTCTCTGAGCACAAAAGATTTTCCCATCTTTTTCAATGGCAGCTGCAACAACGTGAATAATTTTTTTTGACATGATTTTCCTCCTCTTTCATTGTATCAGAAATAGGTTGAAAGAAGCAATTAAAGAATTAATCCAAATTCAAAAACGGTGAAATCGGCATTGACTTCATCTGGATCGATGTGGACAATCCTCCTGCAGACGCGATTGGTTGGGTTGCGAAAACCTCTTCATCTACATGATAAAAGAACCTCCTAGTTTTTCTAGGAGGTTGCTTTGTATTCTGTGGTAGGGACTGTGGCCTAGGTAGGTATAAATCCGTGTCAGTGGAGATTGGGGATGGGTGGAGACGCGAAAGTGAAAGTAGTGGTCACGATGGTCGCGACTCTGGGTGTGGTGGAGTCTGAAATAGTTGCGCTGGCCTGTCGACATGGATCTCAGCAGGTCATCTTCTAAAAAGACCAAGGGGGTCGCAGTCGTTGCCAAGCGGTAAAAATCATGCTCGAACTGCTGGTAATTGTCTGAAAAATAATCGAATTGGAGTTCGTGTTTATTCAGGGCTGGTTTCATAGCTAGAATCTCCTGGTTCAATAGAAAAAATAGTCGAAAGAAGGAGAGAGTGGTAGTGCTGGCCATTTTTTATGAGGACTTCGGAAGGGCTTAAGGTATAGACCTGGCCGTAGTAGACGGCGATTTGATTGTCCTGGAGGGTAGAGAGGGAGAGGGAGTCTCTTGCTGATAAGCCTGCTCGAGGAGGTGACGGATTTCTTGGTTTGAGAGGAGGCGAAGCTCTTCGAGAGAGAGCTGGTTTGTTTGTAAGGCCGTCGAATGCTCAGAGAGGAAGAAGCCAGCCCACTTGGCCATGCCCCGGTCTTGGAAGTCACGTGCCGACTGATAGGGGAGATAAGAACGATCAATCATGCTAAGCCATCTAAACCTCCTGCAGAGTGGCCTCCGGTCAGCTTGCTTCGAGCCAGAGCGCGCGAATTTTCTAATAGGGCAGATCCCTTCTGTAGAGAAGCAAAGCCAAATCGGTCACGGATGTGGTCAATGGTCTCTTGGAGGGCTTCTTCTTTTTGGGTTTGCTCAGGGTCATCAAATAGGGAGATCAGCTGGAAGCTCTCCTCTACGAGCTTCCCATAAAAGACTCCGATCTGCCGGATGGCTCCTCCCTGGTAGTGGGAGCGAAAGAGCTGGATGACTTCCTTGGCTAATTGAGCGGTAGAGTTGGTCGGCTCAATCTTTCGCTGGCAGTGGATGGAGGGAGCTGTTCCTGTTTGGAGTAGCTGGCGTGGATGGAGACCAGTTGTGTCTTTTTCTTTTCCCGACGCAAGCGGATGGCGACCTGCTCAGCCATCTCCCGAAAGACCAGTTCAATATCGCTTTGGCGGTGGTAGTCACGGGGAAGGATTTGCGAATTTCCTAGACCGTGAGACTTTGGCCGATAGGGGCGATGGACATTGCTTTCATCGATCCCATGGGCGTGAAACCAGAGTTGGACGCCCATGACTCCAAATTCTTTTTTTGAGCTGGTCTGGATTGGCCTGGGCCAGTTCATAGATGGAGTGAATGCCTAGCTTTGTTGAGGCGTTTTTTTCTGTTCGATGGCCGATCCCCCAGAAATCGGTCAGTTTTTTTATCTGCCAGACTCGACTGGGGACATCTTCGTAAGACCAGTTAGCCCGCATGGTTTTCTGGTGCTTGGCGTCGTTGTCCAGAGCCAGTTTGGCTAGGAGTGGATTGGCATTGCTCATCCCGACAGTAGCGTAGATCCCAGTTTGCTGCCAAATGCGCTTTTGGATCCGAGCAGAAAGAAGGTCCAGCTTGGAGCGTCGGTCTAGCTGAGGATCAGGGAATAAAGTAGTTGAGAGAGCTGGTCAAATCGATAAATCCCTCATCAATGGAATAGGGGTAGATGTCATCTGGAGCAGCAAATTCTTGAAAGACTTGTTGGATTTCCATGTTGACCTGGATATAGGCATTCATGCGAGGGGGCACGATAAAGGTGCGCTTGGCCCAACTTTCGATATAGTGGACAAAGGCTGGATCCGTCGGCAGGCCTTGCTTACGGGCCAGGTAGTAATTGAATTTCCTCGTCTTGAGATCAAAGGGCAGATCATAGCTCCGCCCGACATTTTTCTTCCCAAAGACCTGCTTAAAAACGGGGGAACTGGCTAAGATGAGGCCAGCAGAATTGTCGCTCCGACTCATGACACAAAGAGAAGTAGTCAAGGGATTGAGGCCGAGGCGGACGCATTCACAACTGGCATAGAAACTTTTCATATCCACAAAAGCAATATCAGACCTGAGGCTCACGTGAATAATCAAAAGAGCATGTCTAGACCTCCAGAGGGAGGAAGTGGCCGACCACGATACCGACGATTTTTGGTTCATCTTCGTAGGGAGCAAAGAGGTCATCATAGGCTGGGTTGATAGACTCTAGGCGGAGGCCCTCGTCTTCTCGATAGACTTTTTTGATATAGGTCTTCCCATTCCACATGAGGGCGTAGACCGCTCCATCATAGTCAAATCCGGTCTGTTTCATCAAGGCAACGGAACCGTTTGGATAGCTTGGTTCCATAGAATCTCCAGACACCCAAGAGGCAAAGTCGTGTTGGATCTCTTGGTCAAAATAGACGGTCTCGTAGTCGGTCTCATTGTCATAAAAGGTATGACCATGTCCAGCTGCCAAGTCGATAGAGAGGACACGGTAAGGGATCAAAGAGCACCTTTTCTTGCTCTGCTAAGAGTTGGCTAGCCAAGAGATCGACCTTCTTCTGATGGGGTGGGGTTAGTAAAGGGTAGGTGAAAAGCGCTGAGCTCTTGTCGACAAAGTAGTCCTCTTTAACGGAGAGGCGCTTGGCCAACCTCCTGAGATTTTTATCGTGTGGCTCTGCTAAGCCATTCTCCCAACTAGAGTAGGTCTTGCGACTAATCTCTAAGGATTCGTAGACCTGGGCTTGGGTCAGGCCCAGCTCAAGTCGCCGGTCTTTTAATTTTTTTGCATCAAACATCTGCATTCTCCTATGTAACGTTTTAAAAGTTACGTATAGTATAGCAAAAAAAAATTCGGACTTCAAGAGAAAAGTGAGAGGATTTTTCTTTAGCAGTGAAAGGGATTTAACTTAAGCGGATATCAGATGGGAGAGGTGGGTGTTTTTGTATCTTTTATCCAAATTTTGATATAATAATCTCTATGAAGATTGTATCAGGTACCTATGGAGGGCGTCCTCTTAAGACGCTCGAAGGAAAGACAACGAGGCCCACTTCAGATAAGGTGAGAGGGGCTATGTTTAATATGATCGGTCCTTATTTTGATGGGGGTCGGGTCTTGGATTTATATGCTGGCTCAGGCGGTCTGTCCATCGAGGCGGTGTCTCGGGGGATGGAGCAGGCTGTCTTGGTCGAGAAAGATCGCAGAGCCCAAGGGATTATTGCTAGCAATATCCAAATGACCAAGGAAAGCCACAAGTTTCAATTGCTGAAGATGGAGGCTCACCAGGCTCTCGGCCAATTGCAGGGGACCTTTGATCTCATTTTCCTGGATCCTCCCTATGCAAAGGAGCAGATCGTAGCCGATATTGAGGCCCTGGCTGAACGTGGTTTACTTGGAGAAGAGGTCATGGTCGTCTGTGAGACAGACAAGGCAGTGGACTTGCCTGAGGAGATTGCTTGTCTAGGGATCTGGAAAGAAAAAATCTACGGAATTAGTAAGGTGACGGTTTATGTCAGATAAAATCGGATTATTTACAGGTTCATTTGACCCAATGACCTTGGGACACTTGGATTTGATAGAGCGGGCTAGTCGCTTGTTTGATCGCTTGTATGTCGGCATCTTCTTTAATCATGAGAAGAAGGGCTATTTTACCATTGAGCAAAGAGAAAGCCATGGTGACAGAAGCAGTGGCTCATTTACCCAATGTAAGAGTCATCACCGCAGAGGCAGAGTTGGCAGTAGAGGTGGCTAGACGGTATGGGGTGACCAGTTTGGTCCGAGGGTTGCGCAATAGTCAGGACTTCCTCTATGAAAGCAATATGGACTACTTCAATCACCAGCTGGCTCCAGAGCTTGAGACCATCTATCTCTGTGCCCAGCCCCAGTACCAGGCCTTGAGCTCGACGAGAATCCGCGAGTTGCTGACCTTCCAGCAAGATGTCAGTGCCTATGTCCCAGAGAGTGTTATAAAAGGAGATGAAATAAAAACGAATGAAAGAATTTGAGAAACCAAGGGCTCAGCTACCAGAAAGCCCATTTGAACCTGTGCGCAAAAAAAGATAGTGTGGAGAACCTATCGTTGGCCGATGATTGGGACCCTGCTTCTGATTTTTGGCCTTGCTAGCTTTCTTTGTTCCCCTGCCCTACTATCTGGAAAATGCCTGGGAGTTCAGAAGATATTCGCCAAGTGATGCGCGTCAACCAGAAAAAAATGATGAAGCATCCGGTTCGTATGATTTTGTCACTGTTGCCGTCAAGCAAGCGACCTTCTCGGATATAGTCTATGCCTGGGTGACTCCTTTTACAGATATCTACTCTGAAAAAGAAATGACAGGTGGCAGTTCCAGTGAGGAATTTTTCCGGATCAATCAATTTTATATGGAGACCTCTCAAAATACTGCCAAATACCAAGGACTGAAAAACGGCTGGAAAAAGAGACAGAGATGGAATTCCTCGGGTGTCTATGTCATGCAAGTAGCAGAAGACTCTACCTTTCAAAGGCGTTCTAAATATTGCGGACACGGTTACGGCTGTGAATGACAAGACCTTCAAGAGCTCAAAAGAGCTCATCGAGTATGTTGGCTCCCAAAAAATTGGGGACAAGGTCTCAGTGACCTACACAGAAGATGGCCAGACCAAGACCGCTGAAGGAAAGATTATTAAGTTGGTCAATGGCAAGAATGGGATTGGGATTAGCTTGATTGACCGGACAGAAGTGAAGAGTGATGTACCGATTGAGTTTGCGACAGCTGGCATCGGTGGTCCAAGTGCCGGGATGATGTTTAGTTTGTCCATCTATACCCAAGTAGCGGATCCAGACCTTCGTCAGGGACGCCATATCGCGGGGACAGGGACCATTAACCATGATGGGACTGTCGGAGATATCGGTGGAGTGGATAAAAAAGTCGTAGCAGCAGATCGCGCTGGTGCTGAAATCTTCTTTGCCCCTGATAATCCGGTGACAGAGGAAGTCAAAAAGAACAATCCGAATGCCAAGAGCAACTACGACGAAGCGGTAGAAACAGCTAAGAAAATTAAAACCAAGATGAAAATTGTTCCTGTCAAAACCTTGCAGGATGCCATTGACTATTTGAAAAAGAATTAAAGTAGCTTGTTTGACAAATTTCGTACTTGCACGTATGACATCGTGTTAGCAGAGGGGAACATTCACCTTCTAATTAAATTCAAGTTTTTGCTTATCAATCTCTCTATTTTTAGAGGGATTTTTTCTTTATACTGGTGTCAGAAAGAAAGGGAGGTAGTGAAATGATTCAAACCAGTTTGTTTTCCATTTCAGTATTCTTAGCGGGAGTTCTATCCTTTTTCTCCCCGTGTATTTTGCCACTGATGCCAGTCTATGTAGGGATTCTATTGGATTCTGAGCATGAAAAAACGGTGCGTATTTTTGGAAGAGACATTTCTTGGTATGGCCTGGTGAAGACTCTTTGTTTTATCGCAGGTCTATCAACTGTTTTCCTGATTCTAGGATACGGTGCAGGGGCCCTTGGCCAGGTGCTTTATGCTCCCTGGTTCCGTTACCTACTAGGAGGGATTGTCATCTTATTGGGAATCCATCAGATGGGCCTCATCAATCTTCAGCAACTCCAAAAACAAAAGAGTATCCAACTGAAGAAGGACGAAAAACGCAATGAATTCTTCAATGCTTTTCTGATAGGGGTCACCTTCAGTTTTGGTTGGACCCCTTGTGTCGGACCAGTTTTGAGCTCTGTTTTAGCCATTGCAGCTTCTGGAGGAGATGGTGCATTGCAAGGTGCTCTCCTGATGATGGTCTATACATTAGGTTTGGCTCTGCCTTTCTTGCTTTTGGCCTTGGCTTCTAGCTGGGTTCTACAACATTTTGCTAAACTCAAGCCCCATATGGGAACCTTGAAAAAAATTGGTGGTGCCCTCATCATCTTGATGGGCATCTTGCTGATGCTAGGAAATCTTAATAGCCTCGCATCCCTGTTTCACTAATCTTGAATGATTAAAGGAGAAAAATCATGAAAAAAATTCTTGCACTTTCTATTGCTACACTTAGCATCGTCACTTTAGCAGCTTGTTCTGGACAGAAATCAGATTCAGACATGAAAAAAACGGACGATAGTAGTATGATGAAGAAGGACGATATGAAGAAGGATGACATGAAGGATTCATCCATGTCCGATGATAAAATGAAAAAAGAAGACATGAAAGATTCATCTATGATGTCTGACAGCAGTTCTGAAATGAAGGACGATATGAAAAAAGATGAGATGAAATCTAGCGATTCAGAAATGAAAGATGAAAAGAGTGAATCATCTGATATGAAATCAGACAACTAATGAAAGAAGGGAGAGGTCATCTGAGGATGACTTTCTCCTTGTTTAAAGAGGTAATAATGATGAAGAAATTAGCTTTAGTAGCTGCAGGATTCTTGTGTACTGGACTTTTGGGGGCTTGCTCTAACCAAGGAATGGAATCATCCAACAAAAAGTGAGACTAAGCAGACATCCACAACGGGATCTTCAGAGCAAGCTGGAAAGAAGGTTCAAGAGTTTAACCTGCAAGGAGTAGACGGTAAGACCTACCGCTTATCTGATTACAAAGGGAAGAAAGTTTACCTCAAATTTTGGGCTTCCTGGTGCTCTATTTGCCTATCGACATTAGAGGATACCAATGAGTTGGCAAAAGAAGAGGCAGGGTAAGGATTATGTGGTCTTATCCGTTGTAGCTCCAACTTTTAATGGTGAAAAAAATCAGAAGCAGATTTCAAAAAAACTGGTACCAGTCTTTGGATTACAAGGATTTTCCCAGTCTTGCTAGATAGTAAAGGGGAACTGCTAAAAGAGTATGGGATTCGTTCTTATCCATCGGCACTCTTTATTGCAAGCGATGGAACTCTCGCTAAGACCCATATCGGTTATATGAGCAAGGAAGACATCGTCCAGACTCTAAAAAGAAATGAAGTAAGGAGGACATAAAATGGAAACAAAATGGAAACTCATTTCCATTCTTTTAGTGGGGCTATTTTGTTTTGGAATCTTTTTCCTTGTCAAAGGATCCATGGCCTTGGATACATCAGATGCGACGACTGAGCAGATCAAAAAAAGCGTCCATGAGTCAGACACCAGTAGCAAACAAAAAGCAGGAAGAAAAAGTCAATCCAGAAGACCAACGAGAAATCTATCTAGCTGGTGGTTGCTTCTGGGGTGTGGAAAGAGTATTTTTCCCGTGTTCCAGGGTGTCATTGATGCCGAATCAGGTTATGCCAATGGAAAAGGGGATACCACCAAGTATGAATTAGTCCCTCAAACAGGGCCATGCTGAAACAGTTCATATCACTTACAATGTCAAGCAGGTATCTCTGAAAGAATTGCTCCTGCATTATTTCCGGATTATCGACCCAACGTCGAAGAATCGTCAAGGAAATGATCAAGGAACTCAATACCGAACAGGTGTCTATTATGTCTCTCAAGAAGACCTTCCAACTATTAACCAAGTCTTTGAAGAGGTAGCAAAAAAATACGACAAACCGTTAGCGGTGGAAAAAGAGCCACTGACTAATTTCATCAAGGCTGAGGACTACCACCAGGACTATCTACAGAAACATCCGAATGGGCTATTGTCACATTGATGTGAATCAAGCTTCTTATCCAGTTATTGACGCTAGTCGCTATCCAAAACCGAGCGATGAAGAGATCAAGAAGAAGTTATCGCCCGAAGAATATGCAGTGACGCAAGAGAATGATACAGAGCGTGCTTTTTCTAATCGCTATTGGGATAAGTTTGAAGCGGGCATCTATGTGGATGTCGTAACAGGAGAGCCTCTCTTCTCCTCAAAAGATAAATTTGATTCTGGTTGTGGTTGGCCAAGCTTTAGCCGACCGATCAGTCCGGATGTGGCAACCTACAAGGAAGATAAGAGTTTCAATATGACTCGGACAGAGGTTCGGAGTCGAGTAGGAAATTCCCATCTAGGGCCACGTCTTTACTGATGGACCTAAGGAAAAAGGTGGCCTTCGTTACTGCATCAATAGCTTGTCAATCAAATTCATCCCTAAAGCAGAGATGGTGGAAAAGGGCTACGGTTATTTATTGGACTATGTCTGAGACATTTGGAACTACAATTTGCTATAATAAGCCTAGCAAAAACAAGTAGGTGAAAGACATGTATGCGATCATGATTGTGGAAGATGAAGAGCTTATCCGGCAGGGACTGACTTCCTTAGTGGATTATGAACAGTTTGGAATGACCGTCATCAACCAGGCAGAAAATGGCCGTGAGGCCTGGGAGAAGTTTCAAGATCAACCAGCTGATATCCTTCTAACCGATATCAATATGCCACAAATGAATGGCTTGGATCTGGCCCATCTCGTCAAAGAGCAGTCTCCGTCTTGTCATATCATTTTTTTGACAGGTTATGATGACTTTGAGTTTGCGAGGAAAGCCATCAAGTTAGGTGCAGATGATTATTTGCTGAAGCCTTTTTCAAAAGATGATATTGAAGAGATGTTAGCAAAGGTGAAAGGAAAACTCGATCAAGAGCGAAAAAAGGCACAAGTCGAAGATTTGGTCAGTCATGGTTATTCGACAGACTTGGAAGAAGCTATTCATGCTCGTTTAGCAGATTCCCAGTTAACCCTGAAGGATTTGGCCTATCAACTTGGTTTCAGTCCCTCTTATCTAAGTGTATTGATCAAGAAAAAATTGGGACTTCCCTTTCAAGAATACCTCATCCAAGAGCGAATGAAGAAGGCTCGCCTCTTGCTTCTCACGACAGATTTAAAGATTTATGAGATCGCCGATCAGGTTGGTTTTGAAGATATGAACTATTTTTTTCTCAACGCTTTAAGCAGGTTGTTGGGGTGACGCCAAGGCAGTACAAAAAAGGAGAGTATGAATGAAACGATATCCCTTGCTGATCCAGCTGGTCCTCTACTTTTTTCTCTTCATTCTCCTACTTTTTGGTCTTATTGGTAGCCTTTACTATCAAACGAGTTCAGGGACGATCCGCCAGCAAACAGAGCGGACGACAAGAAATAGTATCGATCAAAGTAGTCAGTTTATCACGTCCTATCTAAAAAAATTAAAGCAGACCACAACGGTGCTTAGTAAGGAACAGGCTGTTCGTCAATTTGCCCAAGACAAGAGTGCGGATCAAGAAACGGTTCAGCACCTGATGCGAACGATGATTGAAACGGATCCGGACCTGGTCTCAGCAGTCCTGGTGACTAAGGACGGACGTCTGGTAGCGACAGATACCAAAATCAGCATGCAGACTTCTTCAGATATGATGAATGAAAGTTGGTATCAAGAGGCGATTAAGGAAAGAGCCATGCCGGTCTTGACGCCAGCTCGAAAGGAATCCTTGACCTCGGAAAAAGAAAAATGGGTGGTTTCTATTACCCAAGAAGTGGTCGATCAGACTGGGACAAAAATCTCGGAGTGGTACGCTTGGATATTGGCTACGATAGCCTTCAGGCTTACTTGGATCACCTTCAACTAGGGAAGCAAGGCTTTAGTTTTATCATTAATCAAAAGCATGAGTTTGTCTACCATCCTAAAAAGGCGGTCTATTCCTCCAGCCAAGAAATGCAGGCCATGCAGCCCTATATTGCTGTGAAAGATGGCTATGCAAAAGGAGGGCAGAATTTTATCTATCAGGTTCCGATTCCAAATAGTGATTGGACCTTGATTGGAGTGGCTTCGCTTGAAGGGCTTCAGATGCTTCAGTCGCAGCTCCTGTACTCTTTCATTGGCCTAGGATTGCTAGCTTTGATTATGTGTTTAATAGGGATTGGCTTTGTTCTGCGTTTGTGGATCAAACCCTTACGAGACCTTCAGACTATCATTTTGAGGATTGGAGCAGGAGATGCTCACGTGAGAGCTGCAGCCAAAGGATCTCCAGAATTGGTGGACCTCGCTCAAACTTTTAATGCCATGTTGGACCAAATCGATAACCTCATGCAACAGGTTAAGGAAGAGGAGCAGAACGCACGGCGTTACGAGTTGCGGGCACTTTCGGCTCAGATTAATCCGCATTTCCTCTATAATACCTTGGATACGATTGTCTGGATGGCGGAGTTTAATGATAGTCGGCGCGTAGTCGATATCACCAAATCTCTGGCTCAATATTTTCGACTGGCTCTCAACCAAGGCCAGGAACAAATCCTACTGAGAGATGAAATTGACCATGTCCGCCAGTATCTATTTCATTCAAAAAGCAACGTTATGGTGAAAAAGCTCAATTATGAAATTCTAGAAGATGAACGGTTGGGCGACTATCAGCTCCCCAAATTGGTGCTTCAACCCTTAGTGGAAAAATGCGATTTACCATGGCATTAAAGAGATCGATCGGCCAGGTCTCATTCGAGTGACGACTGAAGTCAGTGGAGACTCCGCCTGCGTATCGATTTTTGACAATGGACGAGGGTTTTGACCGATCAGAGTCAACAGACCAAACCCTTCTTCGTTTAGGAGGTGTTGGCTTGAAACAAATGTGGACCAACGATTGCATCTTCAATTTGGCGAAGCCTATCATATGGAGATTGATTCTAAGGCCAATAGCTATACCAAAAATCACTCTTTTATTTTGCCCCTTTTCATCATCCGATGAACATGTATAGAGACAAAGATTGCCTTCTTTGTTTTAGATTGAAGACGAAGTCATCTAAAAAACTTTCCGCCGTGAGAAAAGTGCCTGAAACGCAATTGTTTCAGGCACACGGAATTATTGAGAGTAAAACAGTTCGGGGAACTGTTTTAGCCTGAGCCCAGAAATTAAAGAGCGAAGAGGCTCAATAATTAGTCATGGAACTTCTACGAAGTTCGCTGACGTCCGTACTCACCTAAGGAAAGTTTTTTTCAGAAAGACTTTATCTTTCCATCTGAGCAGGCTTTTGAAAAAAAGCCTGCTTTTTTTATAATGTGACAGCAAGAAAAGGTAAATTAAATCGTCAGACTTTTTACAGATTTTCTCTTTTTCCGTTGAAATTCTATCTAAAGATAGGGATTTATGATAAAATAAAGTGTTACAACTAAAGGTATGAATAAAGGAAGGCTATGCGCAAAGAAATATCCCCTGAATTATTTAATTACAATAAATATCCTGGACCGGAATTTCGTCTGGTTGGCAGTCAAGTGCTAGCAGAACAATTGACATTTGAGCTGGTTGAGAATCAAAAATGATGCCTTTGATGCGACGGTCTTTGGTCAGCGTTTTTTTCAGAGGTTTTTGACCAAATTTGATTACATTGTCGGTGATTGGAGCAATGAACAGTTGCGTCTACGTGGCTTCTATAAAGATGATCGCCCTGTCACAGATGCAGAGAAAATCAGCCGTCTGGAAGATTATTTATTAGAATACTGTAGCTATGGCTGTGCTTATTTTGTCCTAGAAAATGCAGAACCCCGTCGAGCATCCTTTGACAAGAAATCTTCTCCAAAACAACAGGAAGAGGGCAACCGTTCTGCTAAGCGTGGCGGTCGTCAAAATCGCCGGAATCGTTCTAAAAAATCAGTCACGGGAACGTGAACAAGAGCAAAAAAACAAAAGACTTCTCAACCAAAGAAAAAAAGAACCGTCAGCGGTCTAGAAAAAAAGATGCACAGGGTGAGCAAGAACGCCACTTTGTCATCCGTCAAAAGTAAAGAGAGAAAAGAGATAAGATGAAACCTTCAATTTATGGCTTGACTCGACAAGAACTGATCGAGTGGGCAGAAGAAAATGGTGAAAAGAAATTCCGAGCGACCCAAATCTGGGAATGGCTCTATCGGAAACGCGTCCAGTCATTTGAAGAAATGACCAACCTATCGAAGGACTTGATTGAAACCTTGAACGACCAGTTCGTGATCAATCCTTTGAAACAACGGATCGTGCAAGAGTCGGCAGATGGGACTGTCAAATACCTCTTTGAATTGCCAGATGGCATGTTGATCGAGACAGTTTTGATGCGTCAACACTATGGCTTGTCAGTCTGTGTCACCACTCAGGTAGGGTGCAACATCGGCTGTACCTTCTGTGCATCTGGTTTGATCAAGAAGCAACGCGACTTGAACAGTGGGGAAATCGTTGCCCAAATCATGTTGGTTCAAAAATACTTTGACGAGCGTGGACAAGATGAACGTGTCAGCCACATCGTTGTGATGGGAATTGGTGAGCCGTTTGACAACTACAAGAATGTCTTGAGCTTTGTCCGTACGGTCAATGATGACAAGGGGCTGGCTATCGGTGCCCGCCACATTACCGTTTCAACGTCTGGCTTGGCTCATAAGATTCGTGATTTTGCCAATGAAGGGGTTCAGGTCAACTTGGCAGTATCCTTCATGCTCCAAACAATGACTTGCGTTCTAGCATCATGAAAATCAACCGGGCCTTCCCGATTGAGAAATTATTTGCGGCCATTGAGTACTATATCGAAACGACCAACCGTCGGGTGACCTTCGAGTACATCATGCTCAACGAAGTCAATGATGGTGTCGAGCAAGCCTTGGAATTGGCAGAACTCCTCAAAAAGATCAAGAAGCTATCTTATGTCAACTTGATTCCTTACAACCCAGTTAGTGAGCATGACCAATATAGTCGGAGTCCCAAGAGAGCGCGTGATGGCCTTCTATGACACCTTGAAGAAAAACGGAGTCAACTGCGTGGTTCGTCAAGAGCATGGAACAGATATCGATGCCGCTTGTGGACAATTGCGTTCTAATACGATGAAGAGAGACCGGGAGAAAGCCATTGTTGAAGAAGCTCAACCGTAACAACTGGCTGATAGAAGAAGGGCAATTAACAAAAAAAGGAAGACAACTGCTACTAGGTGGCAGTTTCTTCTATTTTGTCCTGCTCTGTCTCATGTGTTTTCTTCCCCAGCGGCCTGAACCAGGGATGGAAACACCTGGGATTCAACATTTTGGTCGCGTAGTCGTATTACTGATTCCCTTTAATTCTCTCATCAACCTAGGTCAAGTGACCAGTCTGCTCCAGCTGATCAAGGTGTTTGTACAAAATATAGCCAATATCTTTCTCTTGTTCCCTTTGGTTTTTCAACTATTGTGGCTCTGGCCTTGGCTAGGTACTAGGAAACGCGTCCTTTGCTTTAGTCTAGGGATGAGTGTGTGGATCGAGCTTAGTCAGATTGTGTTAGACCTCTTGTTTGATTTCAATCGGGTGTTTGAGATAGATGATCTGTGGACCAATACTCTGGGAGGCTACCTAGCCTATCTGTGTTTTAAATGGGTGCAAGCTTCTATAAGTAAGGACAACCTAGCTTAGTTTGGTACAAAATCCGAACAATTGAATACGATTTCAAATTTTGGGTTGACAAAGTCAGAAGCGGGAGCTATAATAGCTTCAAGACATCAGAAAAGTAGAGGTTTTTCTCACTTCCAGGGAGCTTGTGGTGATTGCGAACAAGCAGTGGTGAATCTTGAAATGGGCTGATGCGTTTATGATGATGAATTTGAAACAATAAAAATTCGGTGAGCACACCTTATCGTGCACCCTGTTGTTAGACAGGTCAGAGATGTAGGAGAAAGAATGTCTTCCTACAATTGAGGTGGCACCGCGGTATCGAATCGTCCTCACACAGATTTTTCTGTGTGAGGTTTTTTGTATCTCAAAGGGATCCAGTGAGACTGCAGCTCAAAGGACCAGTGAGAGAAAAAATCATAAACAGAATTGAAATATAGAAAAGAGGACACAATCATGACAGAAACAAAAGGCTATTTCGGACAATTTGGTGGATCTTTCGTACCAGAACCCATTCAAAACTTGCTGGATCAATTAGAGGCAACTTTTGAACAATACAAAAATGACCCAGAATTTATCGCAGAATACAAACATTATTTGAAAGATTATTCTGGACGGGAAACTCCGCTCTACTTTGCGGAAAGTTTGACAGAGCATTTAGGTGGGGCAAAAATTTATTTGAAGCGCGAAGACCTGAATCACCTAGGTTCGCATAAATTGAATAACGTCTTGGGGCAAATCCTCTTGGCCAAACGCATGGGCAAAACGCGCGTGATTGCCGAAACAGGAGCTGGTCAACACGGTGTAGCTACAGCAGCTGCGGCAGCTAAGTTTGGGATGGCCTGTGATGTCTACATGGGGGCAGAAGACGTGGAACGCCAACGTCTCAATGTTTTCCGCATGGAAATGATGGGGGCAACCGTCCATGCGGTTGAAACAGGAACGAAGACCTTGAAAGACGCTGTTGATGCTGCGTTTGGAGCATGGATGGCGGACCTTGATGCCTTTTACGTTTTGGGTTCTGCTGTTGGCCCTCACCCTTACCCAACCATTGTGCATGAATTCCAAAAGGTGATTAGTGAAGAATCTAAACGCCAAATCTTGGAAAAAGAAGGTCGTTTGCCAGACTATGTCATTGCCTGTGTTGGTGGGGGATCCAATGCCATTGGTGCCTTCTCCCAATATGTAGGTGATGAAGAAGTCAAATTGGTCGGAGTTGAAGCGGCAGGCCATGGTTTGGATACTGATCAGCACGCAGCGACCATGACCAAGGGGACTGTTGGAGTTGTCGATGGCATGAAGACCTATGCTGTCTTTGGAGAAGATGGAAAAGTAGCGCCAGTGTACTCAATCTCTGCTGGTTTGGACTACCCAGGGGTTGGTCCAGAGCATGCTTTCTTTAAAGACTCTGGTCGTGTCGAATATGTAGCTGCGACAGATGATGAAGCAGTTCAAGCTCTTCTTCTTCTCAGTAAGACAGAAGGGATCCTCCCAGCTATTGAAAGTTCCCATGCGATTGCAGAAGCAGTTAAACGCGCTCCACAATTGGACAAAGACAAGATTATCATCATCAATGTTTCAGGACGTGGGGATAAGGACGTAGCTGCTATTGCAGATTATCTAGAAGCGAAAGCTACAAACTAAACAATCTTATCTGCTAAAAATTGTAAAAAAGAGTAAAGCATGATAACTCAGAAAAAGACAGGGAACGAAAGGAATCCGGTCTTTTTCTTTTTTAAAGAGAAAGACCAGGAGACCAATGAGGGAAGCCCCTTGCATGACTAGGAGGACTTGGGTAGCTGAGAGGGTCAAAGAAAAAGTAGCCAGTAAGAGAAAGTCCCCTGCTCCAATGCCAATGGAGTAAAGACAAGATAGAATTCCTAAGAAGAGAAAGACTCCCATTAAGAGGGTAGGGACCGGTGCAAAGTAGGCAAAGAGTGTGGAGTATTAGCCAGAGAAGGAGAGGGTACTCCATGGAGCGCAAATCATAGATAGCCAAAACACAACTGCCAAGCAGAAGCAGGAGATGAGGAATGGGAAGAAAGCCCTGATAGCATAGCAAAAAAAGGAGGCCACTCCAGCCTTCAAAAAGGGCATACCAATAAGGAAGAGGACTCTGGCAGTAGCGACAACGGAATCGAAAAAGTACTTGTGAGAGAATGGGAATCAGGTCCAGAGGTCTTAAGGTCTGTTGGCAACGATCGCAGTGGCTTCTCGGACAGATGATGGAGCTTTCTGGAAAGCGGTCAATGACGAGCCCTAAAAAGGAGGCGATGCAGGCACCGACTGTAAAAAAATAAAAGTTAATCATACTTATATAATTCGTAAAAAAGATGACTAATAACGATTAGAACTGAAACAATTTTCTAACTTTTCTTATTTAAGCATTTTCTCTTGCATTTCTTAATTAGAAGGATTATAATATAACTAAATTAGAATAATTCTAAAAAAGGAGAATGCATTTATGACAACAATTAAAAAAGAAGCAGCAAAAGACGTAGCAACATTTGCAACAATCAGTGAAGTAAGCAAGAGTTTAACTGATACAAAAGCGGTTCTCAACCAAGTGGTGGCAGATCTTTATGTCGCTCATATTGCCTTGCACCAAGTGCACTGGTATATGCGTGGCCGTGGTTTCCTCGTATGGCATCCAAAAATGGATGAGTACATGGAAAGCTTGGATGCGACTCTTGATGAAGTGAGTGAACGCTTGATTACCTTGGGTGGTGCCCCATACGCTAGCATGGTTGAGTTCTTGGAACACAGCAACATCCAAGAAGAAAAAGGTTCATTTGAACGCTCTATGGAAGAAAAATTTGGGACGTGTTCTTTCTATCTTCCGCTACTTGGTAAGTCTTTATCAAAAAAAGCCTTGGATATCACAGATGCTGAAGGAGATGACGTGACCAACGATATCTTTGTTGGTGCAAAAGCTGAATTGGAAAAACATATCTGGATGATTGCCGCTGAATTAGGTCAAGCACCAGGTTTGTAATCTGAAAATAAACAAACGAGCCTTCCTTGCTTGGGAGGCTCATTTTTGTTTGGATGAGATTTTTCCTGTAAATAAAAATAGGGGCCATCTTGAAAAATACTTGAAAGATTTGATAGAATAAGCACATGAAAACCCTGTACGATGTTCAACAATTTCTGAAAAAATTTGGAATCATTATTTATGTCGGAAAACGACTTTACGACATCGAATTAATGAAGATTGAATTGAAAAGGATCTATGACGCTGGGCTGATGGAAAAATTGGATTATCTAGAAGCAGAAGCCGTCTTACGTAGAGAACACGCACAGGAATTACGCTATTTAGAAGAGGAAAAAGAAAAGTGAGTTTAACAAGTGTTTTAGTATGGTTGATTGTTTTAGGGATGTTTGGCTGGATGGGCTACAATTACTTCCGTATCCGTCGTGCTGCAAAAATTGTGGACAATGCAGAGTTTGAAGAATTGATCCGCAAAGGCCAATTAGTGGACTTGCGCGATCCAAATGAGTTTCACGCCAAGCATATTTTAGGAGCTCGGAATATTCCTTCCAACCAATTGAAAGTGAGCTTGGCTGCCCTTCGAAAGGATAAACCTGTCTTGCTCTATGAAAACAGTCGTGGTTCCCGTGTGACCAATGCGGCCCTCTTCTTGAAAAAACAGGGTTACAAAGATATCTATATCTTATCCTATGGTTTGGATTCTTGGGATGGAAAAGTAAAAACGAACTAAGATCAAAACTCCAGAAGTATAAGCTTCTGGAGTTTTTTAGCGGGTTTCTTCTAGAAAAGAGCGAATGGCTTCACATTCAACTGATGTGAGGGGGCGATAATGCCCCTCTTTGAGCTCATCCTCTAAAGTAAAAGGCCCAAAGCGAACTCGTTTTAAAGTAGTGACTTTGACCCCAATGGATAAAAACATCTTTTTCACCTGATGAAATTTCCCTTCAGATAGGGTGACCAGGGCCTGGCTTTCCTTGGGACTGGAGTTAAGGATTTTTAGTTTGGCGGGCTTGCATGTTGTCCCGTCTAAGAAGGTGATTCCTTCTTGAAATTCCTCTATATGAGCAGGTTCAAGAGGACCGTTGACTGTTACCGCGTATTCTTTTTCAATATGGTATTGGGGATGAAGGAGTTGGAAACCTAGAGGTCCATTGTCTGTGAGTAGGAGGAGGCCGGTCGTATCCCGATCCAGTCGACCGATAGGATAGGTATTGGGGGTCCGGTCTTCTGCTCGGAGTAGATCTAACACTGTAGGATGTTGGGCATCCTTGGTAGCCGTCACTAGTCCTTGGGGTTTATGAAGAAGAAAATAGTGATGGGAACAGTCGGTAAGGATCCGATTCTTCCAGCGAACTTCTTGGAGACCTGTATCGACATTTTGGGATAATTTTGTTGCAGCAAGTCCGTCGACTAGGATCTGCTTTTTGGCTAGGCTCTGTTTGATTTCTTTGCGGGGAATTTGGTAGTGGGCCAGTAATTGATCTAATCTCATAAAAGACAGGATAGCATGAAATGGAGAGAATCACAAGTATTCGGAAAAAGGATGAAGAAAAGGGATAAAGAGGTGAAAGATTTTCATGAATAGAGTTGTTAGGAGTGGGAATGAGAAAGAAGATTTTCGAAAGAAAGCATGAAAACATTTACACTTGTCTGAGTTATGCCATTTGCTTAAAATTGTGGTATAATCGTTCAGTTAGAAAATAAATTTTTGAATACAATAGAGGAAATCATGACAAAATTAAGAGAAGATATCCGTAATATCGCGATTATCGCCCACGTCGACCACGGTAAAACAACCCTCGTTGACGAATTGTTGAAACAATCTGAAACTCTTGACGCGCGTACAGAGTTGGCAGAGCGTGCAATGGACTCAAACGATATCGAAAAAGAGCGTGGAATCACCATCCTTGCGAAAAATACAGCCGTTGCCTACAACGGAACTCGTATCAACATCATGGACACACCAGGACACGCGGACTTCGGTGGAGAAGTTGAGCGGATCATGAAAATGGTTGACGGTGTTGTTTTGGTCGTAGATGCTTACGAAGGAACCATGCCACAGACTCGTTTCGTATTGAAAAAAGCCTTGGAACAAGACCTTGTGCCGATCGTTGTAGTTAACAAAATCGATAAGCCATCTGCTCGTCCAGCAGAAGTAGTAGACGAAGTCTTGGAACTCTTCATCGAGCTTGGTGCGGATGATGACCAACTTGACTTCCCAGTTGTTTATGCGTCAGCGATCAACGGAACATCTTCCTTGTCAGATGATCCAGCAGATCAAGAAAAGACCATGGCGCCAATCTTTGACACCATTATCGACCACATCCCAGCTCCAGTTGATAACTCAGATGAGCCCCCTTCAATTCCAAGTGTCACTCTTGGATTACAATGACTTCGTTGGTCGTATCGGTATCGGACGTGTCTTCCGTGGTACAGTCAAGGTTGGAGACCAAGTTACCCTTTCTAAACTTGACGGTACAACCAAGAACTTTCGTGTCACAAAACTCTTCGGTTTCTTTGGTTTGGAACGTCGTGAAATCCAAGAAGCCAAGGCTGGTGATTTGATTGCCGTATCAGGTATGGAAGACATCTTCGTTGGGGAAACCATTACTCCAACAGATGCAGTTGAAGCTCTTCCAGTTCTTCACATCGATGAACCAACTCTTCAAATGACCTTCTTGGTTAACAACTCACCTTTTGCTGGTCGTGAAGGAAAATGGGTGACTTCTCGTAAGGTTGAAGAACGTCTGCAAGCTGAGTTGCAAACAGACGTGTCTCTTCGTGTAGACCCAACAGACTCACCAGATAAATGGACCGTTTCAGGACGTGGGGAATTGCACTTGTCTATCTTGATCGAAACCATGCGTCGTGAAGGTTACGAGCTCCAAGTATCTCGTCCAGAAGTTATCGTAAAAGAAATTGACGGTGTGAAGTGCGAGCCATTTGAACGCGTGCAAATCGATACTCCAGAAGAATACCAAGGGTCAGTTATCCAAAGCCTTTCTGAGCGTAAGGGTGAAATGTTGGATATGATTGCAACAGGTAACGGTCAAACTCGTTTGGTCTTCCTAGTTCCTGCGCGTGGTTTGATTGGATATTCAACTGAATTCTTGTCAATGACTCGTGGATACGGGATCATGAATCATACCTTCGACCAATACTTGCCATTGATTCCAGGGGAAATTGGTGGACGTCACCGTGGTGCCCTTGTTTCTATCGATGCTGGTAAGGCAACAACCTACTCTATTATGTCTATCGAAGAACGTGGTACTATCTTTGTCAACCCTGGTACTGAGGTTTACGAAGGAATGATCATCGGTGAAAACTCTCGTGAAAATGACTTGACTGTTAACATCACGAAGGCTAAACAAATGACCAACGTTCGTTCAGCTACTAAAGACCAAACTGCGGTTATCAAGACTCCTCGTATCTTGACGCTTGAAGAATCACTTGAGTTCTTGAACGACGATGAGTACATGGAAGTAACGCCTGAATCAATCCGTCTACGTAAACAAATCTTGAATAAGGCAGAACGCGAAAAAGCAAACAAAAAGAAAAAATCAGCTGCAGCTGAATAAGAAATAAGAAAGGAGTGACAAAATGGTTTATTTAATTATAGGTATTTTGATCCTCCTTTTTTACCTTTTTGCAGCTCCAAAGAGTATTAGAGGAACTCTGAATGTAGTAACCCTGGTCGTATTATTAGTCTCTTTGGTCATCCTCCTTTGCTTAGCGATTTTCCAAATTTTCCAATTGCCTTCAGAATTTTTTGTGGGCGCCTTCCTTGCTTTTGTAGGCTACCTGGCCCTCGTTGATATTTCGCGATTGCCGACCAAGTCTTCTAAACGCTTGGATAAATCAGAATAGACAGGAGATCTTGTCTCCATAAAAAAGAGTTGTTGTGATAGAAAATCATGGCGACTCTTTTTTATGAAAGATGCTGAAGCGGTCATTTTTATACGTGTTGCTTCTTTTGCTGTCTTAAGGCTTTTTAATTTGTCTAAAAAAGGGTAAAATAGAAGGTGAACAAATTGGAGAGAAAAAAGCTATGAACGTCATTGAAACATTTAAAAATAAAAAAGTCCTTGTTTTAGGATTGGCTAAGTCTGGAGAATCTGCAGCGCGACTACTCGATCGCCTAGGAGCTATCGTAACGGTGAATGATGGCAAAGCCTTTGAAGAAAATCCTGCAGCCCAAAGTTTACTGGAAGAAGGAATCAAAGTCGTGACAGGAGGACATCCTCTGGAACTCTTGGATGAAGACTTTGCAGTGATGGTGAAGAATCCTGGAATTCCTTACACGAATCCTATGGTTGAACGGGCCCTTGAAAAAGGCATCCCTGTTTTGACCGAAGTTGAATTGGCCTACCTCATTTCAGAAGCGCCAATCATCGGAATCACTGGTTCAAACGGAAAAACAACCACCACTACCATGATTGGAGAAGTATTAACTGCCGCTGGACAAAACGGTCTCTTGTCTGGAAATATTGGTTTTCCAGCTAGTCAAGTCGCTCAAACAGCGACAGCTAAAGACACATTGGTGATGGAATTGTCTTCTTTCCAATTGATGGGGATTGAAGCCTTCCATCCAGAAATTGCAGTCATTACCAATCTGATGCCGACCCACTTGGATTACCATGGATCTTTCGAAGGCTATGTAGCTGCAAAATGGGCAATCCAAAAGAATATGACTGCCAAGGATTTTTGTGGTACTAAACTTTAACCAAGATCTAGCCAAAGACTTGGCGAGCAAACAGAGGCTACTGTGGTGCCATTTTCAACCCAAGAAAAGGTAGACGGAGCATATTTAGAGGACGGTGTCCTTTACTTCCGAGGTGAAGCCGTCATGCGAGCAGACCAAATTGGAGTACCAGGCAGCCACAATGTAGAAAATGCTTTAGCTACCATTGCAGTGGCCAAACTTCGTGGTGTTGACAATCAAACTATCCAAGAAATCTTATCAGCCTTTGGCGGGGTGAAGCACCGCTTGCAGTATGTAGCTGAGATTGAAGGGGTGAAATTCTACAATGATAGTAAGTCTACCAACATCTTAGCAACCCAAAAAGCCTTGTCTGGCTTTGATAACGCTCATGTCATCTTAATCGCTGGTGGCTTGGACCGAGGCAATGAGTTTGACGAATTGGTGCCAGATATTACTGGTCTTAAAAAGATGGTCATCCTTGGAGAGTCTGCTGAACGGGTGAAACGAGCAGCGGATCAAGCGGGTGTGGCTTATCTAGATGCGACGGATGTGGCAGATGCAACGCGCAAAGCCTTTGAAATAGCTGAGCCAGGTGATATCGTCTTGCTTAGTCCAGCCAATGCCAGCTGGGATATGTACGCGAATTTCGAAGTACGGGGCGATGAGTTCCTTAAAACAGTAGAAGAGTTGAAAAAATAATATGAAAAAAATAGTATTTACAGGGGGAGGTACAGTTGGGCATGTGACCTTGAATCTTCTCCTCATCCCTCGCTTCATCGAGGACGGTTGGGAAGTTCATTATATTGGGGACAAGAAGGGGATTGAACACCAAGAGATTTTGAAGTCTGGCTTGGACATCCATTTCCATTCGATTGCAACGGGCAAGTTGCGCCGTTATTTTTCTTGGCAAAATATGTTGGATATTTTCAAGGTCTTCTGGGGAATTCTCCAATCGATTTGGATCATGCTTCGTGTACGGCCGCAGGTTTTGTTTTCTAAAGGAGGCTTCGTTTCAGTTCCTCCGGTAGTGGCTGCGCGACTTTGCTTCGTTCCTGTATTGGTCCACGAATCTGACCGTTCCATGGGCTTGGCCAATAAAATTGCCTATAAGTTTGCAACGAAAATGTTCACAACCTTTGAACAGCCAAAAAGCCTAGTGAAAGCCCAACATGTGGGAGCTGTGACCAAGGTTCGTCAGGAACAACTTCCAATCCCACAAGAATTGGAAGCAGTATTTGCTCAATTTGATCCACAGTTGCCAACCCTTCTCTTTGTGGGTGGTTCTGCTGGTGCACGAGTGTTCAATGAGTTTGTCACAAAAAATCGAGAAACCTTGCTAGCAAGATACAATGTCATTAATTTGACAGGGGCCTCCTCTTTGAATGAACAAGCACCTCATCTTTATCGCGTGGACTACGTGACGGATCACTATCTTCCTTTGCTCCAAAAGGCAGACCTAGTAGTGACTCGTGGAGGTGCCAATACGATTTTTGAACTCTTGGCCATGAATAAGCTCCATATCATCGTTCCCCTAGGGAAAGAGGTTAGTCGGGGAGATCAGATTGAAAATGCTCAATACTTTGTGGAAAAAGGCTATGCAGAAACCATCGCTGAGCCAGATTTGAGCATGGATCGTTTGCAAGAAACGATGGATAAAATATTCCAAGGGGCAGAAAGCTATCATCAAGCGATGAAGGATTCGAATGAATTGCTTTCCTTGGATGATTTTTATAACCTAGTCCATCAAGAAATTAATAAAAGGAAAAAATGACGGATAAGAAGAACCCAAAAACTCCTAAGGAAGTCACGAAGCTCTCTGAATGGCAGAGACGGAACCAGGAGTATCAAAAGAAAAACAAATAGAAGAGCAAGAAGAAAAAGAAAAGAAGGCACAAGAAGAGAAGGAAAGACAGGAACTTCTGAATCAAAAAACTCCCTCTATAGATCCAGATGCAGAAGAGCAAGATACCGAGACTGCAGAAGAAGAAAAAGAGAAGGAGGCTAATCTGGCTGAGGAGGAAGTGCAAGAAACTCTTCCTGATGAAATAGACGAAGAGGATGAAGAAGAAAAAATCATCTACCTAACGGAGCCTTCAGAAGATAGGATTGAAGAAGAGGAACTAGCGAAGAAGGCCAAAAAGGAAGGTCAGATTGCGAGACGTCACATCTATCGAGCTATTCCTGTTTTGGTGATCAGTACCTTGATTGCAGTCTTTTCTGTCTATCTTTTAACACCCTTAGCTAAGCAAAAAATCATCGAATTCTCAGGGAATAAAAATGCGGATCAGACTTTGTTGTTTGAAAAGAGTCAGATCCAAGATCGGGATTATACCTTGACAACTTTTTTGAATCGGGATCGCTATCTTGCCAATATGAAGGCAGCGAGTCCGTGGGTCAAAGATATTTCGATGACTTATGCCTTCCCTACGACGTTTAAGGTTCAGGTTGAGGAACACCAGGTCTTTGGTTACTATGTAACGGAGGAAGATCACTATCCTATATTAGAGAATGGGGAAGTGGTAGAGACACCAGTTGCTGCTGATCAGCTTCCCAAGGCTTACCTGACTGTTCGTTTTTCTGATCGTGAATTGGTCCGACAATTTGTGAAACAACTGGGGAAAATACCATCTTCTGTGCGCGATGAAATTGAGTCAGTGGACTTGACACCGAGCAAGGTGACGAAGGATTTAGTGACGCTGACCATGAAGGATGGCACAAAGGTTTTAGTGCCTGTATCTCAGATCAAGCGTAAATTGCCTTATTACAATCAAATTCGCAAGCTAATTGAAGATGACAGTGTCATTGACATGGAAGCAGGTATATACAGTTACAATGCAGAAACAATGGCTACTTTAGCTCAGGAAAAGAAAGAAAAAGAAGAAGGGAAGGGAACAAAACAGAAGAAGCTGATGCTAACTCGACAGATTCTGATGAGAGTGCAGTCGTAAGCGAGCAACACGAAGAAGTTCCCGCTGAGTAAACCCTCATAAATTATCTGAAATAAATAAAGAAAATATGCCCACTATGGGCATTTTTGTGTTATAATGAAATTTGGATAGTTCTAACTAAAATGGAGCTATTAATTGACGTATAGGAAAACAAAAGAGAGAGGACTGGTGTAATGGCTAGAAACGGCTTTTTTACAGGTTTAGATATCGGTACTAGTTCAATAAAAGTATTGGTGGCAGAACATGTCAATGGAGAAATGAATGTAATTGGAGTCAGCAATGCGAAAAGTGCTGGCGTCAAAGATGGAATTATTGTTGATATTGAGGCTGCTTCTAATGCGATTAAAAGTGCAGTAAGCCAAGCAGAAGAAAAAGCAGGAATTTCAATCAATCTTGTGAACGTTGGGTTGCCAGCGAACCTTCTTCAAATTGAAGCAACTCAAGGAATGATTCCTGTAACCAGTGATTCAAAAGAAATTACGGATGCAGATGTTGAAAATGTTGTCAGATCTGCTTTGACAAAGAGTATGACTCCAGACCGTGAAGTCATTACCTTTATTCCAGAAGAGTTCACAGTTGATGGTTTCCAAGGAATCCGCGATCCACGTGGAATGATGGGAATCCGTTTGGAAATGCGTGGTCTCTTGTATACTGGTCCTAGAACTGTCCTCCATAATTTACGGAAAACAGTTGAACGTGCTGGTTTGCAAGTTGAGAACATCATTATTTCACCACTTGCAATGATTAAGTCTGTATTGAACGAAGGAGAACGTGAGTTTGGTGCGACCGTCATTGATTTAGGTGGAGGTCAAACGACAGTAGCTTCTGTTCGGAATCAAGAGCTTCAATTTACAAATATCTACCAAGAAGGTGGCGATTACGTTACTAAAGATATTTCTAAAGTATTGAAGACTTCTCAAAAATTAGCAGAAGGCTTGAAGTTCAACTATGGAGAAGCTTATGTTCCATCAGTTGGCGACGAAGTCTTCCATGTTGAGGTGATTGGTGAAGTAGAACCTGTCCAAGTATCTGAAATATTTGGCAGAAATTATTTCAGCTCGGATCAAACACATCTTCGACCAAATTAAACAAGATCTTGAAAGAAGACATTTGCTTGATTTGCCTGGAGGAATTGTCATCATCGGTGGTGGCGCTATTCTCCCTGGTATTGAAGAATTGGCGCAAGAAGTCTTTGGTGTAAATGTGAAATTGTACGTTCCAAATCAAATTGGAATCCGCAATCCAGCCTTTGCCCACGTGATTAGCTTGTCTGAATATGCAGGAAACCTTACAGATGTAGATATTCTTGCTCAGGCTGCTGTACATGGGGACCAACGTCTTCGTCAGCAACCAATTCAGTTTGAACGACCAGTACAGCAACCAGTTGTTCCGGAAGAAATTGAACCATTAGTAAACGTCGAGCAACAACATCCGGTTGAAGAACAAAATAGAGAAGAGAAAACTAGCCTTACAAACCGAATGAAGAATTTAATCGGTAATATGTTTGATTAAGGAGTGTAAGCATTTATGACATTTTCATTTGACACAGCAGCGACACAAGGCGCAGTTATTAAAGTAATCGGTGTCGGAGGAGGTGGTGGCAATGCCATCAACCGCATGATTGACGAAGGAGTTGCTGGTGTAGAATTCATCGCAGCAAACACAGACGTACAAGCACTTTCAAGTGCAAAAGCAGAAACAGTTATCCAATTGGGTCCTAAATTGACTCGTGGTTTGGGTGCTGGAGGTCAACCTGAGGTTGGTCGTAAAGCCGCAGAAGAAAGTGAAGAAGTATTGACAGAAGCTTTGCAAGGTGCAGACATGGTCTTCATCACTGCAGGAATGGGTGGAGGATCTGGTACAGGTGCTGCACCAGTTATCGCTCGTATTGCTAAAGCTGTTGGTGCTTTGACAGTAGCCGTTGTGACACGTCCTTTCGGATTTGAAGGAACTAAACGCGGAAACTTTGCAATCGAAGGGATCAATGAACTTCGCGAGCATGTGGATACTTTGTTGATCATTTCTAACAACAACTTGTTAGAAATTGTAGATAAGAAAACACCACTTCTTGAAGCATTGAGTGAAGCAGATAATGTCCTTCGCCAAGGGGTTCAAGGGATCACTGACTTGATCACAAGCCCAGGCTTGATTAACCTTGACTTCGCTGACGTGAAGACTGTTATGGAAAATAAAGGAAATGCCTTGATGGGTATTGGTGTAGGTAATGGTGAAGAGCGTGTCATTGAAGCAGCTCGTAAAGCTATCTACTCACCACTCCTTGAAACAACCATTGACGGTGCTGAAGACGTGATCGTCAACGTTACTGGTGGTTTGGATATGACCTTGATTGAAGCAGAAGAAGCTTCTGAAATTGTTAACCAAGCAGCTGGTCATGGCGTAAACATTTGGCTCGGTACATCTATTGATGAATCAATGAAAGATGAAATCCGCGTAACGGTTGTCGCAACTGGTGTTCGTCAGGACAAAGTTGAAAGAGTTAGTGGAATTGCATCTCATGCACCAAGTTCAGCACGTTACTATCAAACTGGACCACGTGAACAACGTCCACAAAATCCACAGTTTGATCGTGACTTCGATTTGAAGGAAGAGATCGAAATGCCTACTCCTCAATCACGTGCCAAACAAGAAACACCTCGTGGATCTGCGTTTGGAGATTGGGACATTCGTCGTGAAAAACATTGTACGTCAGTCTGATACTAGCGCTGGTCGTCAAGTTGAACGCTATGTGGATTCTTCTTCAGAAGATGATGAGTTGGAAACACCACCATTTTTTTCCGTAATCGTTAAGAATGAATCTGACTGAAAATAAAGAGCGAATATTCTCGCAGGTTGCAAAAGCAATGGAAACAGCAAACCGCAGGGATCAGGTCAATGTGATTGCTGTTACTAAGTATGTTGGTATCGACCAAGCTAAGGCTTTGGTTGATACAGGAGTCTGTCATATCGGTGAAAACCGTGTTGATAAATTTCTAGAAAAATACCAAGCTCTAAAAGATGAGGGACTGACCTGGCATTTGATCGGTAGTCTCCAACGTCGTAAAGTAAAAGAAGTTATCAATTTTGTAGATTACTTCCATGCTTTAGATTCTATGAAGCTTGCCCAAGAAATTCAAAAAAGGGCGAGTCACCCAATTAAATGTTTTATACAAGTCAATATTTCTGGAGAGGAAAGCAAGCATGGATTTGCTCCTGAAGAGCTAGATGCGGTTCTTCCTGAACTAGAAGGCTTGGATAACCTACGGATTGTTGGCTTAATGACGATGGCTCCTTTTGAGGCAAGTCAGGACGAGTTGCAAGCCATATTTGCAGCAACTCACCAACTTCAAAAAGAATTACAAAAGAAACAGTTGAAAAATATGCCCTTTACAGAGTTAAGCATGGGAATGAGTCGTGATTATGATGTGGCGATTGCTAACGGTGCGACTTTTGTGCGAATTGGGACCTCGTTTTTCAAATAGGAAAGAATTATGTCATTTAAAGATAGATTTGATCGATTGATTGATTATTTTACTGAAGATGGAGATGAGTACGATGTGCAAGAAGCGCCTGCTCAAGCAGTCGGTGCTAACCAACCTGTAGCATCCCCTAAACCAGTACAACCATCATCAAAACCACGTCAAAAAGCTGTGGTAGCTGCCAAGGAGCAGAAATCTACTCCTGTTGCAGTAAGTCGTCCACAAGTAGTTTCTACAGCAGTGGTTGAATCAGCTTCATCTCAAAAATCATCTTCTGAAAATATTACTCGACTTCATCAACGTCAACAAGAGTTGGCACGGAATCGTTCTGTTGCAGATGAAAAGATTACAATTGATGTTCGCTACCCTCGTAAATACGAAGAAGCAACTGAAATTGTTGACTTGTTGTTGGCAAACGAAAGTATTCTTATTGACTTCCAATACATGACAGAAGTTCAAGCAAGAAGATGTTTGGATTATTTGGATGGTGCTCGCTATGTATTAGCCGGGAATCTACGTCGTGTTGCAAGTACTATGTACTTATTAACACCAATCAATGTCGTTGTGAATATTGAAGATATTCGCCTTCCAAATGATGTCGAAGTTGCTGAGTACGACTTTGATATGAAACGAAATCGTTAATATGTTTGTCCTACAATTAGTTAGAAATTTCTTTCAGGTTTTTGAGCTAGTACTAATCATCTATGCTTTGCTTAGTTGGTTTCCAAATGCATCAGAATCGGCTTTAGCTAAAATGGTTCAACGGATCGTCGAACCATTTTTGAGCCTATTTAGAAAGATTCCTTTGCAATTTGGTGGGTTAGACTTTACAGTCATGTTTGCCTTACTTGCTCTATCCGTAGTGGAACGATTTGTCCTTCAATTTTTGGTGCAGTTCATATGACCAAGGGATTTTATCAACACTATAGTCCAGAAGACCACGTCTTTATCGATCGAATTCTAGAATTAGTAGCTCGAGTGGAGCAACAGTATAGTTTTGAACTGACTTCCTTTTTAAATCCACATCAGGTTGATATTTTACGACAAATTGGTGCCCACCACGGTTTGCAGGTGTTTTCAAGTGCAGAAATCTATCCTACAGAATATGCACGAGTGATTCTTGCTCCCAGCTACTATCAGTTAGAGACTTCTGATTTTGAAATGAGTCTGTTAGAAGTTCTCTATCCGGATAAGTTTTATCGGTTAAGTCACTCTCAAGTTTTGGGTTCGCTTCTCCATCAATTAGGCATAGAAAGAAAGTCTTTTGGAGATATTCTAGTTGGACAAGGGAAGATTCATATCTATGTGGATGAACGTTTCTCCTCCTATTTCAAAGAGAATCTTAAGAAGATCGCAAAAGCATCTGTCAAGATTCGTGAGGTTGACTGTCGAGAACGGATCAGCGTAGACGAACCATCCAAACTCAAAGACCTATTGGTTACTAGTGTTCGACTTGATAAACTAATAGCTTCTACCTTTAAGCTTGCTCGGTCTGTAGCTGTTCAATTAGTTCAGTCGGGCCAGGTAAAGGTAAACTATGCCACTATTGATAATCCTAGTCGGATGACCCAAGTAGCAGATTTAATTAGTGTTCGAAAGTATGGCCGATTTAAAATACTATCAGAAAATGGCCTATCAAAAAGTGGAAAATGCAAATTAACGGTTGAAGTATTTTCCAGTAGAAAATAAGGAGGAACTATGGCACTTACAGCTTTAGAAATCAAAGATAAACGCTTTTATGTAAAATTTAGAGGCTACGATGCTAAAGAAGTTGAAGAGTTTCAAGACATGGTCTACCGAGACTATGAAAAAAATTAGTTCGTGAAAAATCATGAATTGGAAACAAAAATTAGTGCGTTGGAAGAACGCTTGAACTACTTTGACGAAATGAAAGACTCCTTGAGTCAATCAGTATTGATCGCCCAAGATACAGCAGAACGTGTGAAACATGCGGCAAATGAACGCTCAGAAACAATTGTTCGTCAAGCGGAGCAAGATGCTCACCATTTAGTTGAAGAAGCAAAAGCAAAAGCAAATGAAATTCTTCGTCATGCTACAGACAATGCCAAAAAAAGTTGCTGTAGAAACGGAAGAATTGAAGAATAAGACACGAGTCTTCCATCAACGTTTGAAATCAACTATCGAAAGTCAATTGAGCATTATTGATACACCAGAATGGGATGAAATTCTTCGCCCAACTGCTATGTATATTCAAACAAGTGATGAAGCATTTCGTGAAATTGTTGAGAAAAGCTTTGGGTGAATCTGTTCATCATCATTCAGAAGATGCTAACATTGATTTGACACGTCAATTTACTTCAGCTGAAATTGAAGAATTGCAAAAAAACGTATTGAGGCGACTAACTTAGAGTTAGGCGCAACTCAAGCTTTTCAAGGATTGAATGAAAAAAAGTGAAAGAAGCATTGGAAGAAGCAGAAAAAAATCATGAAGATCAAGATTCTATTGATGTTGTCCTAGAAACTCCTGAAGTTGATGATATCGATGCTCCAGAAGAAGGACAACGTGAATCTGTTTCAATCTTATAATCTGTAAAAACAGTGACCTTATCAAATAGTTTTAGCGAGCAGGTGATGGTGGAAGACTTGCACTTCCTTTGTTAAGGTTGATCCTTTTACAAATTTTAGTGGTGAAATGAGTAACCACTAACGCTGGTCAGCGTTAGCGACAAAAGAGGAGAAAGAGAGGACTCTCTTTCTTGAATGAAGGTGGTACCACGACTTGTCGTCCTTTTTGGCGAGGTCGTGGTCTTTTATTTTGTAGAAATATTTTTTAGAGGAGACACCATGAAACTCAAAGAAACACTGAATTTAGGGAAGACAGAGTTCCCGATGCGGGCTGGTCTGCCTACAAAAGAGCCAGTTTGGCAAAAAGAATGGGAAGAAGCAAAGCTTTACCAACGTCGTCAAGAATTGAACCAAGGAAAACCACATTTCACCTTGCATGATGGCCCTCCGTATGCCAACGGAAATATCCACGTAGGACATGCCATGAACAAGATTTCAAAAGATATCATTGTTCGTTCTAAGTCTATGTCAGGTTTTTATGCACCGTACATCCCAGGTTGGGATACACACGGTTTGCCAATCGAGCAAGTCTTGGCTAAACAAGGTGTCAAACGCAAAGAAATGGACTTGGTTGAGTACTTGAAACTTTGCCGCGACTACGCCCTTTCTCAAGTAGATAAACAACGCGAAGACTTTAAACGCTTGGGTGTTTCAGGTGACTGGGAAAATCCTTATGTGACCTTGACGCCTGATTATGAAGCGGCGCAAATCCGTGTCTTCGGTGAAATGGCTAACAAAGGCTATATATACCGTGGAGCTAAGCCAGTTTACTGGTCATGGTCTTCTGAGTCAGCGCTTGCTGAAGCGGAAATTGAATACCATGACTTGGTATCAACATCACTTTACTATGCCAACAAGGTTAAAGATGGCAAAGGTGTCCTAGACACTGATACTTATATCGTTGTTTGGACAACAACTCCATTTACTATCACTGCTTCTCGTGGTTTGACTGTTGGTGCGGATATTGATTACGTTTTGGTTCAACCTGCTGGTGAAGCTCGTAAGTTTGTGGTTGCTGCTGAATTGTTGAACAATTTGTCTGAAAAATTTGGCTGGGCAGATGTTCAAGTTTTGGCGACTTACCGTGGTCAAGAATTGAACCATATCGTGACAGAGCACCCATGGGACACAGCAGTAGATGAACTTGTTATCCTTGGTGATCACGTTACAACAGACTCCGGTACAGGTATCGTCCATACAGCCCCTGGTTTTGGTGAGGATGACTACAATGTCGGTGTTGCTAATGGTCTCGAAGTTGCTGTAACTGTCAACGAACGAGGAATCATGATGGCCAACGCGGGTGAGGAATTCGAAGGTCAATTCTACGACAAGGTTGTACCAACGGTTATTGAAAAACTTGGAAATCTTCTTCTTGCTCAAGAAGAAATCTCTCACTCCTACCCATTTGACTGGCGTACGAAAAAACCAATCATCTGGCGTGCTGTGCCACAATGGTTTGCCTCAGTATCGAAATTCCGTCAAGATATCCTAGATGAAATTGAAAGTGAAGTTCCACTCAGAATGGGGGAAAGTCCGTCTTTACAACATGATCCGTGACCGTGGTGACTGGGTTATCTCTCGTCAACGTGCTTGGGGTGTGCCACTCCCAATCTTCTACGCTGAAGATGGCACACCAATCATGACGGCTGAAACCATCGAACATGTAGCTCAACTCTTTGAAGAGAACGGTTCCATCATCTGGTGGGAACGGGATGCTAAAGATCTCTTGCCAGAAGGATTTACACATCCAGGTTCACCAAATGGAGAGTTCAAGAAAGAAACAGACATCATGGACGTATGGTTCGACTCAGGTTCATCATGGAATGGGGTTGTAGTGAACCGTCCGGAACTCAAATACCCAGCTGATCTCTACCTTGAAGGTTCAGACCAATACCGTGGTTGGTTCAACTCATCTCTTATCACATCTGTGGCGAACCATGGTGTCGCACCATACAAGCAAATCTTGTCACAAGGTTTTGCCCTTGACGGTAAAGGTGAGAAGATGTCTAAATCACTTGGAAATACCATTGCTCCAAGCGATGTTGAAAAACAATTTGGTGCGGAAATCTTGCGTCTTTGGGTAACCAGTGTTGACTCAAGCAACGATGTGCGTATCTCTATGGATATCTTAAGCCAAGTTTCTGAGACTTACCGCAAGATCCGTAACACGCTTCGTTTCTTGATCGCCAATACTTCTGACTTTAACCCAGCTGAGGATGCAGTAGCTTACGAAGAACTTCGTTCCGTTGACAAGTACATGACCATTCGTTTTAACCAGCTTGTCAAGATCATTCGTGATGCTTATGCTGACTTTGAATTCTTGACAATCTATAAAGCACTTGTTAACTTTATCAACGTTGATTTGTCTGCCTTCTACCTTGACTTCGCCAAAGATGTTGTCTACATTGAAGGGGCTAAGTCACTTGAACGCCGTCAAATGCAAACGGTCTTCTATGATATCCTTGTAAAAATCACTAAACTCTTGACACCGATCCTTCCTCACACAGCAGAGGAAATCTGGTCATATCTAGAGTTTGAAGCGGAAGACTTCGTTCAATTGTCAGAATTACCAGAAGCTCAAACATTTGCCAACCAAGAGGAAATCTTGGATACCTGGTCAGCCTTCATGGACTTCCGTGGCCAAGCTCAAAAAGCCTTGGAAGAAGCGCGTAACGAAAAAGTCATCGGTAAATCTCTTGAAGCTCACTTGACCGTTTATCCAAACGAAGTTGTGAAAACTCTTCTTGGAGCTGTTGATAGCAATGTAGCACAACTCTTGATTGTCTCTGAATTAACCATCGCAGAAGGACCAGCCCCAGAAGGTGCAGTGGCCTTTGAAGATGTAGCCTTCACAGTTGACCGTGCTGCTGGTGAAGTTTGTGACCGTTGCCGTCGAATCGACCCAACAACTGCAGAACGTAGTTATCATGCAACCATCTGTGATCACTGTGCAAGCATCGTTGAAGAGAACTTTGCAGACGCAGTTGCAGAAGGTTTTAAAGCCAAATAAAAGATATCAAAAGAAGTTCCATAAAGGAACTTCTTTTTTGGTGGCTAGAATAGTGTATCGTGTCCATCGTCAAGGCAATAAAAAAAGTAAGGCGGAATAGCCTTACTAAATAATTGGGAAAGAAATTTCAATCAGTTTATCGGAGTAGAGCGTTTTAATAGTGGATTGGTCGATGATTTTGAGATCAATCTTGCGTTTTAAAAAGAACTCACGAATTTTTCAACTTCTGTTTCACGAATGGCACGGTGTTTGTTACTAATCAACAATTCGTAATGAGTAGGAGCTTTGGTAAAGATAACATCGGTGTTACCAGCTGAATAGACCTCAACAAGGGTAGCATCGGTACTTTCTAATTGACTTTTGACCAAATTAGCATGACTATTTGTTGTATTCATAAGCTTCATGTGAGATCCTCCTAAGCTCTTTCTCCATTTATTATAGCACTTTTTTTTATTTTGTGAAAGAAGTCGCTTACAATTTTTGGGCAGATTTCCACATTTTGATGCCCCATTTATGGCTTCCTCTTTTTAATTTTTCAATGGCTTCGTCAATGGGGAACCAGGCAATGTTATTGAAATCCTCTAGTGGCTTTTGAGCTTCTACAAAGTCAGTTACTTCATAGATATAAGCAGGATTGTAGTAGTGGGTGTCGCGGTGACTGGAGTAGAAGTACTCATCTGCTTGTCCATAATACTCGCCGATGGTCGCAGTGAATCCCAGCTCTTCGATCAGTTCGCGCTCGAGTGCCAAGAAATGATCTTCTCCTGCCTCGATTTCACCACCTGGTAAGAACCAAGCCCCATTTGGAGCTTGGACTAGGATGATTTTGTCCTTTTCTGGATTTGGAATCACCGCATAGACTCCATAACGATTGACATAGTCAACATTTTCTTCTTTTGTTCCAAAAGTTGCAACGGTCATAATGATACTCGCTTCTTATTTTTTTATCATTATAACATAGATGGACATAAAAAGCAGTAGGAGATGAAAATAAGAGAGTGGGACAGAAATCGGTAATTCGTTAGAATTCGATTTCGTCGTCCCACCTCCGCACAGTTGAGTAGGGCTGTAAAAGCTGATGAAATCAGCGTAGTAGAGCCCACTCAACCACTGCGTCTTGCTCAACAATCCAAAAATAATTGAGAGGCTAGGACTTTTGTCCCAGCCTCTTTTGAATGCGATTATTCAGTTACTTTTTCTGCTTCGTTCGCAGGTTTGCTCTTTCCTTTGATGCAAATCTTCCCATTGCTGGTCATGACAGCCTTCAGATCTTTCTCACTAGGATTTTCTAGGTAGTAATCTGTAATGGCATCTTCAATATAGTCTTGAATGGTGCGACGAAGAGGACGTGCCCCCATTTTCGGATCGTAGCCCAAATCAACCAGTTTCTCCTTGACCTTATCGGTAACATCCAGGTGGATATCATTGTGGGCTAGGCGTTGGTTGACATCGTCTAACATGAGAGTGACGATTTGAAGGAGGTTTTCCTTAGACAAGGCTTTGAATTCAATGATGCCGTCAAAGCGGTTCATGAATTCTGGACTAAAGAAGTTCCCCAGTTCACCTAGGATAGAATTGGTACGACCTTCACGAGCCGCCCCAAAGCCGACATTAGCCTCCGCTTTTCCAGTTCCCGCATTGGAAGTCATAATGATAATGGTATCTTTGAAGCTCACCGTTCGGCCTTGTCCATCTGTCAAGCGCCCATCGTCTAAGACTTGAAGGAACATATGCATGACATCTGGGTGGGCCTTTTCGACCTCATCCAAGAGGATGAGAGAGTAAGGGTTGCGACGCACCTTTTCAGTCAGCTGGCCTGCTTCTTCATAGCCGACGTAGCCTGGAGGAGCACCGACCAATTTGGCAACGGCATGTTTCTCCATATACTCACTCATATCAAAGCGAATCATACTGTCGGCAGAACCAAAGAGTTCGATGGCCAATTGCTTGGACAACTCGGTCTTCCCGACACCAGTTGGTCCAACAAAGAGGAAGCTACCAATTGGACGGTTTGGTGTTCCAAGCCCTACCCGGTTTCGACGGATGGCCTTAGCAATTTTTTCAACAGCCTCATCTTGGCCAATGACATGAGCCTTCAAATCAGCTGCTAAGTTGATCAATTGGGATTGTTCTTTTTCTTTCAAATCGCCAACTGGAATATTGGTCTTTTGCTCGACGATGTGTTCGATGGTCTTTTCGCTAATGACTGGCGTATCTTGGTCAGTGACCTGTTGCCCTTGCATTTCTTTGTACTTAGCGATTTGGTCGCGGAAGTAGGCTGCCTTTTCAAAGTCTTCATCACGCGTCGCTTGAGCCTTGAGATTTTCGGCTTCAATTAAGCGTTGGTCGATGACTTTGGGATCGACAAAATTGAGGGTCAAGTTCATCTTAGAGCCTGCTTCGTCCAAGAGGTCAATGGCCTTGTCTGGCAAGAAGCGGTCTTGGATATAGCGATTGGAAAGGAGAGCCGCAGCCTCGATCGCACCATCGGTGTAGTGGACGTGGTGGTAGTCCTCGTATTTCTTTTGAATGCCTTTGAGGATGGTGATGGTTTCTTCCACTGTAGGTTCGTCGACCTTAACGGGTTGCATCCGGCGTTCAAGTGCCGCATCCTTTTCGATAATTCGGTATTCATTGAGGGTTGTCGCACCGACTAATTGCAATTCACCACGAGCGAGGGCTGGTTTGAGGATATTTCCAGCATCCATATTGCCGTCTCCAGCAGATCCGGCACCGACAATTTCATGGATCTCATCGATAAACAAAATCACATCTTCCCGACGACGGATTTCCTCCATCAATTGTTGCATGCGCTCTTCAAATTGCCCTCGGATCCCAGTTCCTTGAACCAAGCTGACAACGTCTAAGCGAATGACTTCCTTACCTTGAAGCTTGTGAGGGACATCCCCATCAACAATCTTTTGCGCTAGTCCTTCTACGACAGCTGTTTTTCCGACACCGGGTTCCCCAATCAGGACAGGGTTATTCTTGGTCCGACGGTTGAGGATTTCAATGACGCGAAGAATTTCATCGTCACGGCCAATGACCGGATCGATATCCCCACGACGAGCAATTTCAGTAACGTTAATTCCAAACTCTTCTAGGAGGCCCTTTGGTTGTTGTTTGGCTTGAGCTCTACTTGGTCCTGAAGAACGACCGTTTCCATTTGAGCCATAGCCATTTCCACCACCATAGCCTCCTCCAGATTGGGTCGGAGGGGTTTGGGGTTCTTGCGGAGCCTGGAAGTTTCCTAGTTGATTGAAGAAATCTTCAAAAGGATCCCGTCCTCCGCGATTTTGTTGGTTTAATCCTGCGAGCAGACTATTGTTAGGATCCGTTTTCATAATTTGATAGCAGTTCTGGCAAAGGTCTACTTGTTGTTGGTGACCATTCACGTTCGTATAAAGATGAATGGTTGAATCATTGATTTTACAGTTTTGACAAAGCATTCTCTTACCTCTTTCTCTAGGGTAAAAAGTGTAAAAACTATTGGTCAGAAATAGTCAAACTTTTATAGTTTCATTATAGCAGTATTCTAAAAGTTTGCAAGAATTTAGTATGAAGTCCGGTTTTAGGCATGGAATAAAGAGGAAAATAGCGGAAAAGTTGATTTTTATTGGAATTTCCTCCTTCTTTTATGATAAAATAGGAGAGTAGAAAGTAAATAGGAGAATCAAAATGGAATCACATTTGGTACGAATTATCAGCCGTTTGGAAGCGATGACGAAAGACGGTGGAAACTTAAAAACGTAATTTTTGAACGTGAAGGAGTTGTAGTTGCTGAAGTAGCTTACAACTATGATGAAGAAAATGGATCAGTATTTACTCTTCGTGATGTAGAAGCGCGTGAGACCTATACATTCGATAGCATTGACTTAATCGCAATGGAGATCTACGAATTGTTGTACTAAGAAGTATCAATCAAGAGTCTAGAGCATCTAGTCTCTTTTTTGTTGGAAGAAAATAGTTATAGTTTCTTCTTATAACCTTGTCTAATCAAGAAGTGTTAGGAGCAGGTTCACAAATCTGATATAATAGAGAAGATATTGAATAGAAAAGAGATTGAGATGACACATGTAATTGATGGGAAGGCATTGGCAGTAAAATTGCAGGGGGAATTGGCTGAAAAAACCGCTCGCCTGAAGGCTGAGACTGGTCAGGTCCCAGGCTTGGTAGTGATTTTGGTGGGAGAAAACCCAGCTAGCCAGGTCTATGTCCGCAATAAAGAACGGTCAGCTTTGGCAGCAGGATTTCGAAGTGAAGTGGTTCGACTGCCAGAAAGTATTTCCCAGGAGGACTTGTTGGCCCTCATTGACCGCTACAATCAGGATCCACTCTGGCATGGAATTTTAGTCCAGTTGCCTCTACCAGCCCATATCGACGATGAGGCAGTCTTGTTAGCCATTGATCCGGCTAAGGATGTCGATGGCTTCCATCCTCTCAATATGGGACATCTTTGGGCAGGAAATCCGATCATGGTCCCCTCTACACCAGCAGGGATTATGGAAATGTTCCGGGAATATGATATCGATGTTGAAGGGAAAAATGCAGTCGTCATTGGCCGTTCAAACATCGTTGGGAAACCGATGGCCCAGCTTCTCCTAGCAAAAAATGCAACGGTGACCTTGACCCATTCGTGGACTCATCATTTGGCTAAAATTGCTAGAAAAGCCGATATCTTAGTGGTGGCAATTGGTCGTGCCAGATTTGTTACAGCTGACTTTGTCAAAGAGGGAGCGGTCGTTATCGATGTCGGAATGAACCGTGACGAAAATGGAAAGCTCTGTGGAGATGTGGACTATGAACAAGTAGCTCCTCTGGCTAGTCACATCACTCCGGTTCCAGGTGGCGTTGGTCCTATGACGATTACCATGCTCATGTCTCAGACCTATGAGGCAGCTGTTCGGGCTTTGAAAAAATAGGCGAACTTGGATGGATTCGGGACAGTGTTTGTAGCTGTAGAATGTTTAGAAAAATTTTTAAGGTAGGAACTTCGCTTCCTGCCTTTTTTTAGCCTAAACGTGGTAAAATAGAGGGAGAAAGAAGGGACGCTTATGTTAAGAGTTGACCAAACATTGCTGCAACAAGTTATCCTTAGCCGTCATTCAGACTCCTATAAGGGAGACTATGGGCGTCTGCTCTTGATTGGAGGGACCTATCCCTATGGTGGAGCCATTATTATGGCAGCCCTCGCAGCGGTTCATAGTGGAGCAGGACTTGTCACGGTAGCGACAGACCGAGAGAATATCCCTTCCCTTCATAGTCAGCTACCTGAAGCCATGGCATTTGCTGTGACGGACCAAGAATTATTGGCTGAGCAAATCGCAAAAGTAGGCGTCATTTTATTGGGACCAGGACTCAATGCCAATGAGCTAGGGGGACACCTTGTAGAACTTGTTTTTGAAAGAGTTCAACCTCATCAAGTGCTCATTCTAGATGGTGGGGCCATTAGCCTCTATACTCGCTTAGGACTTTCTCTTCCTCCAGCTCAACTGGTCTTTACTCCTCATCAAAAAGAATGGGAGGCCATGTCCGGGCTAGCAATCGGAGATCAAGGGGAAGAAGCAACAAGGCAGTCTCTGTCCCAACTTCCTCCAGCAAGTATTTTAGTCCAAAAGGGTCCTCAGACTAAGATCTGGCAACAAGGGCAGACAGATTATTACCAACTATCGGTTGGAGGCCCCTATCAAGCAACGGGTGGTATGGGCGATACTTTAGCAGGGATGATTGCGGGCTTTGCGGGTCAATTTCCGCAAGTTGGACTCTATGAGCGCGTGGTAGTTGCCAGTCACCTTCATTCGGGCATTGCAGACGATTTGAGCAAGAATGCCTACGTGGTTTTACCGACCGCGATTAGTAAAGAAATTCCAAAATGGATGAGGGAAATTTGCCTTTCCAACTGCCAATAAAAAATCAAGTCTCAGATGATGAAATCTGAGACTTTTTCCGTAGGTAGAATCAGATTTTTCCGCTTATTTTTGGTATAATTTATACTAGAATTTTCCGTGTGAAAGGGGAACTATGTCAGAGTATTTATCGGTATCCAGTCTGACCAAATACCTCAAGTTAAAATTTGATAAGGACCCCTATCTAGAGCGGGTCTATTTGACGGGTCAGGTCTCGAATTTCCGTAAGCGTCCCAATCACCAGTATTTTTCTCTAAAGGATGAAAGCTGTGATCCAGGCGACTGTCTGGGCTGGGATTTATAAGAGTTTCGGCTTTGAGCTCGAAGAAGGCATGAAGATCAATGTCATCGGTCGGATCCAACTCTATGAGCCAAGTGGCAGTTATTCCATTGTCATCGAAAAGGCGGAGCCAGATGGCGTCGGTGCTCTAGCTATTCAGTTTGAGCAGTTGAAAAAGAAACTCCAGGAAGAAGGCCTTTTTCAAGAGAAGTTCAAACAGGCTATCCCCCAGTTCTCCAAGAAAATTGGGGTTATTACCAGTCAGAGTGGGGCCGTTATTCGCGATATTATCACGACTGTTTCGCGGCGCTTTCCGGGCGTGGAGATTCTCCTTTTTCCAACCAAGGTACAAGGAGAGGGAGCTGCCCAAGAAATTGTCGCCAATATCCAAAAGGCCAATGATCGGTCGGACCTCGATGTCTTGATCATCGGTCGTGGTGGTGGCTCCATCGAAGACCTGTGGGCCTTTAATGAAGAGCCAGTTGTGCGGGCTATTTTTGAGTCTAGAATTCCCATTATTTCCAGTGTAGGGCATGAGACAGATACTACTCTAGCAGACTTTGTCGCAGATCGCCGGGCAGCAACTCCTACAGCTGCGGCTGAGTTGGCAACGCCTGTGACCAAGTTGGACCTGCTCAATCATTTGCAGAAGCAGGAAGGGCGGATGGCAACCGCTATGCGTAACCGCCTGGTCTATCATCGAGAACGCCTGCAAAAACTAAGCCAATCGGTCATCTTCCGTCAGCCAGAGCGGCTGTATGATTCTTATCTGCAAAAGCTGGATCAGATTCAGTTACGATTGAAACAGGCTGTGTCAGAGTCGGTTACCAGAAATAGCCGCCAGTTACAAGAACTCCGTCATCGATTGGCCTCTCAAACACCACAGCATCAGCTCGATCGTTATCGAGACCAGATTCTCCAGATGGAGCGGTTGCTGACCTTGAAAATCAAGGAGCTCTATCAGACAAAAGCAGCAGATGCCAAGCGCCTATCGGAAGCTCTCTTGATGCTGGATACCAGTCGCATCGTGGCTAGAGGCTACGCCTTGGTACAGGCTGGAAATCAGGGTTTTTGGATAGCGTGGATACAATCAAAGAAAAGGATGCCTTGACGCTAGTCATGCGGGATGGGCAAGTAGAAGTAGAGGTAAAGCATGTCGAAAGAAAAGAAATTTGAAGAAAATTTAGCTGATTTGGAAGCTATTGTCCAAAAGTTGGAAAGTGGGCAAGTGCCCCTCGAAGAGGCCATCTCAGAGTTTCAGAAAGGAATGAAGCTATCAAAAGACTTGCAAGAAACACTTGATCAGGCTGAAAAGACCTTGGTCAAGGTGATGCAAGCAGATGGCTCAGAAACGGAACTAGTATGATTCTAGAAGAAAAAAACTGCAAGGGGTCGAAAAAAAGCGATAGAAGGCTTCTACGAGGCTAAACAAATCGCTCCCCGCTTGGTAGAATCCATCCTTTATTCAGTCCATGCAGGGGGAAACGGATTCGACCTTTGCTCTTATTGGAGTTGTTGGAGGCCTTTCATGCTCCAATCCTTGAAGCTCATTTTTCAGGTGGCACTGCTCTTGAAATGATTCATACGGGAAGCTTGATCCATGATGATTTACCAGCCATGGATAATGATGATTATCGTCGTGGTCAATTGACCAACCATAAAAAGTTTGGGGAAGACCTAGCCATCTTAGCAGGAGACTCGCTCTTCTTAGATGCCTTTGGCTGTGTGGCAGAGGCAGACCTTCCAGCTTCTATCAGGGTGCAACTGATTGCCCTGTTATCGGATGCTTCAGGGACAGCTGGGATGGTGGCAGGCCAAGTCTTGGATATGGAAGGGGAAGGGGCGAGCCTGACCTTGGACCAGTTGCAAGTCATCCATGCCAATAAGACGGGGCGACTGCTCGCCTATCCATTCCAAGCAACAGGGATCCTCTTAGAGCTTGAGCCAGCTATCGCGACTCTCTTAGAGGAAATTGGCCTCCATTTAGGCTTGGCCTTCCAGATTCGGGATGATATTTTGGATGTGACTGCTGATTTTGCCTCCTTAGGGAAAACCCCTCAGAAGGACTTGCAAGCTGAAAAATCGACCTATCCTGCCCTCCTCGGTCTAGATGGAGCTCAGGCTTATTTGGACCGGGAGTTGGATGCCTGTGAGGACTTGCTCGATCGCATCTCACAGCAGGTAGACTTCGATGGGACTGGAATCAAGAAGATAATAGAAAGACTTAGAATTCATGGCGAAGGAAAGAGTTGACGTACTGGCCTACAAGCAGGGACTTTTTGAAACCCGGGAGCAGGCCAAACGCGGTGTGATGGCTGGTCTGGTCGTTGCGGTCCATAATGGCGAGCGCTTCGATAAACCAGGCGAAAAAATTGACGAAGCGACAGAATTAAAACTCAAGGGTGAAAAACTCAAATATGTCAGTCGTGGTGGTCTCAAGTTAGAAAAGGCCTTGGACCTTTTTGAGATTGATCTGCAGGATAAGGTCACACTGGATATCGGGGCTTCGACAGGAGGCTTTACGGATGTCATGCTCCAAAATGGGGCTGCCTTGGTCTATGCAGTGGATGTAGGGACCAATCAGTTGGCATGGAAGCTTCGTCAGGATCCTCGTGTCATCTCGATGGAGCAGTTCAACTTCCGCTATGCGACGTCTGAGGATTTTGAGCAAACCCCAAGCTTTGCTAGCATTGATGTTAGTTTTATTTCCCTCAACCTCATCTTGCCAGCCCTCCATGGGATTTTACAAGAGGGAGGCCAGGTGGTTGCTCTTGTCAAACCCCAGTTTGAAGCTGGTCGGGAGCAGATTGGGAAAAATGGGATTATCAAGGATGCCAAGGTCCATCTGTCCGTCCTGGAACAGGTTCAAGGCTTTGCCTTAGAACATGGCTTCTCCGTCTTGGGAGTGGATTATTCACCGATCCAAGGGGGCCATGGCAATATTGAATTTTTACTTTATCTAGAAAAAAATACTGGGCAAGATCGTCTTCAACTGCAAGAGTTTGCGGCAGTTGTCGAAAAAGCCCACACTGACTTTAAACATGAATAGTAAACAAAACCGATTAGAAAAAATACGCCGCTTTATCCGAGAAAATAAAGTGGGTACTCAGGATGCCATTGTCGAACATCTGAGGGAAGCTGGAATTTCTGCGACACAAGCGACTGTTTCCCGCGATATTAAAGAGTTGGGGATTATTAAAACGCCTTTAAAAGGTTCTGCCTATGTCTATGAATTGCCACGCGTCCAACATAGTGGAAAATTAGCAGAAAATAATCTTCAATCCTTTGAACGCATGGGGAGCTTTTTGAACCTCAAGCTTGTCCCAGGGACAGCCTATCTAGTCAAGCGGCATCTACAAGAAGATTTTGATGACATCATCTTTAGCATGATTTCAGACGACAATAGTATTTTGATTGTGGCCCGCTCGGAAGAAAAGGCTCAGTTTATCGAACAACGATTGATGGAATGGTAGGAGAGAGATGCTATTAGAAATTTCAATTAAGAACTTTGCCATCATTGAGGAAATCGCTCTGAATTTTGAGACAGGGATGACGGTTTTAACCGGTGAAACTGGAGCAGGAAAATCCATCATTATCGATGCCATGAATATGATGCTGGGGAGCCGGGCGACGACCGATGTTATCCGCCACGGAGCTCCTAAGGCTGAGATTGAAGGCCTCTTTGCCATTGACGAAAATCCTGCCCTTCAGCAGTTATTTGAGGAACAGGGCTTAGAATGGGCAGAGGAGTTGATTATTCGCAGGGAAATTTTCCAGAATGGTCGGAGTGTCAGCCGGATCAATGGGCAGATGGTTAACCTCTCCGTTCTCAAGGCCGTTGGCCAGCATTTGGTAGATATTCATGGCCAGCACGATCAGGAAGAACTGATGCGGGCTCCCTTGCATATCGCAATGCTGGATAGCTTTGGGGAGGATACTTTTTTTGCGACTAAGAAAGCCTATAGAGAGACCTTTGAGAATTACAAGGCCTTGCGTAAGCAGGTCTTGCAGATCCAAAAAAATAACCAGGAAAACCAAGCTCGGATCGAAATGTTGGAATACCAAATTTCGGAAATCGAGGCGGAAGCCCTGTCCCTGGATGAAGATGTCCAGTTAGAGCAAAAACGGCAACGTCTGCTCAATCATAAGATGATTGCAGATACCCTAAGTAATGCTTATGCCATGCTGGATGCAGAAGACTTCTCCAGTCTTAGCAATGTGCGGTCGGCTATGAATGATTTGCAAAGCATCGAAGAGTACGATCCAGACTACAAGACCTTATCTGATCAACTGGCTGAGACCTACTATACTCTGGAGGATTTGACCAAGCGCTTGGAGGATCTGGTAGATGGATTGGACTTTGACGGCAACCGCTTGATGCAGGTGGAAGCTCGACTAGACCTGATCCATTCAATTACTCGTAAATATGGTGGTCAGGTAAAGGATGTCCTTGATTACCTAGAGCAAATCAGCAAGGAATATAGCCTATTAACAGGAGGGGGAACCTCTTCTGAAGACTTGGAAAAAGAACTCAAGTCCATGGAAGGACAGTTGGTTGCCTTGGCTAAAGAACTAAGTCAAGGGCGTCATGCCTTGGCCCAAGAGCTGGAAGCAGAGATCCAGCAGGAATTGGCGGATCTCTATATGGAAAAAGCCCGTTTCCAAGTGCGTTTTACCCCATCTAAGTTTAATCGTGAAGGAAACGAAACGGTTGAGTTTTATATTTCAACCAACCCTGGAGAGGACTTTAAGCCTTTAGTAAAAGTCGCCTCAGGTGGAGAATTGTCCCGTCTCATGTTGGCCATCAAGTCAGCCTTTTCGCGTAAAGAAGGCAAGACCAGTATCGTCTTTGACGAGGTGGATACAGGGGTATCTGGTCGGGTGGCGCAGGCCATTGCTTCGAAGATTTATAAAATTGGACGTTATGGTCAGGTGCTAGCCATCTCTCATTTGCCTCAGGTCATTGCAGTAGCCGATTACCAATTCTTTATCGAAAAGGTGAGCGATGAATTTTCAACGGTTTCGACCGTTCGTTTGCTCAGTCATGAAGAACGGGTCGAAGAAGTCGCTAAGATGCTAGCTGGTGAAGATGTGACAGAAGCAGCCCGCATGCAGGCAGAGCAATTGCTAAAACGGCCGTCCTAAGAAGAAAGGAACCGATATGGAAAGCTATTTCGTAGTGGGAGACATTCATGGAAAGCCGGTATGCTAGAGGAACTGATGACCCATTGGGATGGTCAGTCTCAGCTGGTTTTTCTCGGAGATCTGATAGACCGTGGGGAAGATAGTCGTAAGGTTATTGAACTGGTCAAAGATTTTGTCGAACAGCAAGGGGCCATCTGTCTCTCTGGGAACCATGAATACATGTTTCTAGCTTGGATTGATAACCCGACCGAACGCTACGACCATTACCGACGAAATGGTGGGGACACCACGATCAACTCTCTACTTGGTCGTCCCCTCACAGATCCAGTAGATGGCGTGGCGGATGCTCGGCGTGTGCAAGAGACTTGTGGAGACCTCGTCGCTTTTATCCGTTCGCTTCCTTTTGTCTATGAAACAGTACACTATATTTTTGTGCATGCTGGGCTTGACTTGACTTTGCCAGACTGGCACGAAACGTCGGATTACCAAAAGGTCTGGATTCGCCAGCCCTTCCATGAAGCGACCAATCAGACAGGAAAGACCATCGTTTTCGGCCATACCCCAGTTCACTATCTCTTGGATCAAAAGATTGGAACCAAGGAGCTCTGGGTGACCAAAGATGGAAAGATTGGCATGGATGGTGGAGCTGTTTATGGTGGTGTCCTCCATGGCATTCTCTTTGATGAAAGTGGAATGAAGGCCGATGTTGCTTTGGTCAATGATGGATTTGCAGCTATCGATGATTAAGTAAAAAGGACTTTGTCCCACAAAAGCCTAGAAAATTTGATATAATAGAGTGGATATATCTAAGAAAAGATTGTAGGAATGTTATGTCACAAGTAAAAATTGTTACAGACTCATCCGTAACGATTGAGCCTGAAGTTGTTGAAAAATATGGAATTACCATCGTTCCCCTCTCTGTTATGGTGGACGGTGTCCTCTATTCAGATGCGGAATTAACAGAAGGACAATTCCTTCAGTTGATGAAGTCCAGTAAGAACCTTCCAAAGACCAGTCAACCTCCAGTAGGTGTGTTTGCGGAAGCCTTCGAAGGTTTGGCGGAAGAAGGGGCGCAAATTATTGCGATCCATATGTCCCATGCCTTATCTGGTACAGTGGAAGCTGCACGTCAAGGCGCTACCTTAGCCAATGCAGATGTCACGGTGATCGATAGTAGCTTTACGGACCAAGCCATGAAGTTCCAAGTGGTAGAAGCAGCGAAAATAGCTCAAGAAGGAGCTAGCGTAGAGGAAATTGTAGCCCGCATTGAAGAGGTCAAGCAAAAATCTAGACTCTATATTGGGGTTTCTACTCTGGAAAATCTGGTGAAAGGAGGCCGGATTGGCCGCGTAACTGGTTTATTGAGTTCTCTTTTGAACATTCGGGTTGTCATGGAAATGAAGAATGATGAACTGCAACCGATTGTCAAAGGACGCGGACAGAAGACCTTTAAAAAATGGTTGGACGAGTTGATACAAGACTTATCTGGTAAAGAAATCGCTGAGATAGGGATTTCCTATGCTGGTGGGCCTGACTTTGCTAACCAAATGAAGGCGCAATTACAGCCTTTGGTTGCAACTCCGATCTCTGTTTTGGAGACAGGTTCGATCATTCAAACTCACACTGGTGAAGATGCCTGGGCAGTTCTCGTCCGATTTGCATAGAAGCCCGTCAGTAAAGGAATTTATTCCTAGATAAATGTTGATAAAAACAAGTTTAGTACTTGACCTAAAAGCATTTTTTAGATATCATAGAGATGTTAAGGGTAAAACCTAAAAAAATTTGGAGGATTTGTTAAATGGCTAACAAACAAGATTTGATCGCAAAAGTGGCAGAAGCTACAGAATTGACTAAAAAAGACTCAGCAGCAGCAGTTGACGCTGTATTTGCAGCTGTTTCAGAATACCTTTCAAAAGGTGAAAAAGTTCAATTGATCGGTTTCGGTAACTTTGAAGTTCGTGAACGTGCAGCTCGTAAAGGTCGCAACCCACAAACTGGTAAAGAAATCAAAATCGCTGCTTCTAAAGTTCCAGCATTCAAAGCTGGTAAAGCTCTTAAAGACGCAGTTAAATAATTGTGATTAAAAAGGTTCCTTCTAGCTTGCTAGAAGGGATTTTTTGTTTTGGAGTCCTTTCTAGACAGGGCCTATAAATAGGAGTATAATAGAAAAAAGTGAGAAATGGAGGGTGGACCATGAGATGGATTGTTGGAATCTTTGTTCTGCTCATGATTAAGCCGATTATTTATCTATTGAAAGGTCTCTGGTTTATTGCGGAACTCTTCTTTATGTTCCTCTTTGTCAAAGTTTTACTAGGAACCATGAGATGGATCCTTAGTTGGGGAAGTTAAGATTAGATATAAAAAGTGTGGGAGTAAAGGAGCTTGATTCGAGCTAATTTAATCCTGCACTTTTCCTTATTTACAAACATTCTAATTAGGCAAATTTGGGTATTCGTGATATAATAGTTTTTAAGAAGAGACAGAAAGGGGAAAGACCATGCTAGCTTGTTTAAGGCTCGATTCCGTTCAACAAGAAAAAGTGGAAGATGTATTGCAACACTTGCGCGAAAAATCTGTACGGATTACAGAGACGCGTCGGGCTGTCCTTTCCTATCTTGTCAAAAGTCAGGAACATCCAAGTGCGGATGCCATCTATCAGGACTTGAAACCAGCCTTTCCCAATATGAGCCTGGCAACCGTTTATAACAATCTCAAGGTCCTTATTGAAGAAGGCTTTGTCTCTGAAATAAAAGTACGCAATGATACCACGACCTACTTTGACTTTATGGGACATGATCATTTAAATCTGATTTGTGAGTCTTGTGGGAAGATTGATGATATTGACATCGAAGTTCCAGACGTGAGAGCAGAAGCGAGAGAAAAAAGTGGCTACGTCATCACCAAGTGCCAAACCACAGTTTATGGCCTTTGTCCGGAATGCCAGAAGCAATTGTAAGCAAACCTCTTTTTAGAGGTTTTTTGTTTAGTCTGGCTTGTAGAAAGAGGGTGGAAGAGGCAGGCTTTAGAACTTGGTGAGAGCGACTTGTAAATGTCCATGAAAAAGAATTGATAAAATTTTCACGAAATCTTCGATCTAGCTCTGTTAAGACTAGATTTTTCCCTCAAAATCTAGTAGAATAGAATAGATAAACGAGGGGAACCTCGGAAAATAAAAGGAGATCCATCAAATGGTAAAATTGGTTTTTGCTCGCCACGGTGAGTCTGAATGGAACAAAGCTAACCTTTTCACTGGTTGGGCTGATGTTGATTTGTCTGAAAAAGGTACACAACAAGCGATCGACGCTGGTAAATTGATCAAAGAAGCTGGTATCGAATTTGACCAAGCTTACACTTCAGTATTGAAACGTGCGATCAAAACTACTAACTTGGCTCTTGAAGCTGCTGACCAATTGTGGGTTCCAGTTGAAAAATCATGGCGCTTGAATGAACGTCACTACGGTGGTTTGACTGGTAAAAACAAAGCTGAAGCTGCTGAACAATTTGGTGATGAGCAAGTTCACATCTGGCGTCGTTCATACGATGTATTGCCTCCTGCAATGGACCGTGATGATGAGCACTCAGCACACACTGACCGTCGTTACGCTTCACTTGATGACTCAGTGATTCCAGATGCTGAAAACTTGAAAGTGACTTTGGAACGTGCCCTTCCATTCTGGGAAGATAAATCGCTCCAGCTCTTAAAGATGGTAAAAACGTATTCGTAGGTGCACACGGCAACTCAATTCGTGCCCTTGTAAAACACATCAAACAATTGTCAGACGACGAAATCATGGATGTGGAAATTCCTAACTTCCCACCATTGGTATTCGAATTTGACGAAAAATTGAACGTTGTTAAAGAATACTATCTTGGAAAGTAAGATAACATAATTTGTTATCCATAAAAAAAGCTGACTTCAGTCAGCTTTTTTGTTTGTCCATCGCAGACCTAGCTGTTTTTTGGTTTTCAGGGACTCCTAAAAATGATATAATGAAGTGTTATTACATAAGGTTTCATTAGCCTTGAAAGGAAAAGAAAATGACAAAATCATTCTACATCACAACCCCTATCTATTACCCATCTGGTAAATTGCATATTGGTTCAGCTTACACAACCATCGCCTGTGACGTCTTGGCACGTTACAAACGCATGATGAACTGCGATGTTTTCTACCTGACTGGTCTCGATGAGCACGGGCAAAAGATTCAGCAAAAAGCAGAAGAAGCTGGCATTACACCGCAAGCTTATGTAGATGGGATGGCGGTTGGAGTGAAAGAACTCTGGCAATTACTCGATATCTCATATGATAAATTCATCCGTACGACAGACGATTACCATGAAAAAGTGGTGGCGCAAGTCTTTGAACGCTTGCTGGCACAAGACGACATCTACCTAGGTGAATACTCTGGTTGGTATTCAGTCTCTGATGAAGAGTTCTTTACAGAAAGCCAATTGGCTGAGGTCTTCCGTGATGAGAATGGCAAGGTCATCGGTGGGGTAGCCCCATCAGGCCACGAAGTAGAATGGGTTTCTGAAGAATCTTATTTCCTTCGCCTCAGCAAATACCAAGACCGCTTGGTTGAATTTTTCAAATCCCAACCTGATTTCATCACGCCAGATGGTCGTCTCAATGAAATGTTGAAAAACTTCATCGAACCAGGTCTGGAAGACTTGGCAGTATCTCGGACTACCTTTACCTGGGGTGTGCCAGTCCCATCCAATCCAAAACACGTGGTCTATGTATGGATCGATGCCCTTCTTAACTATGTGACCGCTCTTGGTTACGGTCAAGAAGATCATGAAAACTTTGACAAATTCTGGAACGGAACCGTCTTCCACATGGTTGGAAAAGACATCCTCCGTTTCCACTCCATCTACTGGCCAATCCTTCTCATGATGCTCGATATCAAATTGCCAGAGCGTTTGATTGCCCATGGTTGGTTTGTCATGAAAGACGGCAAGATGTCGAAGTCTAAAGGAAATGTCATCTACCCAGAAATGTTGGTGGAACGCTTCGGCTTGGATCCACTTCGTTACTACCTCATGCGCAGTCTTCCAGTTGGTTCAGATGGTACCTTCACACCAGAAGATTACGTAGCCCGCATCAACTATGAATTGGCTAATGACCTTGGAAACCTCCTTAACCGGACGGTAGCCATGATCAACAAATACTTTGGTGGTCAAGTTCCGGCTTATGTCGAAATATCACAGCATTTGATACAGATTTGGCCAAGGTAGTTGAAGAAAACATCGCTGAGTACCACAAACAAATGAACGCGGTTGATTACCCACGCGCTTTGGAAGCCGTATGGAATATTATCTCTCGGACTAACAAATACATCGATGAGACTGCTCCATGGGTCCTCGCTAAAGAAGATGGGGACAAGGAACAATTGGCAGCAGTGATGGCTCACTTAGCAGCTAGCCTCCGTGTCGTGGCTCACTTGATCCAACCATTCATGATGAATACCTCAAATGCCATCATGGAACAACTTGGCTTGGACTTGGACTTCGATCTTGAAAACTTGTCCTTAGCAGGATTCCCTGAAAATGTCACAGTAGTTGCCAAAGGAACTCCAATTTTCCCACGTCTGGACATGGATGAAGAAATTGCCTACATCCAATCTCAAATGACTGCTGGAAAACCACAAGAAAAAGAATGGATTCCAGAAGAAGTGGAACTCAAGTCTGAAAAAGACGAGATCAAATTTGAGGACTTTGACAAGGTTGAAATCCGTGTAGCAGAAGTCAAAGAAGTGGAACGCGTCGAAGGATCTGACAAGTTGCTTCGCTTCCGCTTAGATGCAGGAGATGGTGAAGATCGTCAAATTCTTTCTGGTATCGCGAAATTCTATCCAAATGAACAAGAATTGGTCGGCAAGAAACTCCAAATCGTAGCCAACCTTAAACCACGTAAGATGATGAAGAAATATGTCAGTCAAGGCATGATTCTTTCTGCAGAACACGGGGATCAATTAACAGTCTTAACAGTTGATCCGTCTGTACCAAATGGAAGCATCATTGGGTAAACGATAATTGTAGATGAAAAGCACTCCTGCAGGAGTGCACAGATTGAAGACCAAGTCATCTAAAAAACTTTCCTTAGGTGAGTACGGACGTCAGCGAACTTCGAAGAAGTTCCATGACTTAGTTTTGGACCTAAGGTTCCAAAACTCCCGAGTGCTAGAAACAAAAGTGTTTCTAGCACTTTTCTCACGGCGGAAAGTTTCAGTAAATGATTGAATAATTCTTACGAATAAATTTTTAGATTTTATAGGATTAATTTGATTTGTAAGGAAGAACATGTCGTCTACGCTCTCAAGCACTCCCTCGGGAGTGCTTTTGTTGTGACGATAAGGCAAGTCTCCGATTACCTTTCTTAATACATTTCCTATTCATCAGGTCGGTATTCCAAGATATCTCCGGGTTGGCAGTCGAGTTCTTTGCAGATGGCTTCAAGGGTGGTGAAGCGGATGGCTTTGGCCTTGCCGGTCTTGAGGATGGAGAGGTTGGCAGTGGTGATACCGATTTTGTCGGCTAGCTCATTGGATTTCATTTTTCGCTTGGCCAGCATGACATCTAGATTGACGATAATCATGGCACCCTCCTTAAATGGTTAGATCATTTTCTTCAGCAATCTCAATCCCTCTCTCTAAAATCTTGCCAAGGACCCAGACAATTGGGACAGCAAGGAGAAGTCCCGTGTTAAAGGTCAATTGGAAGGTAAAGGGAAGGAGATAAGCATCGCCATTGGTCTCAAGTGTACCAGACATAAAGGACAAGACCAAGAGGATCTTCCAAGCTCGGTTGCAAAGATCAATGTTGGAGTGAGAAAAGATCTTTTCTTGATAGAGATTTTGGAGGAAGCTGCGAATAGTGAGGAGAAGAAAAATATAAATAGCGCTTGAGGCTAGTGGGAAGAGCAACTGCCAGAGGGGTTGCAGATGTTTGGGGAAGAGCTGGATGCCATTTACCTCAAAGGACAAGCGTCCAGATTGAATGAGATCCTTAAATACTCCCATCCGAGAAAGCAGGTGGATGACCAGTGCAGCCAGGGTCATAAAGCCACAGAAGTAAATGAAAGCCGTTAAGACTTCAATGACATTTTTTAAGGTTTTTGAGTTTTTCATCGCAAGCCTCCTTAAAGTTTTTTATTTTTCACTTATAGTATACTCCTTATAAAAAATAAGTCAATAAAAAAACATCGAAAAACAATAAAAAATTTATGAGAATCAGTCAAAATTTGCTTTAAATAGAATTTAAGGTATACTATTAGGTAACTACCATTTCAAGGAGGTATTGAAATGATCAAAAAATTAGATAAGAAATATCTTTGGATGATCATCGCTTTTGTGAGTGCAGTAGTTTTAATCGGAGGAGTTTATCTCTACTCTAGCTCCAATATTCAACCGGATCATCAAAAAGAGTTCAATCAGACCTCGAAGACCTCATCTTCATCTAAGGAAAAAGCCATCGATCTGTCTGGTGAATATGTCTCTAGTGCGCGTGATAAGGCCAAGATACAGAAAGATGGGAAATCTTGGAAAATTGATTATCAAACAGATGATGGTCCTGTTTCAGCAACGTTCTCAACAGATTTCAAAGTTGAAGGTGCCAATAAAGTTTCTACTAGCCAGATGAAAAAGTCAGATGGAAATACGGATTTCACCATCACTGCTCGTATCTTTAAATACAAAACAGATAAGGATCCCCTTATTACGGTAACCATGTCAGACAATGATCCGGATCACGAAATGGTCTTTGCCAATCGGAAGGATTTCTTCAAATCAACGAATCCAGATGATGCGGTATTGGATGGGGATTTGACAACCTTCTCAGGAAGCTATTCCAATGAATCGATTGAAAAGCAGATTGCAGATTCTGGCTTTAAGTTGTATGGCTATAGTCCAGAAGATTATTATAATCACCGGACTACTGTCTTCCCTTCTATCTACTCTGATCAGGATAAGGGATGGAGCTTCTGGAGTGGAGCTAGCAATGTCCAATTTCTCCTCAATAAAGATAAGAAACCTAAGAAAGCTGGATCGACCTATCAGGTTTACTTTGTCCAAGCTGGTACAAGTGGAGAAACTCCTGGTCAAGAATTGATTGTCACTTTGATTCCTGAAAATGTTCAAGGTCCTGATGGTATCGTGTCGCCTTTGAGACGCATCTTCTACCATCAAGCCTCCTTCCAAGCCTACCAAGACAAATGGTGGGAAGCCTACCCAGAGCCTAAGAAGGACGCAGACCTTGATATTGCGGCCATCAATAGTGGAGATTTCTCAAGTCTAGCAGGGACATGGCGCAATGCTAAAGGCCAGGAGATGGTCATCCAAGAAGATGGAACTGTGAAAGGCCAAGGAAGATTAAAAGCAGTGCCGAACTCAGATAAGACAAGTAAAGTCCCTTATGTAGATCTACGTGTGGGAGAAACAGGAGTGGCAGTTGGCCTCTTTAAGATTGGTTTTGAAAATCCTGATGGAGACCAGTCAGATAAGAGCAAACCTCGCTTGGTTGTTACCCAATCAGCTGGGAACTATCCAGCAGATCAATACTTCTATCGCCAATAAGAAGCGAAAAACCCAGGAAATTTGATTTCCTGGGTTTTGTTTTGCTTTAATGAATTCTCTTTCTATAAAAAAATTCGTTTACACCATTGGATGTAAACGATATTGTTACAGTTTATAAAATAGAGTTAAAATTGTCAATCTTTGTGCTCAAGGAGCAGTGGTGAGGTGGTATCGACTGCTTGTTTTCGCTTGAAAAATGCAGCCATTTGAACCAGGATACGAGGAACTGTTTGCCATTTTTTCCATGCTTGGACACGGGTGTCGATGAGTTGCTTGGCTAGACGTTCCAGCATTTCCCGCTCGGTGGGGTCTAGGTCCTGAGTGTTTTGAAAGATATCTTTGATCTTGGAGAAATTTTTCAAGTTCATCAAATCGTTTATTGAAGTAATGCCTGCATCCAAGAAGAGGCCAAAGAAGGTATCGAAAAATTTCTTGAGTTGGCTATCAGGGACTTCTTGTACCCACTGTTTTAAGGTTTGGTCCATCTGTTGGCTATCGGGACTGGTTTGATCCAGTGTCACAAATCCATCCTTTTCAACCATCCAAGTAAAGGCGTCATGCTGGGCAAGCCACCAAAAGCTCGACTTTTAACAATCGTAGCAGGCTCTGGGACTTCCAGCATCATGCCGACAATGGATCCTTGTGGGACGAAGCGATGAATGAGGTGTGCGATTCGTTGGTAGCCCTCTGTTTTGATAATGGACTTGTTGAGACCAGGAGCGTCGTAACAGTAGATGGCATCGACTTGTTCGGACAGCTGATCAGGAAGGTAGGAGCAGGCGTAGGCTGCGAGATTGCCCCCTTTGGAGTGTCCGGCTACCATGAAGCGTCCTTTTGGAAACTCCTTCATGACATGTTGTAGGTAGCTGGCTGCACGTCTCTGAGCTGGGATATGGTCCATGTAGGTCATGTGGAAGTCTTCCTTCCAACCGATCAAGGTATCATCCGTCCCTCTGAAGACAACCAAATAAACATCCATGGTGAGACGATAAGTCATGGCCGCAAACTGCTTCTGAACATCGGGTTCATATTCGTCGACATAATTGAGCAGTTTGATATTCTTAAAGCGTTTCGATGTGGCCAAGCTATCGACTATCTGCAAGTGTTGGTTCGTCACGATAAATCGGTGGTCCGATCGACCAGCTCTGCTGCATCAGATAAGCGGACTTCAATACTGGTCGTATCTCCTTGGGGCACGATCCGATCAAAAGGAAGATAGGTCAGCTCCGTCAGAGCCAGGACATCGAGTTCCTTAAAGGGGCGATCGTAGATGGAATCATAGGTGACATGGTCTAGATAATCAAAAATCGTGGACATGAGATTCTCCTTTGTATCTGTATGTTCAGTATAGCATAAAATACCTGAAAAGCCCCTCAATAAAAATAGGAAATTGATGACCTCTATGCTATACTGTCGAAAAATATGTATGCTCCTTGGATAATTTGATATAATGAAAGGGTAACATTCTAGTAAGAAAGAGCAGGAAAGAGCATGCACAAAATTCTTCTTGTCGAAGATGATGAAACCATTCGCCAACAAGTGAAGAAAATCATGGAGCAGTGGGGCTTTGAAGTTATTGCAGTTGATGACTTTATGGATGTATTGGGGACCTTCGTCCAGACCAATCCTCATCTGATTCTGATGGATATTGGCCTTCCTCTTTATAATGGCTACCATTGGTGCCAGGAGATTCGTAAGGTGTCTAAGGTCCCTATCATGTTTTTATCCTCACGCGATCAAGCCATGGATATCGTTATGGCTATCAATATGGGGGGAGATGACTATGTGACCAAGCCTTTTGATCCCAATGTCCTCCTGGCGAAAATCCAGGGACTCCTTCGCCGCTCTTATGAGTTTGGGACTGATCAAGATTTGTTAGAACACCGGGGCGCCATCCTCAATCTCAAATCCATGGATCTGGTCTACGAGGGAGAGGTGGTTAATTTGACCAAAAATGAATTTCAAATTCTTCGCATCCTTTTTGAAAAAGCTGGAAGTGTAGTGGCTCGGGATGATCTAATGAAGGAACTGTGGAACAGTGATTTCTTTATTGATGACAATACCCTCTCGGTCAATGTAGCTAGACTCCGGAAGAAACTTGAAGAAGCAGGACTGGAACATTTTATCGAAACGAAAAAAGGGATAGGATACGGGTTGAGCAATGGGTAATCGAATCTTTTTTTGTTAAGCACTATCTGCTTGCCCAGCGTCGTTATCTCTATTTGTTGGGATTACTCCTTTCTTCCCTCCTCTTGTTTGCCTATATTTTCGAAGGCTACCGCCATTTCCTCCTTTACCTGACGGGAATTTTGGCTTTTTTGAACCTGCTTCTGGTCATTTGGGATGCAGTGGCTAAGTATCAGGCCTATCGGAAGGAAGTGCTCTATGGAGAGGGGGTAGCTGAGACCCCTCTAGAAAAGGTCTTGAGTCAGAAGCTAGCAGCCAGTCAACAAGCCCAGCGGGAGCAGACTACAGTGAGTATAGAGACCTACAATGATCTGATGGATTACTATACCCTCTGGGTCCACCAGATTAAGACCCCCATTGCGGCCAGCCAACTCTTGGTTCAAAATATAAAAGACAGCGATCTGAGAAAGCAAATGGAGCAGGAGCTCTTTAAGATCGACTCCTATGCCAATGTGGTCCTCCAGTATCTGAGACTCGAAAGCTTTCACGATGATCTGGTCTTGAAGCGCGTGTCGCTAGAGGACTTGGTCAAAGAAGTCGTGCGAAAGTATGCCATCTTCTTCATCCAAAAGGGCTTGACGGTGGATCTGCATGACTTGGATGCTAGAGTCATCACCGATCGCAAGTGGCTCTTGGTCATCATCGAGCAATTGCTGTCCAATAGCCTTAAGTATACCAGCACTGGCGGGATTGAGATTTATTTCAAAAACCAGACCCTTTATATGAAAGATAGTGGGATTGGAATCAAGGATAGTGACATACTTCGCGTCTTTGAGCGAGGCTTTTCTGGCTACAATGGACATTTGACCCAGCAATCTTCTGGACTAGGCCTCTACCTATCTAAGAAGATTGCTGACCAGTTAGGGCATCAACTCCAGATGACCTCACAAGTTGGCCAAGGCACGACTGTTGCTATACGTTTTGAAGAGAAGAAGTTAGTGATGGATTAGGGGAACTCGTCGATACTAATGATTCTTTCCCTCAGGTTCTCTTTTGTTTGAAAATGACAAAAATGTAAGATTAGATTTTAAAAATGAAAGGTTAGGTTATGGTGACCACCTTTTATTTTTTATACAATAGTCTCATCAAATAAAGGAGGTCAAGAAAATGAAACTCTTGAAATGGATGAAAGAACCCAAAAAGATTAAGAAACCAAATAAGAAAACCGATTTGGAAAAGGCAGAATTTGGTCGCCAAGTCCTACAACAAACCCAAGAATTTTTCTTGATCTACTAGTAAAAGGAGAAAAACATGTCATTACTAGACGTTCAACATATCAAAAAGATCTACAAAACCCGCTTTCAAGGGACGCAAGTCGAAGCCTTAAAGGATATTCACTTCACTGTTGAAAAGGGCGAATACGTCGCCATCATGGGGGAATCAGGATCCGGGAAATCCACCCTCCTCAATATCCTGGCCATGCTGGACCAGCCGACGGAAGGAAGGGTCTACCTCAATGGCACCGATACCTCGACCATCAAGAACAAGGATGCTTCGAGCTTCCGTCGGGAAAAACTAGGCTTTGTCTTTCAAGACTTCAACCTGCTCGATACCTTATCGGTCAAGGACAATATCCTCTTGCCTCTCGTCCTTTCTCGTAGACCAGTCAAGGAAATGATGAGTAAGGTCGATAGCGTGAGTCGAGAGTTGGGCATCCACCAACTGCTTGAAAAATATCCCTACGAAATCTCTGGTGGGCAAAAACAACGGGTAGCCGTAGCACGGGCTATTATCACCTCACCTGAAATTCTCCTCGCTGATGAGCCAACAGGAGCGCTGGATTCCAAGTCTTCAGCTGCGTTACTCGATGTCTTTGAAGATATCAATACCATGGGGCAAACCATTCTCATGGTGACCCACTCGACTGCAGCGGCAGCACGGGCCAAGCGCGTGCTCTTTATCAAGGATGGGATTCTTTACAACCAGATCTTCCGTGGGGAAAGACAGAGCGTCAGATGTTCCAAGAAATCTCGGATACCCTGACGGTCATGGCAAGTGAGGTGGAGTAGATGTTTCGATTAACCACTAAACTAGCTTGCTCTAATCTCATCAAGAACCGCAAGCTCTATTATCCCTTTGCGATTGCTGTCATTCTCGCAGTGACCATCGCCTACCTCTTTGACTCCCTGACCTTTAATCCTCACATTCATGAGCTTCGTGGGGGCTCTTCCATGATCTTTACCTTGGGCTTGGGACTGTTCGTGGTCAATGCTGCGGGAGCTATCATCGTGCTCTATGCCAATAGCTTCGTCATGAAAAATCGCTCCAAGGAGCTGGGAATCTACAGCATGCTCGGCCTTGAGAAACGCCATCTTATCAGCATGATCTTCAAGGAACTCTTGATGTTTGGCTTTGTGACTATCTCAGCTGGTGTTTTGATTGGTGCTCTCTTTGACAAGCTGATCTTTGCCTTTCTCTTGAAACTCATGAAGATGAAGGTCCAGCTAGTATCCACCTTCCAACCTGGGATTGTGGTCTTAGTTTTTGTCACCTTTGGTCTCATCTTTGGCCTCTTGGTCTTTCTCAACGCTTGGCGGATTCTCCGTTTGAATGCCCTGCAGTTGACGCGTGAGAAGGCTAGTGGTGAAAAGAAAGCCCGCTTCTTGTGGTCCCAAACCATCCTGGGTTTAGCCTCCCTTGGTTTTGGCTATTACCTAGCCTTGTCAGTCATAGACCCATTGTCTGCGATTGTGATCTTCTTTCTAGCAGTTATCTTGGTCATGATTGGGACCTACCTGCTCTTTAATGCTGGAATCACCGTCTTCTTGCACCTGCTTAAGAAAAAGAAGGCCTACTATTACCAACCCAACAACATGATTTCGGTCTCTAACCTCATCTATCGCATGAAGAAAAATGCAGTTGGGCTTGCGACCATTGCCATCCTCTCGACCATGGTGCTGGTGACCATCTCTGCTGCGACCAATATCTATGTCGGTGGCGAAATGGTCAAGAAAATCATGGCTCCCCATGATTTCTCTGTCCAAGGAAAAGGGGTGGATTTGGAGCAGATCAATCAGAAATTTGATGAATTTGCCTCTGAGCACCAGCTTGAGATCAAGAATCGTGACCTGATGACCTATGCCAACTTTGGGGTTAAATCACAAAAGGGAACGGATTTCACCGTCTATCCAGCTGACGAACGCAAGGTCAATCCTAAAACAGTCTTTCTAGTTTTTGATGCAGCCAGCTATGAGCAGATGACAGGAGAAGAGGTCGATCTGACTGGAAACCAAGTTGTTCTCTTTGCCCATAACGAGGCTCTCAAAGGGCAAAAGCAGTTTACCATCAATGGGCAGGACTTCCAAGTCAAGGAAGAAGTGACCAAGGATTTTATCACTGATCATGTTCCAAATCAGTTCAATTTGCTAACAGAGGATTTCAATTATCTAATCGTGCCAGATCTCTCAGCCTTTATCGACCAATTTCCAAATCTTGCCATCTATACCAATATCTATGGTGGCTTCAATGTCAATGTCGGTGAAGACCAGCAACTCAAGCTAGCAGCTAGTTATGACAAGATGATCGATGAATTGAGTAGCCAACAGGGCCAAGGAACATTTGTCTATGGAGGTAACCGTGCCAATGATGTGGCAGAGATGAATAGCCTCTTTGGTGGCATCTTCTTTATCGGGATTTTCTTGTCACTGATCTTTATGGTAGGAACGGTCATCGTTATCTACTACAAGCAAATTTCTGAAGGCTATGAAGACCGTGACCGCTTCGTCATCCTCCAACAGGTGGGGCTTGATGAACACGAGGTCAAACGGACCATCAACCGTCAAGTGCGGACCGTCTTCTTCCTCCCTCTCATCTTTGCCTTTATCCACCTGGCCTTTGCCTACCATATGATCCGCCTCATTCTTAAAGTCCTCGGTGTCATCAATAGTGGCCAAGTCCTCGTCGTGACCCTCAGTGTCTGCGCCGTCTTTCTCATCACCTACCTGATCGTCTTTTGGATCACCTCTCGGAGCTACCGTAAGATTGTGCAGATATAAGGAAAAAGAAGAGAGTGGGACAGAAATCGGTAATTCGTTAGAATTCGATTTCGTCGTCCCACCTCCGCACAGTTGAGTAGGGCTGTAAAAGCTGATGAAATCAGCGTAGTAGAGCCCACTCAACCACTGCGTCTTGCTCGACAATCCAAAAATAATTGAGAGGCTAGGACTTTTGTCCCAGCCTCTTTTTGTGCGAAAATCGACAGCGATTGTTTTTGCTTTTCAAAGGGATATAAAAAAGACTGAACCAGTCGAGTTCAGTCTTTGTTCGCTTTCTATTAAAGTGATGTAAGGAAAGTCAATCCTCCTAGGATGACACCTGCCGAATTCGGAATGATCAAAATCCAGTCTTTTTTAGGTTCCTTTGTCCAACCATAAATGACCCAGATCAAGCAAGAAATAGCAGCTGACAAGGGTTGGAAAGGTTGGGCCTTGTTTCCCTGTAAATTAGCAATAATTTGTGGGATGTAGGCAATGAAAACGATAATCCCAATAAAGGCACCGATCGAGCCAACGATTTGGTTGATTTTTTGTTTATTCATAAAATTTTACCTCTGTGTATCAAAATAGCATAAATAGGAAGATAATGCAATTAATTTGCATGCTATTCAAGATGAAAATGATTATATTTGCAAAAAAATTAGACAAAGTGTCTAAAAATAATTACTAGAGAGAAGACTCTCTCGAAGAGAAATCCATCTTCCTGCAAAATCACAAGATTGTGACACTTTACAGTTCAGTAACATTTGAAAAAAGCACTTGAATTTTAAGAGGGCAAGCGCTAGAATAGTGCGTACTTAAAAAATGAAAGGTATTTTGAATATGAATGAAAAACAAATGAAAATTCTTGGTTGGGTTGCGACCTTTATGTCTGTGATGATGTACGTGTCTTACTTCCCACAAATCATGGATAACCTCTCAGGTCACAAAGGAAACTTTGTTCAACCTTTAGTTGCCGCTATCAACTGTAGCCTTTGGGTCTATTACGGACTCTTTAAAAAAGAACGTGATATCCCACTTGCTGCAGCCAATGCACCAGGGATCATCTTTGGTTTGATCACAGCCATCACAGCTTTATAAGAAGGAACTAGCTCCCGCAAGGAAGCTAGTTTTTTTATACCTTACAGAAATGTAAGAAATCAGGCTCAAAATGAAAGGTTAGCTTATTGTAGAACTCTCTCCAAATCGTTACAATAGAGGTGTAAAAAAGTTTTATGGATGTCAATCATATAACCAGATAGAAATGGAGAATGAAAATGGCCTTATTAGATGTACAACATGTGAAAAAAATATATAAAACCCGCTTTCAAGGAACCCAGGTTGAAGCCTTAAAGGACATTCACTTCACCGTTGAGAAGGGTGAATACGTCGCCATCATGGGGGAATCAGGATCTGGGAAATCGACCCTCCTCAATATCCTGGCCATGCTGGACCAGCCGACCGAAGGGCGGGTCTACCTCAATGGCATGGACACCTCGACCATCAAAAACAAGGATGCGTCCAGCTTCCGTCGGGAAAAACTAGGCTTTGTTTTTCAAGACTTCAACCTGCTCGATACCTTGTCTGTCAAGGACAATATCCTCTTGCCTCTCGTCCTTTCTCGTAGACCAGTCAAGGAAATGATGAGCAAGGTCGATAGCGTCAGTCGAGAGTTGGGCATTCACCAACTGCTTGAAAAATATCCCTACGAAATCTCTGGTGGGCAAAAACAACGGGTGGCCGTAGCACGGGCCATCATCACCTCACCTGAAATCCTCTTGGCCGATGAGCCAACAGGGGCGCTGGATTCCAAGTCTTCTGCAGCTTTGCTAGATGTCTTTGAAGATATCAATACCATAGGGCAAACCATTCTCATGGTGACCCACTCAACCGCAGCGGCAGCTCGAGCCAAGCGCGTGCTCTTCATCAAGGACGGGATTCTCTACAACCAGATCTTCCGCGGAGAAAAGACAGAGCGTCAGATGTTCCAAGAAATCTCAGATACCCTGACGGTCATGGCGGGAAAGGAGGATCGTGATGTTTAAATTAACAAGTAAATTAGCTCTTTCCAACCTCAAACAAAATCGCAAGCTCTATTATCCCTTTGCCTTGGCTGTTATTTTAACGACCATGATCCTTTATAGTTTTATCGCCTTGTCATCGACCCCTCATTTAGAGGATTCTTACGGAGGGGGAGCGGCGAGAACTGTTCTTGGTTTTGGTAGTTTCGTTGTCCAATTAGTCGTCATCATTTTAGTGGCTTATGCCAATGGCTATGTCATGAAAAATCGTTCCAAAGAATTGGGACTGTACAGTGTTTTGGGGATGGAGAAGAAGCACCTTCTCGTCATGACCTTATGGGAACTGCTCTCCTTCTATGTTCTCACAGTTGGAGTAGGACTGGGCTTGGGACTCTTGTTTGATCGCTTGATTTTTGCCTTGCTCCTAAAATGTATGGGGCTACCAGTCGTCATTCAATCAACCTTCCAGATAGAGGCTGTTCTTAACACTTTACTTGGGTTAGCCTTAGCTTTTGCCCTCATTCTTTTGCTGAATTCTTTCCGCCTCTTGCGCTACAGTTCCCTCCACCTCATGCAACAGAAAAAAGCAGGAGAGAAGAAGGGACGCTTCTTGCTGGTCCAAACTCTTTTAGGACTTGGGCTCTTAGAATTGCGTTTTATATAGCGCTAACCGTTGAGCGTCCGGTAGCGGCTGTTCAAGGATTCTTTATTGCTGTCATTTTGGTCATTCTGGCGACTTATCTCTTATTCAACGCAGGCTCCATTACCTTCTTAAGATTTCTCAAAGGTCGGAAATCCTACTATTACAAGCCAGAGAATTTTATATCCGTCTCTAACTTAATAGCTCGGATGAGAAAAAATGCAGCGGGCCTTGCGACCATTAGTATTCTTTCCACCATGGTCTTGGTAACCTTAACCGGGTCGCTCAATATCTTTATTGGAGGGCAGAACTACCTAGATACTGTTTACCCTTCTGATTACATGATTAGTGTGGGACATATGCCTTCAGATGCTGAGACAGAACCGGTTATCAAGGATGTTCAAGCTCAAATTAAGAAAACAGCCGATGCGACAAATCTATCAGATTATCAGGTGGCACAGACAACATACTGGTCGGCTGAAATTCGAAAGATTGATGGAAGGAGCTTAGAGGTGTATGAGCAGTCCTATCAAGAAACTGATCAGGAGTTGAAGTCAGAAGGAACCGTCTACTTTTTTGATCAGGCGACTTATGAGCAACTGACCGGTCAAAAAGTTGAGCTTGGAGAAAATGAAATCTTAGCTTATGGGTATCAGTATCCAGGAAGATTAGACGCGCAATTAGATATCAATGGGAAGACCTTCACGATTAAACAAAAACTAGATTCCAATTTTATCCAAGGGAAGATCCCACAAAACGCCCTGTTTCAACACCAAATGGGCTTGTACCTTGTCCTCCCTGATTTGAACCAACTGGGTCTAAAAGTTGATAAGAATTTAGAATTCTCTATTAATGCCAAAAATAAAGACAACAAAGATTTTACTGGTGACGTGACCAAAGAGCTGTATTCGACAGACAAAATGAGTCAATATGGTGCGACTTATTTTGGTGGATATGAACGATACAGTATAGAGAAGGAGTGGCGTGAAACAGCAGGGACTCTCCTATTTATTGGGATATTCCTATCGGTGATCTTTCTATTAGCTACAGTTCTCGTGATTTACTACAAGCAGATTTCAGAGGGTCATGAGGATCGGGATAATTTTGTGATCTTGCAACAAGTAGGATTGGACCAAAAGCAAACCGGCACCACCATTCGCAAACAGATTCTCACCGTCTTTTTCCTTCCTCTATTCTTCTCCTTCCTTTACCTAGGAGTAGCCTACAAGATGATTGCAAAAATCGTTGCCATCTTAGGAGCGACCAATGCGGGCTTGGTCCTTCAAACAACTCTTTCCATCTGCGCTGTCTTTTTCATCTCCTATGTTCTCGTCTTTCTACTGACTTCCAGAAGTTATCGGAAGATTGTCGTGCGATAGCGTTTGAATCTATATAAGATTAGAAATGAAAAAGACGATAAGTAGACAAACTGTTTTTTTACTTAGAACAAGCTAAGTGTTGCAGAAAGTTTCAAGGATAGGTTTTTACTTAATCAAAAACACCGAGGATTAGATCCTCGGTGTTTTGACGTCAACCATTATTTCACGTGTTTTGCAAGTTCTTCTTGCGCTTTTTTGTTTGATTCTTCTTTTTCTTTCAACCAATTCTTATAAGCTTTGTCGTAGTCAGCCGTTGTGACTGTATCACTTTGTAATTCCATGTACTTGTAGTAGCTAGCCCCGTCTTTGATACCAATCAAGGAGAAGGCTTTTGTAAATGGTTTGATCTTCGTGATCGAAGGAACAGCACCTTTAGAGTAGACAGGAAGTGCAAAGGCATTGTCTGTCAACCAAGCTTGGGCTACAGCATATTTTTCGTAACGAGTATTGGTATCCAATTGTTCAGCATTGGCATCATCTAATAGTTGTTTGTACTCGTTCAAACCAAGTTTTTCAATTAGGGCTTGGTCAGTTGCTGGGTTGATTCCCATACCTGCTATGGCTGAACCATCTACTGGATTGAAGATATCCAAGTAAGTTGATGGATCCTGGAAGTCAGGTCCCCAACCACCGATATCCATATCAAAGTCTTTTTGATCTGGTGTTTGGGCGAAGTAGGTTGCATTGTCCGCATCTTCAGTAGACAATTTCTGAACATCCACGACAACATTTTCTTTTCCTAATGTTTTTTCGATGGAGTCTTTCATTGAATCAGCTTGTTGCACAATGCTAGCAGAAGATTGGTCAACTACATAGTCGATGTGGATTGGGAATTGGACACCTTGTGCTTGGAGCTCTTCTTTGGCTTTAGCAAATTGTGCTTTAGCCTTGTCCGCATTGAACATGCTATCTTGCGCATCAGCTAGGCTGACATCCTTCCAATCATCTCCTGTTGCAGCAAGTTTTTCTTCGACAACGCTACCGAAGTCTTTGTTGTCTACTTGCACAAATGTTGGAGGTACAAGAAGCGTACGAAGGGTTTTGCTAGCGCCATCTTTCCCGTTTGATTGGGCACTTAGAGAAGTACGATCAAGGGCAAAGTTGATGGCTTGACGGAAGTTTTTGTTTTGAAGAGCTGTTTTGGTTTGGTTCTTCTGGTCGTCTGTTGTTTTCTCAGTATGACCGTAGTTTTGACGGTTTACGTTGAAGTAGACATAGTAGACAGTCGCATCTTGTGGTGAATAAACGATATTGTCTTTGAATTTTTTCTCAATGGTGCTATAGGTTGAGCTCGTTGGGAAGAGACGCGCAGTGGTCAAGTTGCCATCAGAGAAGTTACGAGCCAAGTAGTCTTGGTCAGAACCATCGAAGTAGGTCAATTTGATATTTTCAATCTTCACATTGTCTTTGTCGTAGTAGTTCTCGTTCTTGGTGAACTCCATCAAAGATTTGGAAGTGAAGGATTTCAAGTAGTAAGGACCGTTGTAAAGGATTCCAGAAGGTTTGACGCTACCGAAGTCTTTACCTGCAGATTTGAGGAATTTTTCATTGACTGGCATCATGGTCGAAGTCGTCAATTTAGAATTCCAGAAGGACTCAGGTTGAGCCAAGGTGTATTGGAGGGTATGGTCATCAACGGCTTTCACTCCAACTTTAGAGAAGTCCGTGTTTTTTTCCAGTGACATAGTCATCCAGGCCAGCTACGGAGTTTTGAACTAAGTAGAGGGCATCAGACTTGTTGTCTGCTACGTATTTCAGAGAAGTGACGAAGTCCTGTGCAGTGACATCTGCATATTCGTTCCCTTCTGAGTCATACCATTTTGCATCTTTACGGAGTTTATAAGTGTAGGTTAGTCCGTCTTTAGAAACAGACCAATCTTCCGCTAGTGCAGGGACGAGATTACCATATTGGTCATTTTCAAACAATCCATCAACCAAGTTAGTTGTAACGTCACTTGTTGTAGAACGGTTTGAAAGGAGGTAGTTCAAAGAATCTGGATCAGTGCTAAACACGTATGAGTATGTGTTTGTCTGAGAAGATTTTGAAGATGATCCACATGAAGCAAGGAACAGGGCTGAAGCAACCGTGACACCTGCTAGGAAAGCTAGTTTAGATTTTTTCATCACTTATCTCCTTTAATAAATATTTTGTATCATTATACACCTTTTTTTATAAAAAGCAACTAATTTTATAAAAATTTTGTATATTTAGTCATATTGTTCGGATTTATTGAGTTTTATTCAAGATTATCACTATTATGCTTTACAAACTAGTTTGGATGAAGTATACTAATAGTGAAAGGACTAGTATGTAAAACAAACTAGTTAAAAAGAAGGGTGTATAGAAAGGGGGGAGAAGGATGAAGAGTCCCAATTGCTCAAGGGTGTCCTGGAAGGTTGTGTTCTAGAAATTATTTCAAAGAAATCTATTTATGGCTATGAATTGATCCAAAGCCTTAAGGAAACCGGCTTTGATAAGATTGTTGCGGGGACCGTTTATCCGTTGCTTCAGAAGTTAGAGAAGCAGGGAGTCATAGTAGGAGAGATGAGGCCCTCTCCGGATGGACCTGATCGCAAATATTTCTCTCTAACCAAAGAAGGAAGAGAGCGACTAGAGGAATTTTGGAACCAGTGGCAGGATCTGGTCATTAAAGTAGAACGCGTAAAAAAGGAGGGGAAAGAATGATCGAAGATTATACAGAAAAAATGTCTGATGAACTGAATCATCTAAACAAGGACAATCAAGCCTATATGAAAAAAATGATAGCTTATATCGGAGTGAAGTCCTATTTTTATGATGATGAGCTACTGGGTGAACAGCTCTACAATATGGTTTGCGATTTAAAGGTTGCTGAGAGAGACGGGATTGGTGCGATGGACTACTACGGAAAGGATCCAAGGGCCATGATGGACCAAGTTCTCTCGGAGTTACCTAGGCGCAGGCTAGGTTCTTTTGTGGGGTTATTCTTGATTCTTGGAACGATTTTCGTTGGCATGCGGTTTGTAATGGATTTTGCCTGGATAATGCCACTGAAAATACAACCCTTAACATATGTTGTCATTCTACTCAATTTCTTGGTATTCAGTCAGTTCATCATGTGGCTTTGGTCCAAGCAAAGCTATGGGGAAATCAAGTGGCCTTGGGCTATTTTTATAAGTGTGATTAGCCTGATAGTTTTTCTGAACATCGTACGACTATTTTCGATCTATTTTGGCCACATTGGGAGTCTCTTCTTATCAGATGGTTGGGCGATTTCTCTTGCTGTCCTAGTTCTACTTGGGTTTGCGGTTATGGCTTATAGAAGTAGAGATCGCGTGATGACGAGTCTACTAGTAATGGGGCTGACTTTCCTAGTAACTGGATGTTGGATTCGCTTTGTGAATCCAGAAACTGCTAATGTATTACGCTGGCTACTCCCTCTTATAGGACTAGTCCTGTTCCTCATTGTATTTCGTCTCCAAAGAAAGGGGAAAGCAATATGACATCAGCTATTTATTATAAAGAAACACAGGATTTGGTTCAAACCTTTAGCCAGGAAGACCAAGCTTATTTCCAAGATCTCTGGGATTATTTCAATTTCGCCGGTTTCTTATATGAGGAGAAGGCTTTAAAAGAGCAGGTCTATAATCTAGCGCTGGATTTTTCGCAAGCAAGTGGAGATGGATGGACGGCCAAGGACTATTTTGGACAGGATCCTAAGGGAATGGCAGACCAAATCTTAGAGAACATGCCTAAAGAATCCACGCGATCTGTTCTAAAATATGGTGCAATCGTCTCAGGAATTGTGATTTTTTATCGCCTCTTAAGTGATTTTGCTTCGCAAGCAGTCCTGGTTCTCAAGCCACTCGTTTATCTAACGGATAGTATTTTAGGACTTTTAGCCGTTGGGTTACTATTCTATCTCCTTCGTCGACTTATTTTTGCAGAAGAGAAGTCAAAAAAAGCAATCTATGTAGCAGTTGTTCTCGTTCTGGGGATCTATTTTATCAGTGAAATAGTTGGGGTCCGTTTCTTGCCAGCTTTTGCCTGGTTGACGGTACCGAATCCATGGGATACTTTCCTGATGACAGGGGCTTCTGCAGGTCTTATCCTGTGGCAATGGAAAGAAGAGTTTGTTCGTGCCTTCATCTTTCCTATTCTGTCCTTCTTAGTAGTGGGATTCTTGCATCGCTGGACTTTGGCACAAGGGATTCAGAATTCTACCATGACTATGATCCTACCTACGGTAATCATTGTTATAGGATTGATGATTTACTATTGGTTCATGATTCGCGCCTTGAAAAAGAACAAGACAGAAAATGGTGAATAGAGTGAAAAGGGGGGTGGGACAAAAGTACTAGCCTCTCAATTGTCTTTGGATTGTCGAGCAAGACGCAGTGGTTGAGTGGGCTCTACTACGCTGATTTCATCAGCTTTTACAGCCCTACTCAACTGTGCGGAGGTGGGACGACGAAATCGAATTATAACGAATTACCGATTTCTGTCCCACTCTCTTTTTCTGTTGAAAAACAACGAGAAGCATGATTTTTGTTATAATGAAAGGGAGTATGAATCGAAGGAGAAGATGATGACATTTGAAGAAATCTTGCCTGGACTAAAGGCAAAAAAGAAATATGTGCGTACGGGTTGGGGTGGTGCTGAGAACTATGTCCAACTCTTTGATACAATCGAGCAAAATGGAGTGGCTCTGGAAGTGACGCCTTATTTTCTCATTAACGTATCTGGTGAAGGCGAAGGCTTCTCTATGTGGAGTCCAACCCCTTGTGATGTCTTAGCGACAGATTGGGTGGAAGTTCATGACTAAACGGGTCTTGATCACAGGCGTTAGCTCCGGGATTGGTCTGGCTCAAGCCCGTCTCTTTCTAGAAAAGGGCTACCAGGTCTATGGGGTGGACCAGGGAGCTGATCCCCAGTTGCCAGGTGAGTTTCACTTCTTGCAGCGGGACTTGATCTTGGATTTAACGCCGATTTTTGACTGGTGTCCTGAGGTCGACGTCTTGTGCAATACGGCTGGAGTCTTGGATGCTTACAAGCCACTTCTTGAGCAAAGCGCTCAAGAGATTCAGGAGATCTTTGAGATCAACTATGTGACTCCGGTAGAGCTGACACGGCATTATCTGACGCAAATGTTGGAGAAGAAGCAAGGGATCATCATCAATATGTGCTCCATTGCTTCTAGCCTAGCAGGAGGTGGCGGTCACGCTTATACTTCCTCCAAGCATGCTCTAGCAGGCTTTACCAAACAGCTGGCCCTGGATTATGCAGAAGCTGGGATTCAGATTTTTGGTATCGCACCAGGTGCTGTCAAAACGGCTATGACCGCTGCGGACTTTGAACCAGGAGGCCTAGCAGACTGGGTGGCTAGCGAGACCCCCATTAAACGCTGGATAGAGCCAGAAGAAGTGGCAGAAGTCAGTCTCTTTTTGGCCAGTGGGAAGGCCTCTGCCATGCAAGGGCAAATCCTGACCATTGATGGTGGCTGGAGTTTGAAATAGAAAAATGAAAAAGCAGGAGGTTAAAGCATGCACGAATATGATTTTGGTTTTTCCTTACCGAAAGGATATCAGGTATTTCTTGATGACTTAGGGGATCAGCCAGGTTATGACATTGGTGAGACGGGTATTTGTCTCTATGCTAAAGAAGATCTTACCGAACGCAATCAAACCTACCAGATTGATGAGGATGAACCAGATTTCTTTATGATCGGTCAAGATGGGGATCTAGCCTATTTCCTCAAAAAGAATGGGGACGATAGCATTTATGAAAATGATCTAGGTGCGCTAGGTTCTCTCGAAATGCAAAAGGTAGCTGAATCAATTACAGACTTTATTAATCAGATCTTGCAGGAGGAGTAAGATAGAAATAGAAAGGGGACTGAGAAAGATAGCTGCAAAAAGCTCGTCGATTTACTCAGTCTTTTTTAAAAAATTTTTTAAAAAATCTTTTCTCATTCATTTTGGATTCATCTTTCTTAGATAAAATAGAATCATCAAGAAGAACTTGATAAGAAAAAAAGAAAGTTGGTAACTAACATGAAAAAAATCAATTAAACAAAAAAAGCCGTTGCAAGTCTCGCAATCTTCTCTCTATCAACTGTCAGCTCTAGGCTCTGTAGTAGCCTTTGCCGATACTGGAACAAGTAAAAAGACTACTTCTTCAACAGTGACTGCATCTGTCACCCTTGCACAAGCTCAAGAAAAAAGCTCTGAAAGAAGCTAAGGGTGGAAAAAGTGATTGGCTACGAGCAAGAAGAAAAAAACATGGAAAAAGCAGTGTATGAAGTGACCATCTTGGATGGAAAAAAATGAAAAAGAATATAAGATCGATGGCCAGTCTGGTGCTATCTTGAAGTCAAAAAAACTAAGGATCTGAGTCAGGATCGTGAAGATCAGCAATTAATCGGAGCAAGTGTTCAGTTGGACTTGGCTAAGGTAGAGAGCCAGCTGAAATCAAAAATACTCGAATGCTAGTATCGAAAAAGTAGAGTTAGATGTAGAAGATGGTAAACTTGTCTATAGCGTTAGCTTGCGAGAAGGCAATCAAAAAAATTGAGTTAGAGTTAGATGCCAATACAGGTACCGTATTGGAAGAAGATGTGAGCTGGATCACGATTAACTAGAGTAAGATCTCGACTAGGCTTTTTCCTAGCCGAGATTTTTTTTATGGAAGCATGGTATAATAAGGGAAGAAATTTGGAGTAAGTGGCTATGAAAGTATTAGTGATTGAAGACGAAGTAGATTTGAATCGTAGCATCGTTAAATTACTGAAAACCCAGCAGTATAGTGTTGATGCGGCCTATGATGGTCAGGAGGCCTTGGACTACATTCGTGTGTCCCAGTATGACGTGATTATTTCAGATATTATGATGTCACGACTAGATGGTTTGGGGGGTATTGAGCTACTTGAGAAATCATCAGATTAAGACCCCAGTTCTGATGCTAACGGCTAAAGATAGCCTAGAAGACAAGGTAACAGGACTGGATGCTGGTGCAGACGACTACTTGGTCAAACCCTTTGAATTTGATGAATTACTGGCTCGGATTCGCGTCATGCTGAGACGAAATAATCGAGAAAACTTGACCAACCTGGTCCAATTTGGTGACTATTCCTTAGACCTGGCAAAAAAGACCATCCAACACAAGGGTGTTTTGGTTGACCTGACTTCCAAGGAGTATGAGTTACTAGAGTGTCTGGTGCGCCATCCCAATGTGGTTTTTAAGTCGGGAACAGATTCGTGAGCATATTTGGGATTTTTGATTATGTTGGAGAGTCTAATATCATTGATGTTTTAGTCAAGAATATCCGCAAAAAATTAGGTAATCCATCGATTATTCAGACAAAAAGGGGGATGGGCTATGTTTTCAAAAATGAAGAAGGACTCTAAGTCTCCCTCCATCGTTTCTAAGGTGACATTGTGGTATACCCTCTTTGTTTCTTTTCTCTTTGTTCTTATGTTTTGTGCTTCTTTTATCATTTCCGGAGCCTGGTCCAGCTATAGCTCACGTGGGGAACTGGAGCAGAAGACCATGGAAGTAGCTTCAGACCTTGAGGAATTTGAGCCCTTTGATGACGGCAATTATTTTGCACTCTACAATCAAAACATGAAGTTGGAGCAGGGTGCTCTGCCAAGTGGCTTTGATATCAATGCTGGCTTTGAGTCTGGGAAATTGTCGACGTATACCTCTTCCCAAGCAACCTATTATTATTTTGATGTCTATAATGAAAATGAGGGCAAATGGATACGGGGCGTGCGCCTTGCTTCTGGTCTAGGAAGAGAATTAAGTATCTTTCTTCTTTCCTTGGCCATTCTAGCTCCTCTGTCCATCCTTGGGATGGCCTGGGGTGGACGTCGGATCCTTCGTAAGGCCTTTCTGCCGATCAGAGAGGTGACCCAAATGGCAGAGGAAATTGCAGAGAGCGGAGACTACAGTAAGCGCGTGTCGACCGAGCATCAGAAGGATTATGTAGAAACGTCTCGTCTTACCAAGGTCTTTAATAATTTGATTTCTTCTGTTCAGTCGACTTTTGAGAAAGAAAAGCAATTCAACCAAAATGTATCCCATGAGTTGCGGACCCCTCTGTCAGTCATCGTTTCGGAGAGTGAGTTTGGCTCCAAATATGCAGATAACCTAGAGGAGACCAAGGAATCTTTGACGGTCATTCATCGGCAGGCTAAATTAATGAAATCGATGACCGAGCAGATCTTGGAAATATCCAAGACCCAACACCTGCAGTGGTCGGATTTAAAACCCGTTTGTCTATCAACCCTGGTGTCAGATTATTGTCAGGGACAGGAAAGAAAGTGGGGCGAAAGCCCCATAGCCTTTGAAGTGAGCATTCAGCCGGACCTCTGGATTCAGGGGGATGCTGTTTTGGTCACTCGGATGCTGGATAATCTATTGAGCAATGCAGTGAAATTTACCAAGACCAAGGTTGCCATCCACTTGGTGGCTAGTCCAGCTGGTGCTGTTCTCAAGGTAGCGGATGATGGGATTGGGATAGCGCCAGACCATTTGAGCAAGATTTGGGATCGCTTCTATCAGGTGGAGGATTCTCGGAACAAGGGCCTCAATAGTGGTATCGGACTTGGGTTGTCCTTTATTAAGGACATTGCAGACCTCCATCGAGCAGAGGTGAAAATCATCTCTGAAGAAGGAAAAGGAAGTCTCTTTCGTGTGACTTTCCCACAGATCCAGGACAAGACTTCTGTCTAAGACGGTTGATTGAGCGATCAGTATGGGTTGAAAAGGGAAAATAATAAAGTGAAATAATAAGGATAAAATGAGTCTAGTAAAACCGCTAGGCTCATTTTCTGTTTTAGCTTTATGGAAAGGGAATCTTATGGTATGATAGCCTAAAAGGGACCTGTAATATGGAGGTCAAACTATGGAAAGAGAGACTCAAAAAAAGGAGAAGAGATGCGGAAACACCAAGAACTTTCACTAGAGCAGATCATCGAGCAGATGCGTGTGGACGAGTCTTCTTCAGATGATTTTTTTGCCTCTATGGTAAGGGAGTATGGAGAACTAGCACTAGATAGGCTCTATTGGATATCGGATTATCCAGATGTCGTAGATGACCGTGATGTCTACCCGACAGATGTTGCGGAGCAAGATCTTCAGCTAGTCTACTATGGAGAACAGTTGATTGATGTCCTCACCGTAGCGCTTGAAGAAAAAGCCAGATGCTAGTCACCAAGACTTGGTCGAGGCTTTGAAATATTATCAGCAGCGACGATAACTTTATGCCCTTTAATGATTAGCTAGGTTGATTAGAGAAATGGTATCTGATGACTGATAGCATAAGGAGAGAAAATGATGAGAGAATATAAATTTGATGTCCATAACGAGATGTATGTAGCAATTCCAGAGGAAAGAGAAAAGGTCTGCCTTGTTTTAAGTGATTCTTTAGAGGTTATCAATGAGGAGTTGACTCCGTCTTACAGAGCAAAACTCGATAATCTACTGGATCAATCATCAGTATGGTATCCCACAGCTTTGGAAAAAATTCAGGAGGAATTTCCAGAACTAGCGCACGCTAGACTCCTATCCATTTTTATCTTGTCTGAACAGACGGACATAGATCTGATTTTTGGTTTGGAATTTGGACTAAGAGAGGACTCGGAGCATGGTAGAGGACTTAAATTCTCCCTCAATAGTCTTGAAATTTTAGAATATTGTTTAGGGGAAGTCGCATACTACTAGGTGTAGTCGATAACAAGAGAAGTATGAGAAGATGGAGCAGGATATGGTTGAGAAAGAATGGCGTTTTTATTCATCAGAGGATGATAGGGAGTGGGTGATTTTATCCGATCGTGATAGAGCTGAAACAAAAGAGGATATCCACTCTGTTAATCAGAAAGAATCCGTCATGCGAATGTATCGAAGACCGGGGGACTTTATCTCAGTGTCTTTGCTGTCCGCTTCTTATGAGATAGACGATGTAACAGGGAAACTTGGACAAGAGCGAGATTTCTATTTAAAAATTGAATGCCTGCAAGATGGATGGGCCAGTATTAGTTCTCAAGTCTATAAAAAAGAGGAAGCATTAACCTTAGCAAGCCTCTTTATGGGACTCAGGAAAGATGCGGCTATCAAGCTTTGGAAGTTAAAAAAATTGGGTGAAAAGAATCTAGGAGATCGGATAGAAAAATGACAGTTACTATTGATGAATTAGTCAAGGAGCTAGGTTTTTGTGTGGTGCCTACAAAGGAGAAACCATTTCGTCTGGATGAGGTCCGTTTCAACCTTTTGGCATATTTAGAGAATTATTCTAAAATGGGATTTTCTTTTGTCAAAGTAGCTACTGATCTAGTAAAACTAAGGAAAGAGCAAGAGAGTTATAGGCTTGTTGGCCAGTGTTTTTTAGGATTTTTTGTGATTGGAGAAAAGGAGCAAATCTTTTTACTTTGCAATCAAGAAGGAAGGGAAGTTTTTCAAGAAGCAAGGATTTATGTCAACTCTTCCTTGCAAGCTTTTGTTTCCTCTTATTCACTTTTTCTATCAGGCATCTTTCTTTTGAAAGCAAAGTTTTATGAGATTGAACAAGATGAAGTCGAAGAGATTGCAGCAAATTTGAAGAACCAAGTACTTGCCTTGGAAAAGCCCCTTGAACAAGAATTGCCTTTCTGGGAGCACATGGCCTATTTGATAGAAGACGATGGAATCGTTCTAAGAGATGATTTCTTTCATATCCTGAACAAAGAGCAGTAAATTCAAATGGAGATATAAAGAGGATTAAATAATGGACTATGTAGATGAGTTAACTTCAGGACGTACGCCCTTGGTAAAAAAAGCTGCGAAAAAAATTTTAAAGGGCAGACTAAAAGGATATGGACCATTCTTGCATCAAGCCTTGGAAGGCGAGATGGAAAAACCTAAATCATGGGAATCACAAATGTACTTACTCTACGCCATGGCCGCAACGGATTGCACAGAAGAAGTCCCCTATCTCAAATCGTTGCTGCTGAGAGATATTCCAACACCCGTAACCTACCGCTCTCTAGCAGTAGCGATTGCTTATCTAGAAAATATAGAAACAGAGAACTTGTCTTTCGTTTATGAGTCCTTGGAATCGAATAACTTCTCGCAAGTTGCAGGTGCTTGTGCTGCTATTTATATGAAAAAGATAGTACTTAAAGATGATGATTTTAACAAAATTATGTCTTATGTAACTCAGCCTAAATACCTTGAGCATATTGGCAAAGTCACAAATCCATTTTTATTTATTTTAGCAGCATCTTATCTATATCCAGAACAGAATCGTCAGAAAATTGTAGACTTTTCCCGTCAGTTCGATATATCTATCGTCAAGGATATAATCAATGACGTTACAAAAGGAAAGGACGGCAGGAGGGTCAGTCTATTCTAAAATCTCCTTAAAGAGGAAAACAATAACTCTTAAAAACAAGACTTTTATTCATTTTTAAAAAAGGAGTTCATATTGTGAAATGGTTTGAAAAAGCAGTGGGCAGGGAAAAGATTATTCATCTGTTTGATGGTGATTTGGAATTGAATAATGTATTTCTTGATACTGTATTATGTTACGATTACAAGTTAGATCTTGTCTTTTATGTATTTGATTTCCCAACTAATTTCCCTGAAAAGTGGCAGAAAAGTGCATTTAATGCTATAAAAATTAATTTAGAGTTTTTTAATTTAGATGAAATCCATTTTTATTCTAAGGGGATTCATAAGGTGAATGGTCAACTGGAACTGCTTTTTTTAGAGAATAAGGTTGAATTCAATTTTATAAACCAAAATGATGTGATGTTATCGGGATCTTCTGACCTTGTTAGAATTGCTGAGATTGGTCCTGTGAAGATTGATACTTAAAGATGTATTCCTAGCTTACTTGCGGAGATTCTGGATGATCAAACAATCCTCCATTGCTAGGAGGGCCACCACGACTATGGGAAAAAGTGAAGGAAGAGCATGAACATTAGACCTTGACCTAAGGATAAACCTTTCTACAAGAAAAAAACTACGAGACCACGAATATGAAGTTACAGTATTTTGAATTAGATAAGCCCTATGTGGAAAATCAACAGAGGATTGAGGAGTTGATGGACTCAGTTGCGCTAACTTACAAGGAAGCTAGAATTAAGGACTATCGACAGAATTGGAAAGACCTACGAAGAGCGTTCATATATGAATCCAAATGTATGACCTCTATGGTAGAGCGCCTCTTCAAACCAGTTGTGACCAAGGATTGTTGGAAAATCATCGTAGAATGTGTAGATACGATTAGCAATCCAGCTATCATGAACCTACTTGGTGTCTATACTGTCCAGGTCCCATTTGATTTTTCTAGCTATGAAACCTTGAGTCCATTGGAACAGAAAAAGCTGCTCTTAGAGGCCTTGGTAAAAGGGGTAAAGCGCGTGTTTCAGGAACTCTCTATTCCATGCTCCTTGATAGAGGATGTAGTCAATGAAATAGAGAAAAACGATTATGAAAATAGCTGGGAGTGGAAAAGGAAGAAGATCCAATCCACGATCTTTTCCATTCAAGTGGAGCATCAGCTGGATAAGGTGGATTTGTTTTGGAAGATAGAGCAAAAGGATAAGAGCATCCGTCAGTTGATTCAATCCTACCCTGCTCACGAGATGGACTATGAGGGCTAAACTTGCAGACTGGAAACAAAAGGGAACTTCCTTTATCTGTTGGATAAACAGAATGAGGTTGTGAGCAAGCTAGAGTTTAAAAACATAGCTGAACGAACCTAAAAACAGCTCACTGTCCATAAAATACTTGGTCAATAGCAAGTAAGCAAGTATAGTAAGAAATGGCAATATAACAAACAGAATACATTAAGGGTCAAAAACTATGGTAAATAAATTAGCAATGTTGCTGGTGGAGAAATTTCACCTTTGTTTTTATCTGATAGATCCGAATTAGCGATTTAAAAAGTCTGATTTCAGAGAAGATAAAAATTAAGCTATTGTAGGATTATTAAGGGATCTTGTGGTGGAGGAATACTATAGAGGTTTTTACTTAATTGATGGATTATCACCGACAGTAGATGGGATCTTCAATCACGAAGGTTATTTTCCAGCAATTGCCATAAATGGTCTGGGAATATATACGTTGGCGAAAGTCGACAAGCAGAAGTATGACTGCGAAATAGATTCTCATTTTTCTCAAATACAGTACTTTCTTCCGCATTACGCATGAAAAGCCTAGATTATGAGCAGAATGGTCAAGAAAAGTTTATTTTTGAGAGAGCAAGGATTATGAAGAATGGACAGTTTGGCTTTCTTCTCATTTTAGAGAATTATTGAAAGCTAAAAAGCAAGAGGAATTAATATTTAGTTATGAAATCAGATAATTTTTAAAATGACAGAATTGAGGTAGACTGGATGAATTGGGATGATGAGATTGAACGTCTTATAAAAGTATTTCTAAAATGGGAGAAACTGAACAAATAGATCATGTTATCTTTATAAAAACGTCAATGAAGCTTTTATAAATCCTACGGAAGAAAGCTTTTGAGAATCTATATAAAAATGAATTGGCTTCCGTCGTCGCTGAATGATAAAGATCCATTTTATGAGGATCTCAGGTTCCCAGAGGAACTTGTAGATTATAGGAAAAGGGTTAGTCAAAATTATATTCCAAAAGGCAAGAGAGATGGATAAAGCCTGTTTGTATCCAGAGCGCATGATTTTTCACAATGTTACAAATGGAATGGCCTTTTGCTTTTTAGACAATATTTGATAGAAAAGTCCTTGTCGTTAGGTCTTATTGGGAAAATATGTTAACTTGTATTATATGGGACATTGTCGATAGGGTATTTTGAAAGGATCCTGTTTGTATTTAAGATAACATGATTAAAAGTAAATATAAGAGTATGAGGCTTTGCTAGAGTTTTATTCTGATTCATCAAATGTTTTTCAAACGACAAGCACCAGCACAGCTAGCGAAGGCAGGCAATGAGTAACTTAAAGAGATTATGCTTTATTAAAAAGTGAAAACGAATCAATCAGTTTGAGAGGGATTAAGGATGTCCATTTTCTGACCGATAAAACCTAAAAGAAATTGCTTGGTATGCTGGGGAGTTGAATCCTATAGACTCTCCTTCCCTTGCTTTATGAGGTTTCCTGTGACCTTGCGACTAAAGATCTAAGTAGGTCAATTCAAAGTCTAGTTGGCAATAGTAGTCAGTTTATCCTAGTTTTTGTGGGTTTTCACCAGTTTACGTCTTGTTTCAAATGGAGTCTTTGGATGACTTTTTGCCCTCTTATTCTACTAGTTTCTCTGAGACCTGACACTTTTCTTTTTCAAGACCAGGAAAAGTACTGGATCTCCATTGGCGGAGGATAAAGTAGAAGTGAGAGTCTTGGAGAATAAATCAGAGCCGTGAGATTCTATGGTGAAAAGTGAATATAGGGAATAGTCGATGAAAAGACACAGAGAGGAAAGAATGCCATTCTTGGAGACAAATAGTGAGAGATTCTAATGTGTGAAAAAGAATATTGATTGTGTCAATAGTGAGGTTTATGATCAGGCCTAGGGTTATTTATACAGAGTTTACTGGTCAGCGTGCAAGTCGACAAATTAACGTTTTGAATAGGCACTCTTATGCTTCCTCTTGCCTACAGGATTATGTTCCGAAGTAGGGTTTCTACTCTATGATGGTCGAAAAAGATGAGTTGGATCTATCAGACTCCATCAAGATTAGTCAAGAGAATTTAGAACGAATTTAGGGCTCAGGCTGTCGCTAGCGGTCAGAATGATACGTAATCGTCAGTTGAAAATAGCCAAATATAATCCCAAAAATGTGAGAGGAGTCTAATAATGATGTTCAATTTGTTGAAGGAATTTGTAGAAGTCTATCATAGAAACAAGGGCTTGGGAGAGCTTGTATTTACTAGTGACTGTTTCCATGTCGAAAGCCAGATTTGTCTGGTCAATTGAAAAGAGTTCTACCAGCATTTGAGACTTTGATGAAGAAGCTTATTTTAGAAGAGCTCCCTATGATCTTGCTCCAAATTCCTCTCCTCTATGTGAGCTGCATCAGAAGGATGGCAGGGATCCTAGCTGGAAAGAGAGTTATATGGTTTTGCTCACATGATGGGCGATGAGCCAATTTTGTGATCTTTCTAGCGAGCGTAGTCCTGTATTTGTGGCAAGATTCTAGAGATTCCAAGCTCTATTGCTTAAGCCCCTCTTTATCTACTTTCTTGTCTACTTATAGTCAGATGAAAAAGCTAGAAATCACCAAGTTTGATAATGACATCTACATTGATGAGGACTTGTCGGACTATAAAGAAGGTTTTTTAACAGGAATCATGGCTATTATCGAGGAGCAACTTCCTGAAGCCTATCGAAAAGACTTTATTGAATTTATGCTTGGTTAAAGCCAAAGATGAGAGAGATGAGAAGCAAATGAAATGAAAGAAATTTTTAAAATGTTGTGAGGATCTGGTCACACAAGAAAGTGGGGCCTCAGCTTTTGAACTAGAAAAACTCAAAGCCAGACAGTTTCCTCAAGCTCACTTGGATTTGCTCTCCATGACCAATGGCTTGGAGTTTTATGGTGGCTATTATCGCTTGTTTGGGACGGATTCTACTCAGCTGATTACGCTAGATTCCTGGAATTCGGATGAGGTATGGAAAGACGTCTGGAGAGATTATGTATCAGACTACTATTTTTTTGGTATGTCTGCTATTGGAGATCAATTCGCTTATAGATTGAAGGATGGGAACATTCAAAGTCATCAAGTTTATTATTTAGATGGGATTACTATGGATGTCATCGAGATCTACGACAGTTTTGAAGCATTGAGAGGAATTTGTTCTGAAAGCCCAGGTGGGATGGAATCTATTTTTGTTTCTGCTAGGGAACGATTTGAAATCTGAGACTCTCCAGAAGCTGTATTTTATTCCCTTCCTTAATGATAGTGAATGATGTCAAGTGTTGAAAATCTCATGCTGTTACCGACAAAGGATGTCATGACCATCAATGAGTTTGTTTAGTTCAATTGTCTGGATTCAGAGGGTCTATTACGAAACTAGAGCAATATCTAGACGCTTCGGGTAGAGCCAGAGTCAGGGTCATTTTTGATCGAGATTGAGCAATCAGGATAAAGTTGATTTTGAAAGAAAAATACTCTGAAGATTCGTGATTTTTAACCTTTTTGGCGACAAGCGATGATTTAGTCTTCTAGTCAAGGGTGTCATTGTAAAAAATGATTTAGGTTGAAATAGAAAACGAAGCATTTTATTCATGAAAAGAGGTGAATGATGACCAGTTTGAGATAAATATTTAGAAATCATTAAAAAGGATTTTCCGAAGAGAGAATCTAATGACAGTGGAGCCTCTGCAGTTCTATTGAAGAGATTGCACCATTATTGGATGAAACATTGACTTATAAAAATTTATCGATATCAATCGCTTATTAAGACAAAAAGTACATTGTCGAAAACCAGAGGATATGCTGAAAGATGTAGATTTTAACCAGCTTTCTTTACCTAGTAATACGAGGGTGATTTACTTGATGGGGAAAGTAAATCTGATGTGCTAGACTTTTCAAAATATGAACAAGTAGAAAAGATTTTTAATAGTTGGGGCTGAAAAAGTAAGAAAGATCATCTTACCCCAGAAATGATTGTGTAAAGCTCTGAGGATATCTTCCATGACAAATTTGGAAACGATAGAGAACATTTCTTTTCATAAAGGCATGCGTTATCTGCACGTTGATTATGGTGTAAAGTTGCCGAACTTTTTCTTTTATTAGAGATTTAAATCAGTTGCTCTATCTTTCGTTTTACAGCAAATAAAGATTTCACCGAATTGGATTTTATCCAGCCCTCTAGCGAGCTCCGTTTTTAGATTTTTGTTGACACGTCTAGTTTTTAACATACGCATCAACAGTTAGCTACCTGAAGAGTCTGAAACATCTCCGATTTTTAACAACGGGAAGAACAAATCAAAAGCAAAGGGAACTTCTTAGAAGAGAGTTACCACATGTTTGCATGCGAGAGGGTTAAAAAATACCTGCTAATACAGCTTTTATGACAGATGTCTTCATAATAAACAGACGCTTTTTAGTCCCGTTGTTTAAGTAGGAGGAATTATGGGCCATACGAATCTAGCAAAAGAAACCTTACTCCAGTTTATGCAGGCTATGTATACTTGGGAAAGAAAAGCCACTAAGAGTCTAAGAAACCAAACCTATAAAGAGATGTTGAAGGATGAATTAGCTACGATTTTGATCAGTTTTGTACATCTAAAAAAACACTCAGAGCAAGGGAAGTATCTTTATCCGTCCGGTTTCCGTTTGACTATAAATTAGAAACACATCCCATCGTTGATGAAGAGCATGACGGGAATCAAGCTTATTTCTACATCAAGGAGAATCGTTCTGGTATAGAAACCCTCTATCGTTTTCGAATGGTGTTTCAAGAAGGACGATGGTGGATTGATAAGAAAGAATGGCTTGGTGATGGGAAGTGGATCAATTCTTCTTTGTGATATACTGAAGAATGTAGGAAGACAGGAAGAAATGTGTTTCAAAAGACAGTGGTAGTCTAAGTGTAAGTAATGAAATGTTAGAGGTCAATATGAATAAAACACTTTCAAATCAAAAAAGAAAATTAACAACCACTAGAAATCAAGTACTAAAGGCGAGAGATTTTGATCTTGAAAAAGCACAGCTTTTTACTACTAAAGCAATTTTAGAAGCATTAAAAGCAGGCAAAAAAAGCCTTGAGATCAATTGGGAGGAAAACGGGAAAACAGAAACTTACTCCTATAAACATGTACGGATGGTTCATGCTATTAAACCATATACTTTGGTTTCTGAGTTCATTGAAAACAAGACCTCTGAAACCTATCAATCTTTGCTAAATGGCTGTTTTTGTTCTGTAATGGCAGATATGGCTTCTGCTAAATATTTAGCGAAAGGGGGCTCAAACTTTGATACAGATATTTGTTTGAATATCTTATTTGCCCTTGCCTATTTAGATGATACTTATGTAGAGTTTTTAATTGATAAATTAGTTTATTTTAAAGATGCTCAAGTTGAAAAAGGGAAGAAACCTATTTTCTTTTCATCAAAAAGTTTAATGCCTTTAGTTGTTTTTCTTTATGGAAATGGGGAGCATGATCGACTTGCTAACCTACTGGAGAATGCTTGTGATGCCAAATATCAACCCTTGGACCCGAATCCTTATCATAATGTGAATGATGCCTATAAACAGGTTATGGAAACTATTTTTTCAGATGATGTTGATGTTTTTAGACATACAATTATATCCATGTGTGATTATCATTTAGCGAACACCAAAGATAGTCATTTAGTAGATTTCAATACCTTACTTTGGCAATATTTCCCAATTGAAATCTTAGTTTTACTAAAAGAACGTCAGAAAAGAGGCCTCCCAATCGACGGGCTTAGCCATCCCTTGCTTGATGACTTTTTACCCTATTTCATGGATAACTTTCAGCTATCCGAGCAAAACAAGATGATTCTAGGAACGATCTTAGACTAGTTGTGTAGAATAGATGGAGACCGTCAATAACCCATGCAATCGCAAGGAATTATAGGAATCACCTATATCCATTTAGATTCCTAGTAAAGTGCAATGAGGAACTCTCCACATCCTGTTAGAAGAGAGGTAAAGAAATGAAAGAGGCCAAAGAACTCTTCGTAAAAAATGGCTTTTCGCGACTAAAGCGAACCCATAACTATTATAAAGTCGATCATGATTTTTACACAGTCATCTATTTTCAACGAAAATCAGATGGTAGTGCCTATTTTGTGAATGTTGGCCTTCATCCCCTCTTTCTGGAGTCGGGACTGTTAGAAGAAGTGGATTGTGCTTTACGGACTCGATTAGGTTCTATCAATCATAAAAATGGGCCGGATCAAGCTGAATTGGAAAAAGCTGTCCAAGAGGCCATCGATTTTACTGCTCAGTATTCATCCTATCCTACCGTATTTTCGAGCATAGATCCCGAGAAGGATCTTGATAAGGATTGGTTGTTAGAACAATTCTCTATCACCAAAGTGAACTTATGCAGATTGTATGTTGAGTATTATGATTCGATCGATTCTAAAAAGCTGGCTTTAGATTTTGCAAACTATGAAACATCCATTACACCTAAGATTGCTCTCTAAAAACTCTTTAAAACCTAT